>Ga0209630_10004265_pt1 | contig 12625 bp, 5 predicted proteins | sample COG_01_FD_184745 | JGI IMG/M metagenome (GOLD analysis project Ga0209630, IMG submission 184745) | Pelagic Microbial community sample from North Sea - COGITO 998_met_01 (SPAdes) (version 2) | ecosystem: Environmental > Aquatic > Marine > Neritic zone/Coastal water | place: Helgoland, sampling... | reverse complement strand
CGTAAACACCCTCCTCGCGCCTCCTCGAACAAAAGCATTCTTCGGAAACTGCGTCGTTGTTTTTCTCACGCAACAACATCTCTGACGCGTCGTTACTGTGGACGCAATCGACGTCAGCGCGTTCATATCTTCTTTTGCTCGCTCTCAACGCGCGACACCGTTCCTCAAATCCTTAACAAAGAAGAAGAAGAAGACAAACGCGGAGAGAGAGAGAGAGAGATTCTCTCGAAAGAGCGAGAGAAAGACTTTTAAAAGGACGACAAAGATGCGGCAAAAGAGTTCTCTCCTTGTGCGCTCGTGTCGTGAACTTTTGAGATAAGTTTTGAAAAGAAAAGAATTTAATTGATGAACGACACAAAAAAAACAAATGCATTTTTGTACGAACGAAAAAAAAATTTTGATGAAATCTCTCTCTTCTTTCTTTTTCTTGAATAACACAAAACTCTTCTCTCTCTTATAATAACACTCTCTCAAAGATAACACTTTTATATAATAATTACGCGGACAAGAAGCCTTCGGTGAACTTGGCGCACAATTCCTTCAACTTCGCATCGGTGGCGTCGGAGATGACACCTTCGGTGCGGATAGCTTCCAAGATGGAGGCGTCGACTTGTTTCATCAAGCCGGCTTCGAACGCGCCGATGTCTTTGACCGGAACCTTATCTAAGTAACCCTTCGTGGCGGCGTAGATGAAGACGACTTGGTTTTGGACCGGGATCGGTTCGTATTGGCCTTGCTTTAAGGCTTCGGTCAAACGCGCGCCTCTGTTCAACAAATATTGCGTGGCGGCATCCAAATCGGAACCGAATTGCGCGAACGCGGCAACCTCTCTGTATTGCGCCAATTCCAACTTCAAAGAACCGGAAACTTGTTTCATGGCTTTCATTTGCGCGGCGGAGCCGACGCGGGAGACGGACAAACCGACGTTAATCGCCGGTCGGATACCTTTGAAGAACAATTCAGTTTCTAAGAAAATTTGGCCATCCGTGATGGAAATGACGTTCGTCGGAATGTACGCCGACACGTCGCCGCCTTGCGTTTCGACAACCGGCAACGCGGTCATGGAGCCTCCGCCGACGTCGTCGGACATTTTCGCCGATCTTTCTAACAAACGCGAGTGCAAGTAAAAGACATCCCCTGGGAACGCCTCACGTCCTGGCGGTCTTCTCAACAAAAGACTCATTTGTCTGTACGCGACAGATTGCTTGGACAAATCGTCGTAGATGATCAACGCGTGCATGCCGTTATCGCGGAAGTATTCCGCCATGGCGCACCCGGAGTACGGCGCCAAAAACTGCAACGGTGCCGGATCAGAAGCCGTCGCCGCGACAATAATCGAGTACTTCAACGCATCTTTATCGCTCAAAGTCTTCACCAACTGCGCAACCGTGGATCTCTTTTGGCCAACCGCGACGTACACGCAATACAACTTTTTCTTTTCGTCCGTGCCGTTGTTCACGCTCGCTTGGTTGATGATCGTATCAATCGCAATAGCCGTCTTTCCAGTTTGCCTATCGCCGATGATCAATTCTCTTTGTCCTCTACCAACTGGCACCAACGAATCCACCGCTTTTAACCCGGTTTGCATTGGTTCGTGCACAGACTTTCTCACGATGATCCCCGGCGCTTTCAACTCGACGCGTCTTTGCGTCACATCCGCGATCGCGCCTTTCCCGTCGATCGCGTTCCCGAGACCGTCCACGACTCTCCCTAACATCCCTTTCCCAACCGGAACGTCCACAATTGACCCAGTTCTCTTCACGATGTCGCCTTCGTTGATCGTCGTGTCCGATCCGAAGCACACCACGCCGACGTTGTCGTTTTCCAGGTTCAACGCCATCCCTCTCACCCCTGAGGCGAATTCGACCATTTCGCCGGATTGGATTTTGTTCAGCCCGTACACGCGCGCGATGCCGTCCCCGACGGATAACAACACTCGCCCGATTTCGTCGATGTTCAAATCCGTGTAATGGTTCGAGATTCTTTGTTCGAGCAACGAGGAGAGTTCGACCGCGCTCATCGCCATGGCAGCTTTTTGTTGGTGTTGGGGAAACGACGAGTTCGAGCCGATTTTATTCGAATGTCTCAACACGTTTAAAGAAGAGGTGGAGGAGGAAGAAACGTTCGACGCCTGCACCACCGCGCGGGCCGCTTGGACGCTGATTCTCCGGAACATGTTTAGATGTTTGTGTGATCTGCTTTTCGTTTGATCGACAGTCGGAGAGTGCGGAAAGGAAACGCGAGAGAGCGCGAGAAGGAAAAATCCGATCAGATCGGTTTTTAACCCCAAAAGGTGAAACCCTAAAACTGATGCCTTACTATTTTTTCTATTCCGGGTGGTGGTGGTTCTTTTTATTCTATTCTATATATTAAATAATATTCAACCGTCGCATCAACTTATCGGTCAATTGCGCGACGATGACTTCAGTTTTACTCCTCGCCAAGCGTTCTAACTTTGTTTTCAAATCGTGCGTGCGCATGATATCTCTCGGTGTGTCCGCGTGTTCGAGTATGTGACCCATGGCTTTTAAACCGGCGAGTTTACAACCGGCGGTCGCCGCGGGCGCTCGAACGGAAGGTTCGTCGAGGACGACGCCGAGAACGGATGTGACGACGTTTTTCTGTTCACTCACGGCTCGGGAGAGGCGGCTGGATTCACCGATTAAATTCGCGAGCGCGTGGAGTGTGCTTTCGCCGTTGATGTTGCTTTTGTTTTTCCTGGAAAACGCAAAGGCGAGGACCAAGACGTCCAAGGCGTCCGCGGTGAGTAAACGCGCTTCGATTTCCCAAGGTTCCGCGTTGAGCCAAACGACGCAGGCTTGTAAAGCGAGAATTTTGCGTTCGCAGTTGCCTTCTTGATCGATGACGGAGACGAGCGTGTCTAAGATGCCGTGTTTTACCAACTTTTCTCTCGCCGCTCGAGACGCGGAAACGCAGCTGCACAAGAGAGGCAAACAGACGTCTTTTTCCGCTTCCGTGCCGCTCGTGGCGATTTCGCACAGAACCCAACTCGCGTGGCACGTTGCCGCTTGTTGTTGGTAGGATTTTGAAGCGACGCACAGATTTCGAATCGCTCGCAACGCCGCTGCTCGCGTTCGACCGTTACAGGCGACAGATTCGTAGAGTAAATCGACGTTGATCACCCCGGCGCGTTTCGAGCCGCGTTCGGCGTCGAAACCGAGATAACCGATTTGGTTATCGTCGTCGTTGTCTTCTCTCCACGTGATTTCAATCAATTGCGCGAGTTTGGGAATGCATCCTGACTTTTGTAATCGATCTAAAGTGTCCGCATTTTCCGTCAAAGACTCGATCGTTTTCGCCAATTTTTCTCTGGTTTTCTTCGACACGACGCAGATTTGCGCCAAGAAGCCGTGGATGACGCCGATGTCGCAGAGCAAGTTTTTCGTTTGCGTATCGAAAGATTTGAACCCGGTTCTTTTGGCGTTTTGCTCCAATAAAGCGAGGTACTCGTCGTCGTCTGAATCGTCATCGTCGTTACCCCCGTCTTTATTGTCATCGTTCGTAGACTTGTCTTTGTTTTTTTTCTTCTTCTCGTCGTCTTCGTCCTTGTCCTTCTTTTCGCGGTCGGCTTCGGCCGCGCTACCTTTCCCTTCGGAAAGCATTTTCGATGTCATCGCCTGGTTGCTCAACAAGTTGGCGATGAAATCAGCAATTTTTTCGTTCGTTACGGTCGATGAGGACGTAAACGTCGCCGGGTCTTCGTTTGCTACTTTTGCCTCTTCGAGATGGCCAAAGTGCGTTTGACCCAACGCTTGCACCAAATGCGGAAAGACGTTCGCTTTGGCCAACGCCCGCACGTTCGCCCACGTCGCGTCAAGTTGCGCGGCTTCCTCCTTTATGATTTCCATATCCGACTGACGAATTTCGCGTTCGATGTTTCGTAACTCTTTATCGTCGAAACGCGATCGGTCTTGCAATTTTCTCTTCAAAGATACCATCGCCTGGCGCATTCGTACCGCTTGGATTCTTTCGCGAGGTTTTGGAGGGATAAAGGCGGCCCGAGCGCAATCGACGGCTATTCGCGTCAACGCCTTACCGGATTCTCCGAAATATCCGACGGACAAAGCTTTTGCGATCCCGGGCGCAACACTCGGCGCGATGGCGGAAAACGCGGGTACCTGACACTTAGCGACTGATTCCAATAAGTTTAAAGCCGCAATCTTCGCTCTCCGAGAAGACACTTCAAAGTCTTTCGCGGCAACTGCACTGGCAAATCTACACACATCTAAAGCGACGAGTGCACTAGCTAACGCGATTCGACTCGTTTGATCCGCCGCACGCATGGCGAAAACGAGCGCTTCGAGTGCGACACATCTCGATCGATCGTATTCCGGCGATTCGTTGGACAAAATATCCGCCACGGACGCCAGCACTCTGCGCGAGGGGATAGCTTTACACGTGCCGTACGATTCTACCGCATCAAGCGAGGACGTCGCGTGCGTCTTTGTTGATGGTTTTGTTGCGGTGGTACCATTTTCTTGGTGATATCCTTGCGTGGCCTCTTCCATGATCGGATGCCCGCTTCCATCGAACATGAGATGGTAGCGTTCCATGGAATCTTTCACCGATATCCCGGCTCTTTCGACTGCACCGTTGTCTTTCAAGTCCATTGCCGACGCGAGCGATTCCCACGCGTCGTTTATGTGCGCTTCATCAAATTGCGACGTGCCGTACGACCCATATAAATCATCAAACGAACTCGAACGCGAAAAGCCGCGATTGATGCGAAGTAAAGCGTTGCCGGAGAGCTTCGCGCCGTTCAAAGCAAACTCACCGTCGTCTTCAAAGCTGCTTCTGTTTTGTTGATCAGAGCTCTGGTCGTCTCTGAGATGCTCGCCACCGTTTTGAGAGACTGGCGTCCCTATGTAAGACTTTGGCGTGGACGGACCGGAACTTTCGTTATCCGAATCCGCCGAAGTGCGAAAAGCGGAGGACCTGTGATTTTTGTTGATATTGTGCGCCGTTCCCGCCAGTTTCCGTCCACTCCGAATATCGAGCCATTCTTTTAAGAGCGTCCCTCTATCGCTGGCAGTAACCGACGGTGGCAAACTTTTCACGTCTATGCGCATGTTGTTTCGCTTATATCCTGGTCGGCTTCCGTTCGCACCGCTCTCTCTGTCTGTCGCGGCGCTTGCGTTTTTATCGTCATCGAAATCGCTCTCTTCGTCCGAGGAAAGATTCGAATCCGATTCGCTGCTATCCTGTATGTTTCTCTTCTTCTCGTTATCTAACACCGCATCTGCCGCCATGAGCGCCGCCGTCGCGCGATCAATCGTCGTTAACTTTTTCAAATCCGGTTTTTCGTCGCCTTCTTTTCGGAGTTTCTTCTTTAATTCGCGTCTCTCGAGCTTTAATCTCCGCAAATCCGCGCTGTTCTTTTCGTCGTCGACATTCGCGTTGATCGTCGATATCGGTCGTTCCGAGGAAAAGTAGATGGAATCCCTGTACTCCACGTCGACTACCATTTTATCTACCGCGCCAGCGAGTCCATCTGCAATTCGCATGGCGTTAGTGTTACCTTCTTGTTCATTATCGGCTTCTATTAAAGCGTTGTGCGCGTCTCTGATTTCTTTCGGAAGCCAAGTCGAAGCTAACTCGTTTCGAGCGTCTTCAATCCACGGGTGCTTTAACAACTCCCTCGCAGTCGGTCGCGTCGACGCGTCTCTTCGGAAACACTGTCTCAAAAAATCTTCGCACTGTTTGGAAATACCCGAAGCTGGAAGCGGCGGTATGTCGTCTCTGACCATTCTAAACAACGCCGCCATTGGCGCTAAATCAAAATAAGGCGGCTTTGTAGTCAATAACTCAATCAACGTACAACCAACGGACCAAATATCCGCTGCGGTAGTAACGCCGCCAGTCATTTCGATAACCTCCGGTGCCATCCAATACGGCGAACCGACGACATTATCGCTGAACTGTTGAGGTGAGGAAGGCGACCCGCCGTTGTTACTGCCGGGAGATCTCAAAAGGCCTTTCGCTGGCGGCGTTTCCAACGTAACGTCGTTGCTCGCATTTAAACGCATCTCGCCGTTATTGTTCTTATTCTCCTTGGCACCTCCTCCTTTCGGTGAATTTCCGGGCGACCCGAGCGACTGCCGTCTCCCACCTTTTTCCTTCTTTTTCGGCGGCGCCGGTTTCCCGCCGTCGAACAAACCGCTCGCATCACTACCGCTATTCTCCTTCGACAAACGATTCTTCAGCGCCATTTGCGACCTCCTACTTTTAACGAGCTTTGCCGTTTCTTCTTCCTCTCTTTTCGTTCTCAGTAGTTCTACATTCGGAGACCGCGCTATCTCGACGTTGCTATGACTAGTGTTGTTGCTCTTGTTATTATCATCCCCGTTACTATTCTGGTAAACGTCGCCAACTTTACCCGTGGCCGTCGCCGTGTTCACTTTCGTCGCCACGCCGAAGTCCGCTAATTTAACCACTCCATCCCTGGTGCATAAAATGTTCGCCCCTTTCACGTCTCTGTGAATCACGCCTTGCTCGTGTAAATATCTTAAACCTTTCAAAACGTGAAACACGTACACGGCGGCTAAACTCTCCGGAAACGGTCCAACCCCTCCAATCCCGCCGGAAATGCTGTTCGACGACGAGAAACTCTTCAACGCGGACGCTAACGACCCGTTCTCGCAATACTCCAGAACGATGTACAAGTGATGGTCGTCCCGAATGGCTTCGATGTACCGCACGACGTTTTCGTGTCTTAAAGAACTCAACAAGTCCACCTCCCCTGTGACGAGCGTTAAATCTTTTTCCAAAACGCCCGCCAAAGAAATCTCTTTTATCGCGACGACTTTCTTCGAAGACGCGTCGATGCCTTTGTACACTTGGCCGTACGCGCCTCGACCGATGGTTCGAACCAGTTGGTACTTGTTGTTCAGCTCACCGACGATGACTTTAACCCCATGATGAGCGCTTTCGTCGTTGGTTTGGTCGTTGGTGGAGGAGATTCGATTCGTGGAATTTTGCGCACTCGTCGGAGTGGTGGTACGTTGAGCGGCGTTTATGTTCACATTCACGTTCGTCGTCGTCGTCTGAACAAAAGTCGTAAAAGTCGGTGGGACTTTCGACGACGACATCGAGTCTCGGCCGAACGTGGTCTCGTTCTTAAGTTCTCGTTCGTGCGTTACTTTTGAACGCTTTCCGAGTGAGGAAAAATTGTTGGATTTTGCTGCCCTTTCGTCAAAATTCGTCAATCGAAAGGTCTGGATGTTCTTTATACTCGCGGGAACGCCCGCGCGCGTTTTATTACGGTATAAATATGATGATACAAAAACGATACCTAGTAGTAGTAGCAGGTAAGAAGAGAGAGTGCGAAGTTATGTACAGGAAACCCTCACTTAAATGTAGCATCACGCGGCGGCGTACCCGTCTCCGAGTCTTCCGCCGCCTTCGCGTTGCATCGTCGCCAGACGGTCTTTGGCTAATTTTTTCGCCTCTTCTCGCGCGTTTGCGATGTTTCGTCGCAGGAGCATAAATCGGAAGACGAGGGTTGCTACGAACGCGATGATGATTGTTGCGAATGGGTTATCGATTATCGCGCCTTTTCGTTGAAGAAGTGGGAGAATCAGCGCGGTGTATTTCTCTTTCGCGCGTTCCGTGGAGAGCAGGATGGAGACGGCGAATAAGAGAAAGAGGAGGAAGAGGAGGGATGCGAAGACGGCCCAAGAGAACTCCGCTTCGTTGGATTTCAATTTATCCTCTTCGTCTCTCGCTTTTAACGCGTCTAAATCGTACCCATCGCGTTTCCAGGTCATTTGTAAATCGCCAATTAATCCGTGTTTAAAAGCCGCTTCGCAATAGGCGAAGTAAAATTCGTACATGCGCACGAAGCGTTTGCTGTACCCGAGGTCGAAGACCTTTTGTTTGCGAGCGAGCATGCGTTCGCGCCACAAACGCAAAGTAACCGCATAGTGTAAACCAATGTCGTCGTAGGAATCTAAGGATAATCCGTTTGGAGCTGCATTTTTCATGGCGGAGATGGACGGTAAATGACCGCCGGGGAAGATGTACGCGCGGATGAAATCCGAAGTGGTTTCGCAATACTGTTTGTATCGTTCATCCGGGATGGTGATGACTTGAATCGCGCACGTGCCGTTTGGTTTTAAGCAATTTCGAACGGTTTCAAAAAAAGTTGGCAAGTGTTCGTGCCCGACCGCTTCGAGCATTTCGATCGAGATGACTTTATCGTACACGTTCGTCTCGTCGCGATAGTCTTGAATTTTGATTTCAATCAAGTGCGAGAGTTTCAATTTAGCCACTCGCGCGCGCGCTTCTGCGGCTTGCTCTTTGGACAACGTCAACCCAGTGACTTTACACCCAATTTTTGTCGCCAAGCGAATGGCGAGTTGGCCCCACCCGCAGCCAATTTCGAGAACCTCATCGGTTTTCTTAAAGTCGAGGCGAGCAATCATGGCGTCGATTTTATCGTATTGAGATTGCTCGAGGTGAATTTCTTTCTCCTCGAACGTCATTTCTCGGTTGCCATTCATGAGAAGCTTATCAATGTACATGTTATCGTCGCCGTTCAACTCCGCGGGCGTTCCGTCCGCGTTCTTCACGTGCACCGCGGACGAATACAACAACGTGTTGTCTAAGAACAAGGAATAAAACGCGTTCCCGGCGTCGTAGTGGTACTCGATGTTCTTCTTCGACCCTTCCTTGGTGTTCGATAACGCTTTGTGCGCGGCCATTTCCGCGGCGCCACCAAGGATGGACAAGATTGCCGCCACCAGCTCTTTCGGGTTGAACCAATTCTTTTTTGGATTGGACAAACCTTTCTTCCTGTTTGATTTTTCCTGCTTCGACGGGTGGCCGGAACAAATCAAATCCAAAAACGCCATCACGTCGCCGGAGAAATCGTTGTTCATGTACGCCTCACCAAGTCCGATGTCCTGTCTCGTGATGCACTGCTTGAACATATCTTCGCTAAATATGGTCAAACGAACTTCGTCTGGGACTGGTTTACTCTTGTCCCTCTTCCCGGAGATGGAAAAATCAACGCCGGTGGGTAACGTAAACGTCAATTTCGCATTCGGCGGCATCCATTTCCCGGCAATCGTTTGGAACATGCTCATAAACGCTGAACCGAGCAAAGATTGTTTCGGCTCGACGTCAAATCTAGGCATCCATGGAACCACGTCGTCTTTTCCTAAAAGTTTCTTGCACATCTCCACCGCCGAGTGTATGCCGTCTTCGTGGAACCCGTATCTCAACCACGCGCCGGTAAACCACGTGTTGTTTTCACCTTGTAAGCGACTCTTCAAATCCTCTTGCGCCTTGATCGCGTTCTCGTTAAACACCGGGTGGCCTAAGTATTTCTTAAACTCCACCCTTTCCTCGTCGATTTTCTCGGTCGGATTGAGCGTCACAAACACGTCCTTCGCGCCTTTAGGTAAATTTTGCAACAAGTTCACCCAATACGTTACGCACACGGAATCGTTCTCGCCCTTCTTTCCGATAGATTTGCAGTTCCAACTCGCCCACGCGCTTCGATTTTTTGGCATAAACTGCGGGTCGTCGTGTAACACGACCTCGTTCCTCGTCGTGCGAAAATTCGATAAAATCTCCAACTCTTTCTCCGTGGCGTTTTTGCCAATCATCGCCAACGCTTGGTGCGCGTGACAGGCAAAAATCACGTGGTCAAACTTCTCCTTCGTTTGCTCCCCGGTCGCCGCTTTCTTAGTTTCGGTCGTTTTCACTTTAATTCTCGATTTCGAAGCGTCGTCGAAATATCTGTGCACCGTGTGCACGTACCTCCCCGTCTTCACGCACCCGTCCGGCAACGCCTTCAAAACCGCCTCCACGTACGCCTTCGACCGGCCTTTCACCACCCTCCACACCGGTCGTTCAAAGATCTCCAACAAGTGGTGATTCGCCCAAAATGTAATCAGCGGTTTCAGAGGAAACCCGAGCGCGTCTTTATCGTTACAGCTCCAAATAGCCGCGCACATCGGCAACACGTAGTGGTCGCGGAAGTAATCCGAATACCCGTTTTCCCGCAAATATTCCCCCAACGTTTTCTTCTCCCAATATTCCTTCTTTGAGCCGCTCAACACGTCGTGTTTTACTTTCTTGAACTTAAGAATCTCCCGTATCATGTTCCAAAACTTTGGATTGATCAGGTTCCGTTTTTGCGCGAAGATCCCACTTAATCCTAAACTCCCCCACTCCGTCCTTTCGCTTTGTAACGAGAAACTCATGTCGCTTTGCTCGTGTTTCACGCGCAACTCCTCGAACAAACCGACCAAGTGTGGATACGTGGTCAAATTGAACACTTGAAATCCTAAATCAACGTCCAATTCTCCGGCGTGTTTTGACTTCTCCCGCGTCAACGCGTGCCCGCCGGCGGTGGGTTCGGACTCGTACACCGTGACCGCGAATGCGTTCGATTGGTGGAGCAGATAGGCGGCGGATAAACCGCTGATGCCGGCGCCAATCACGCAGACGGTTTGTTTCTTCTTTGAGCTTTCATTCTCGTTGTTAAAATCGTCGTTGTTGTTGCCGAGTGGTGATGATGCCATGACGATTTTGACGTTTTTGTCGTTTGTTCGTGGAACGACGAGTGCAACACGTAAATGTTCTTTTTCTGAGGTGTTGTTGTGGCGTTCTTACAATGCAGAGAATATGCGGTGCGGAGTAGTCCACGACGTAGAATAGTATAATTAAAAAATCAAACGACCGAGCGCAATGCGGACCGGCCTGCGGCACCACTGGCGGCTTGTGCGCCCATTTGCGCCCCTACCGTGCTGGCGTTGTGCCCACCAGCTCGGAAGCTCGTCCAGACGAGCCGCATGGAGACGACCGAGAGAACGGCGTCTAAAGCGAACAAACAAAACGCGACGGCGTAAAACGCGCCTAAAACTTTATCTTTGTTCAGAGCGGATTTGAGGACCATCATTCCAGCTAAGGACCACTGGTCGCCGGCGCCACTGGGTGGGGAGATGCACGCGTAGACCATGAAGGCCAAGTGGCCGAGGTACATGAGGAAGAACCAGCCGAATTTCAAACCCGAGTCGTTTTTCGCCGCCATGTACAGGCGACGGTACCAGATGAAGTACGCGCCGGGGACGCCGGCGAGAAAGTAGATGATGGCGACTAACCAAGAGACGACTCTGCCGTCGACGAAGAACGCGCCGGTGACGGCGCAGAGGTTCATGAATAACGCCAAAACTAAGCAGAGGTAAGAGTAGTAACACATCCGCACGGCTCTTTGGTGTTGGGAAGGAATTTCCGCGTCGATGTTGTGGTACGCGATCGCCCAGAATTTAAACGGCCAGTTGTTGACTTGTTGCCCTCCACTGCCACCGTTAGCGCGCATGGCGGCTTCTCTCGCGGCGAGCTCGCGTTCGCGTCGCGCGATATCCCCCTCGCGCTTTTCGAGTTCTTTCCTTTGCTGGGCTAAAGACTTATCTCCTCCTCCTCCAACGCCGCCACCGCTGCTACTACCAAACGCGCCAAACCCAAACCCACCTCCAAACAATCCACCCCCACCTCTTTTCTCTTGTTGTTGTTGTTGTTGTTGTTGTTGTTGCGGATTCGTCGTGGCGGCGTTATCGTAGGCGCCGCCGTACGCGCCAAACGTGTCCATCCCAGAATCTCTCGCGACCGCCCCTGTCGGCGCTTCGTACACGTCCGTTGCCGTTTTCTTACTGTTCTTATAACTGCTTTTTACTGCCGGTGGTGACGGCGCCGTGCTGCTCGATCCTCCTCCTCCTCCTCCTCCTCCTGATGGTGGTGCAAACGGATTGGAAAACTCCGTGGAATCTTCGTCGTCGTCGTCGATGTGTACCGTCGTCGTCGTCGTCGTTTCTTGCAAAGACCCGCCCCCGGCGTTCGACCCGCCCCACGCGCCGCCTCCTCCATCGCCGGTCTGTTGGAACGGATTTCCGTTATTGCTCATATTTTTTCACGACAGAAGAATATATAAAGAGAGAGAGAAGAGAGAGAATTTGAGATCCAAACGTCTCCTCTTCAACGGTCTTTCTTCAACACCGCTTCACGAATTTTTCAAAATCGCGCTCCACGAATCTCCTCTTCCCGTCCTCCTCCTCAAAGAGACTCTCGTTTCGGTGAAGAAAAGTGTGTGGTTTTGTCGACGAACGCTTTCTTTTTCGCGCGCGCGTGTCTTTTTCGCGCGCGCGTGTCTTCTGTGTGTTATGCGCGTTATTATGAAGATCAAAGCGTCCTCTCCTTTCTTTCCTCTCTCCTTTTAAACTCGGTGAAAAGAAGAATATATAAAAAGTGTGTCGCAGAACGTGCTCGTCAAAAAAAGTTGCTCTTTCTCTGCTCTCTTTTTGGTCTTGTGTTTTGATTTTTTCATTTTTTGGTCGTTGTTTTGTTTTTTTTTTCTCTCCTTTTTTTTCTCTCTCTCTCTCTCTCTGTTGTAAATTGCTTCATTGTATATAAAGAAGAAGGACGAGAAGACAAACGAAGCGAAGAAGAAGAAGAAGAAATCAGAGAAGAAGAAGCACTTTTCGTTCTTTTATTCTTTTATAGAGTCTTTTGTTCTTTCGAGAGGAGCGTATTTTGCGCGCGCGCGCTCGTTCTCTCTCTCTCTCTCTCTCTCTCTCTCTCTCTCTCTCTCTCTTTGCTG
>Ga0209630_10004263_pt1 | contig 12634 bp, 8 predicted proteins | sample COG_01_FD_184745 | JGI IMG/M metagenome (GOLD analysis project Ga0209630, IMG submission 184745) | Pelagic Microbial community sample from North Sea - COGITO 998_met_01 (SPAdes) (version 2) | ecosystem: Environmental > Aquatic > Marine > Neritic zone/Coastal water | place: Helgoland, sampling... | reverse complement strand
GTTGCTGTTGTTGCTGTTGTTGCTGTTGTTGCTGGTGGTGGTGTGCCGCGTCTGCTGGTCCTACTACTGGTACTGGTGCTGGTGATGGTGCTGGTTCTGCGTCTGATGGTAGTTGCGACCTATCACGAACACCTTTGAGGCCACGTGTTCTTAGTTGCGCCAATCTTTTCCTTGTTCTTGGGTTAGGGATTTTGGGAACCGTTCCTGGTCTTCTTCCCGTGTAAGTAATTTGTTCCCTATTAGTAAACATTTTGGATAATTCTTTTTGATTCTTTATTGGTGCAATTTTAATATTTCTTAATGATAAATATTTATTTGTGATTTCGTGCGATTTATTATTAACGTACTGGTATGCATGTACTCTATTACGATCTACCCTGTTAACCATCCATGGTTTATTGGACGAGTTTTTATTATAAACAACCGTACCTTGTGTTACTGCTGGTGTTCCTGCTACATCTCCAACTCCAGTTCCAGCTGTTGATGCTGCTACTTGTGCATGTGTTCTATGTGGTACTACCCGATGTGATGGTAATTTAGATTTACTCACCGTGCCTGGTATATGTCCTCGAATTTCTCTTTTCCAACGACTATTGTGTGCGCGTGTATTCTTCCGAGGAGGATCCAGTTCCAATGGTGCTTCTGATGCTATTGGTGGTGTTGCTGGTGCTGGTAGTGGTATTTGATTTTTTACTACTGTTGCTGTTGATGCTGCTGGAACTGGGTCTGGTCCTGATGTTGATGCTAGTGGTGTATTTGGTTTGTATACTAGAGCATCACTATTGAACCTAATTCTGGCTCTAGAGTTCTTCATATTACTACCAGTTCTCTTCGTGTTACCAGTATCTAACTCTGTTTTTTTAAAGTTATTTAAATTTTTCATCGCTTTGTTTAGCGCATATTTTGCGTTACTTATTTGAGTTGCACTTCTTGCATTTTCGAAGGCCTGCCTCTCCTGTATTACAATTCTCATGAGATTGTCTTGATTCAAATTGAACTGACGTGCCTTATATGCACTTTCTTCTTGTTTATACAATTCTTGATTACTAGGTCCACTATCATTTTCGGGTGCTTCTGCTCCTCCTTCTTCTTCTTCTCTTGCCCCTGTTCCAGCACCTGCTTCTGGTTGTCCTGGTGCTGGTTCTGGTTGTGCTGGTGCTGGTGTCATTTCTTTTTCGTCTTTTTGTTGAAATCTTCTTAATATTTCGTCGGCATTTTGTATTGTTGGATGTTTGTGATTCACAGGACTTTTATATTTTTCTTTAAATGATCTTATTTTTAGTACTAATTTGCCTTTAACCTTTCTTGAATCGATGGGTTTTTTTAAAATCTTTTTTAGTCTTCTAAAAACGTGTTTACTACGATTGTTATTATTGTTATTATTCTTCAATTGCTTTGCTAGATCCTCTATAATTTTCAGATCCTTTTTTTTCCGTGCATTTATCTCGTTTGATGTCTTATTTTCTGCACTGGCGACTCTCCTTAAGTGTGCTACTTGTGCATTTTCTTCTAGTTGTATTTGTTCCGCGTATGAGAGTGGTTTGTCCGGGTCTACATTTTGGTCTCGTGGATTTGTCATAATTCCATTAGGCATAATTACTTTATACATCTAAAATATTTTTACATTTTATCTTACTATATTTACATAATAAATTGTTATTATATCATAGTTATTACTTTTAAAAATTTCATCTTTTTATAGTACTTTTACACAATTGGTATCACATAATTTATATGACATATTACTATAAACAAATTAAAAAATTGATTTAAATATAATTTGTAATTAATATACTATAATGTCAAAAGTAATTTTCAGATCTCAAATGAACCCCGTCTACACCGACTTGGAATTTCAAGTCATTGATTGGACTGCATGTGATGCCCCAGATACAGAAGAAGACACCGATTCTAATTCTGACCAAGAAGAAAAACTCCTTAATCAACGTTATAAAACCTGGAAATACACCATCAAAGCATATGGTGTTGACATTAACGGACACTCGGTTAGTGTTAAAATCAAGAATTTCAAACCATATTTCTTCGTTAAAGTCCCCGATACATGGAAAAAAGGTCATGTATCCATTTTTGAAAAAGAAATTCGTAATCAAGTTGGACAGAATTCATTCCAGCGAAAAAAACACAATGCCAGTCTTTATAAATGCGAGTTAGTCAAACGGAAAGATTTCTATTATTTCACGAATAATAAGAATTTCAAATTTGTAAAACTCATATTCCATAATAAATCGGCATTCTATGAATATCAAAAAGTCTTTAAAAAAAAATTAACTCTAACAGATCTTAATACTAAAATCGATTTCAGTAAAAAAATCTATGAATCTAGCATTGACCCTTTACTGCGTTTTTTCCACGAAATGGACATTAAACCATGTAGTTGGGTAAGAATTGCCAAAATAAATTGTGACAAAAATATGCCCCCTCAAACAAGATGTAATATTGACATCACATGTGAGCATACTGAAATCATACCAATTGAAAAAACAAGTATTGCACCTCTATTGGTGGCATCATTTGATATTGAATGTACAAGTTGTGACGGTTCATTTCCTAGCGCCGCTAGAGAATCCGACCAAATTATTCAAATCGGTACAACATTTCACAAGTATGGTAGTAAAGATTGTCACATAAGACATATTATTACTCTAAAAGATTGTGCTAAAATCGACGAAGATGAAAATATAATCCAAGAATCATATCAAACAGAAAAAGAAGTCCTAATTGCATGGGCAAAACTAATTTCCATATCAGACCCTGATATCATTACTGGTTATAATATATGGGGTTTTGATTTTAGTTATATCTACGATAGGGCAATGTGTATTTTCAAAAAGGGGAAGGGTGATTATTCGGCAACACTCCTCGAAATATTATCACGGAATCTAGAGAAACCAGCAAAATTCATTGAAAAGAAACTGAGTTCAGCAGCACTTGGTGATAATTTCCTAAAATACATTCAAATGGAAGGTGTTGTTCAAATTGACCTCCTTAAATTAGTCCAAAAAGACTATAACCTAGATAGTTATAAGTTAGATGCAGTCGCAAATAAATTCATGGGATTGAACAAGGTTGACCTATCACCTAAACAACTATTCGCCAATTATAAAGAAGGAACGCCAGATAAAATCCGTGAAATCGCAGTTTACTGTATTAAGGATTGTGAACTAGTGAATCACCTCGTTATGAAACTTGAAGTAGTAGCAAATAATCTTGGAATGGGTAATGTTTGTCTCATTCCATTCTCATATCTATTTCTAAGAGGACAGGGTATCAAGATTTTCAGTCTGGTTGCCCAGAAATGTCGTAGTGAAAATTTCCTAGTGATTGATCTAGATAAAGATAATGTTGACACTGCTTCATATGAGGGTGCTATTGTATTCCCTCCTAAACCGGGTGTATACTTCGAACCAATCGCGGTAATGGATTATGCGGCACTTTATCCATCGTCAATGATTTCAGAGAATATTTCACACGATTCACTGGTTGGATATAAAGAATATGATTTAGAAGGCAATCTACTAGGTGATATTTGTAATAAAGAGTTTGATAATCTAGAAGATTACAATTATAATGATATACAATATGATGTATTCAAACTAGTAGGAAAAGAAGGTAAAGAAGAGAAGCAGAAAACCGGTTATAAAGTATGTCGTTTTGCTGAAAAGAAATCCGGTGAAAAAGCGGTTCTTCCACGGATTCTCACACATCTTCTAAAAGCACGTAAGGACACGCGGAAGAAAATGAAATACAAACAAATTACCCTTAAATCCGGTGAACAAGTAAGCGGTCTATTATCTGAAACTGCAACGGAATACGAACTATTCGACATTGAAAAGAATATAACATTAAAAGTGGATAAATCAACAGTAGAAGATAGTCAAACCGCGATTAAAGACCGTTATAATGAATTTGAACAGGCAATCCTTGATGGTTTACAGTTGGCGTATAAAGTAACATGTAATAGTCTATATGGTCAAGTTGGTGCTTCAACTTCTAGTATTTGCTTGAAAGAATTGGCGGCAAGTACAACTGCTACTGGGCGGAAAATGGTGGAAATAGCACGAGATGTTACAATCGACAATTTCAAGGGTAGTAAATTAGTATATGGTGATACAGATTCCATCTTCGTTGATTTCACAGGATATATTAAGAAAAAGTATGGAAATGACCTAACAGATAAAGAAATGTTACAAAAGACAATTGATGTAGGAAAAGAGGCGGGATTATGCGTGACAAGTAAATTGAAGAAACCACAAGACCTGGAATATGAGAAAGTCTTCTGGCCATTCTGTATTTTCTCGAAGAAGCGTTATTTCGGGAATAAATATGAACACGATGTTACTAGTTATAAACAGACTAGTATGGGTATTGTTCTTAAACGACGTGACAATGCCCCGATTGTCAAGGATATTTATAGTGGTGTTATTGATATTATCTTGAATAAAAAGAATATTACCGCAGCAATTCAGTATTTCAAAGACGAGATTAAGAAGTTAATGGACGGTGATGTTGATATTACGAAACTAGTAATTTCCAAGACAATCCGTTCTGAATATGCGAATCCTAATCAAATCGCACATAAAGTGTTGGCAAACAGAATGGGTGAACGTGACCCTGGTAATAAACCGTGTTCAAATGATCGTATACCGTATTGTTTTATCGACGAATCTAGTTTGAAATGTAAACTATGCGATAAGAAAGTTAACCCGAAACAATGTAAATGCGTGGATTGTATGAATTTGTATTGTTCTAGTCATCTCCATAATCATCGAAAGGACTGTCACATCAAATGCCGATTTTGTAAAATACCAGTAACAGATTGTGATATTAAAAAATGTATGACATGTAAAGGTCGTTATTGTGACGGGTGTTTTAAGAAACATAGAATTAAGAAGGATAAATTTGGACGCGAATCAAATGATAAATGTAAAAAACCAATAACAACGAAAATCCTACAAGGTGATATTCTTGAAACACCGGATTATATTAAACAACATAATATCAAAATCGATTATAGATATTATTTGGACCATCAAATTGAAAAACCAGTAATGCAAATTTTCGAACTTGTAGTTCCAAATCCAAAGAGCATAATGGAAGATCTTATAAGAAAAGATACGAATAAGAAGAAAGGAACACAAGAAATCACAAAATGGTTTATTTCCCGTTAGATGAACTGTTATTATTACCTTTATTGTTAGAACCTTTATTGTTAGAACCTTTATTGTTAGAACCTTTATTGTTAGAACCTTTATTGTTAGAACCTTTATTACTATTACCTTTATTACTATTACCTTTATTACTATTACCTTTATTACTATTACCTTTATTACTATTACCTTTATTACTATTACCTTTATTGACACTAGTTGCTGTATTATTTACGGTTACCTTATTGGATTGATGTTTTATGTTTTTACCAACACTGTTTTTCTTAAATAGTGTTTTAGATATTAACGTTGGTTTTACATCTGAAAAAAGTGTTTTAATTATCTTACTTGAACCATTTTTCATTGTAATAGAACGCGGTTTGAGTGCCTTAACACCATATCCTTTATACACACGAATGAATTTTTTAAGACCTTTTTTAGTACGTTTATCGTCAGTTGGTTTGCCACTGGCATCAACTGGTACTCTTTCAATTACTTCAAATGTAACTGGTGTAGTGATATCAGTCCCAGATTCTAAATGGCGACTTGTCAATATAGCACGTAATAATCTTTTAACTGCGTCTACTGGGGTCTGAGACGGTTTAATAGTAGCACTACCAAATTTGTCACTCACTTCTTTTTTACCATTGAAATTTCTATATTTAATCATTGGGTGTGCCAATGAATACGACTTAAAACAAACATCTTTGTATATATCATCAGTTTTTTTAATTCCTCCAAACATATTTATACATTATATATAGATATTAAATTAAAGTTTAATAAATTAAAGTTATCTATATATTTTTTTATCAGCACATAATTGCCAATAATTTGTAGGTGTAGAATATCCATTATATTTAATTTTTATAATCCGTCGATTATTATATGTTATACATGAGCGCCTGTTAATAGAATATAATAATAATTTATATGGCATATTATTTATTATGTTATTACCCTCGTCAAAAGTAGACATTAATGGTCTACCTAAACGTTTGTTAAATGATAATGCCAGACATCGAGGTCCAGTATATGATAAAGCGTCAATTAAATTATCACCGCTATTAAAATATATACGATGTGAAACATTATAAACAATTTGATTAATAACATCATTTAATATTGGATTTCCTGGATAACACGCCATAAACGCATTGAATATTGTAGTAAGTGGGCGGTCTTTTACTAATACAAATGTATCACTTTCTGATATAGTATCATTTATTGAAACTAGACAAATATTATCTATATCAGAATAAACACCACCTTTTTTATATAAATAACAATATCTAAATAAATCTGCTTTAAATGCCCCTGGTATTAATTTATTAAATGCATTTAATACCATCGGATGAAAATGTTCTTTTATAAAGTCGGCACATTCAGTATCATCGAAGAATTTATATTGAAATGTTGGGTTTAATAATGTCCAAGAACGAGTTGCGTTATATACACTAATATTAACATTTCTAGTATTATAAGTTTGAACAATGGTTCTAGGAATTTTATATTTTGTTTGTACTAAATTATTTGGTGATTTTATTAAATCAAACGAAGTTTCTATTTCAAGAGTGTGTATATCGGGATGTACATTTCGAATATATAGGTTATTCTTTTTATCATTATTCTGGTTATAATATTTAATATAAATAGGTTCTTTAATTATTTCATTCGTTGTAATATGTCTAATAGTTATGTTTAATGTATCTTTTACATCAACGTCGATCTTATATATCATTATATGTTTATAATTCTTAAAAAAGACTTTAAGATCATCTTTATTTGGTGTTTTAATGTCGATTGTTCCATTTTGTACTAATATAGAACCACTGTTTTTAATATAATCAAATACATATACTCTGTGTACTTGTAGATAATTAGTATTCATTATTTGTAGTTCAAATTTGTTTTTAGAAATATATATACATTTATGTATAATAAAATCATTATGATATTTATTAATACATAGAATATTATCAACTTCAAATGTTTCGTTTAGTATAGTTTTCATATTATATAAATGAATATAATAAAAATTGTAATAAAATTTATTGTAATAAATTTATTGTAATAAAATTTATTGTAATAAAAGTAAAACGAATAATGAAAATAATTATATTGTACATATGAATAGATTCAATCAACAACATATTATTCAATAGGAATACGTCATTAACTCATATTCAAATATCCTGTCTAATTCAAGCCCGGAGTAATCATTTATAATCAATTGTCCTTGTTGTTCTTGTTGTTCTTGTTTAATACACTCTATTATTTTTTTAATATAGATTAGTTCACTCTTATAATTATATATATTCGAGTTGAACGAATATACATTTATATTATTACTTTTCCAGTGGTTAGACTTGTTATCATAAATATATTCATCGTTTTTTGTAAAACTATATTTACTATTTTGTATAATATAAGGTGGTTCCTCTAATCTTTCATCAATCAAAAACATGTTATATTCCTGATACTCGTTTTTATCAATTATATCAACTATAAAAGTTGGTAATTGATGATTGTCATAACTAGGAATAATACTATAATATTTACTATCTAAATTACTTGCTGAACCAATTGATACAAAATTAAATACGCTTGAATCATATATACTGGAGCGAACTATATTATATATACATTTAAAAATATCTATATTGTTTGTTAATGCGGTGGTAGTTAATGCGGTGTTGTTATGATATTCAACTAGTTCATCTATATCATTACTTATTGTATTTATAAAATACTTTTTATATGCGAATAAACAAATGGATGATTTATTAGACATCCTGATATAAATAATATATTTATATATATTAAAATAATATGCCCCACCCTTATAATGAATTAAAAATATTTGCATTTACTTTAAACACGAATGACATTAAACTATGCAATAAAACTAAACGTGCTGAATGTGCAGATGCTATTAAATCATCCAGTAAATGTTCGTATTGTAAAAAACATAATTGTCACATCCCTGCATTTTTCGAGTATCTAGTTCAATATGTTAAAGCACATAAATATGATATAGTATTTATTGCAACTCAGAATGATTCTTTTAAAGATGATAATAACTTACACAATCAATATTTAAAAGAATACTTCAGTGTGTTCGGAAGGATAATAGATCATAAACAAACAACTGGTCGATTTCAAAAGAATATAATAACAAAAACAACACAATCATATAAGTTGTTAAAAAGCGGGTTATCAACTAGTATATTCTTTTCAAATGATTATCTAAAACATTTAGGAGTAACAAGGGGAAAAAACATTATGACTATTAAAACAGACTATATACCTTGTAATAAATTATTATATAGAACAAAGGGGGGTTTATATACAACTGTTCAGTTTTCAGATACAAACACAATATCATTTGTAAATATAAATTTAAGAAAAACGGGTATAAAAACAAAGACGCGAAATTCGTATGTACAAAATATATTATCAAATATATCAAATGGGGTAAAAAAAAAGGATAGGATAGATACATTGATATGTTGTGGTTGCTTTAATTATGATAATATAAATGAGGACATTGGGTCGAACCTAACGGACAGCTTATCGGATAGTATAAAAGATACAACACTTTTAAATTGGGCGGATAAACAAATATATGAAACCATAAACCGTGGGTCATATGAGTTGCCGTTTTATCCAACATGTACGTTGAAACAAACACGCACACCGGATTATGATAAATGTCAAACACCAGAGAAATATAAAAAAGAGCAATTAAAAATTAAGACAAAAGTAAGAGATATAGAAAAGAAACTGGGTATTAAAGTGTATAATAAAACGATCTCTAGTACAAGTCTAGATGATAAACGTATTAAACTAGATAATATTTTAAAAAAAGATAGAAAGAATATTCAATGCCCTTATGAATCGGTTGATAATTGTGGTGAAATAGACACCGACGCCGTCACCGAGAAGATTCGTATATATTATAAACAGAACAAAAAGGAACAATGGTGTGAACGAATATTATATAGTGATAATGCAAAAGATCCTAAAATAACGTGTGACATATATAAATCATTCGATTTTGGACAATTTATGGCAAATAGTAAACATAAATCAGTATATGGTGGGTTTACAGTTAAAATGACATAATCAATATAGTATTTCACTCTAAGAATATGTATTTATAATATTTAACAAGCTCTTTATATGTTTTAGATATTGTAACTTCTGAAATATCACATGATAAATGTAATACCTTCTTTGTAAATCCAAGATTATGTTTTTCGGATACTATAAATATACATCCGATGGCTATTGACTGGGGTGTATTTTGAATTAATATTCCAATTAAATTTGCGATATTGACAATATGTTCGACTTGTTTAATATACACGGTATCTAATTTAAGCAACATACAATATCTATTGATGTAATCCGCCGACTTTGTTGGTTTAATATTATTAACAAAATTCTTGTTTTTGTTATACATCTTCTCGTTAAATTCTTTACACCCAAGTGTCATTTTCTTTATACTAATCTTAAATAATTTAGCGATTTCTTTAGTACTTCTTGCACTATCCTTTGTCTTTAATGCATTCCAAATACACGCGGCTATTAAACTTTCACGAGATGACCCTCGTTTAATTGAATCTTCACTTAACATCTTATACATAACAGATGCTTTATCTAAGATACACGTTGGAATAATCCCCTCATTACCGGTTGTTGTTATTTTATTGAAAACTTTTATTAGGCTCCGTTCTTTATATGTAACGGAATTCCATTTATGTAATTTACGAAAGATTTCATTACCGTGTCCATTAATTAATGTCCCCATTGATAAATTTGGTAATAGTGGATTTGATGGACCACCGCATCTCGACGGATCTCCACTGTTTTTATTATCATCAGTTCCATAATATCGCGTTTCTAATGAATAATCAAGTGCTATATTATTTACAGCACCACAGTTAGAACATACGACCGTATCTTCATATAACAAAGATGAAGATTTACAGTATTCGCATATATTATGACCTAATTCACTTTTTTTAATCATTATTTTCTTTTTTCTTACTTTAACACATTTAGATTTATCATCAGGTGGTGATATTTCTTGCATTGAGGATTCAACAGAATCAAAGGCGTCCCATATATCAGTCATTTATAAATTATAGTTTGGTTATGATTATAATATTATCTTTATATATTAATTCAATTTTTATTTAAGTCTTAAATGTAAATTGTAAACTAATTATATACATTAATAGTATATATGGGTCGAAAGAAAAACAACAGTAATAATAATAATAATAACAATAACAATAACAATAACAATAACAATAATAATAACAATAACAATAATAATAATAACAGTAATAATTCAGATAGCGATATTAATAGTATTAATTGGGATTACTACAAATTATCATTATATTATGCCACAATTATAATAGGTTATTTTGGAACAAAAATATTTATGGGATTCTGTAAAATATATTCTAAAAAAGAAAAGAATCAAGAAGTTGTAGATTTCAATTCAATTATATTATTGTCACTATTGACATATATATTTACCGGAATGGATAGTCGAAATGTATTAGGTAATGCAACATATACTAATTATTCATTTTTTATAGGATATATAGTTGGTTTGTTTTATCCAGTTGTTAAGGATAAAATGGATAATATACAACGTAATAATACAAAAACATACCGAATACTTAGTATAATACTATATATCATTACAATCATATTTACGGTTGTTATGATTATGTTTGGTTCAAAATCAACGATCGATTCTCACGGATCTACTCATCCGAGTATGAAAATATCATCATATGTATTATTTATAATAATAATAATTATACTAATAGGAGGTATAATTTATACTCGAAAACAATCTGTTATATATATGTCAACTGAAATTAAAAAAACGAACTCATCTGACGATGATATAGAAGAACAATCAATTGAATTTATAAATAAATCAGACGGTCAGACTCCTTTTATGGATTCATCTTTAATGGCGTGGTTATTAACGTTTATATTTATGTATGACCCACAGTATACAATGCTTAAAAACATATGTAGTGGTGCGAATGGACTGGTATTTGGTGTATTTGTAAGTTCGGTGTCATTATATGGTATGAATTATATTTTAACACATGAAGAAGAAAAGAAGTGTCATTTAGATAATAGAAAAGATTGTGTAATAAAAGGAATTTTGTTAAATGAAAATGATGTAACACCTAAAAATAAAGACACTTCATTGTCAAACAAAGTAAATAACATATCAAGTAAATTAAAAACACTGAAATGGGTAAGCGGTGTTATGTTATGTTCAATGATATTAATAATAATATTGTTTTATTATACAAATGCATTGTGAGGTATTATCAGGACTGTGGATATCGAATAATATATCATTGAATAATAAAAAGTTTATATATGACAAAAATATTACATTTATAATTAATTTAACAAATAATGACATTAAGAAATATAATGATGATAAAGAGATTGATATTTTAAATATTCCTATAAATGATTCATATGATGTTAAATATAATAATATTTATTTATTAGATAATATGACAGATATATTATCTAATATACACAAAAAATTACGAAATCATAATATTTTACTATGTTGTTATACTGGGTTTCATGCATCTGTTACGATTGCAATTTGTTATTTAATTAAGTATGGTAATGTTAATCTAGAATATGCGTATAATAGTATTATTAGTAAAAATGGCAAATTAAGTGATATAAAAACACGATATATGTATTGTATTAATAATTTTATTATTTTACTAAAAAAAAATAATGTATAATGTTAATAATGGGAGTACAAACAAGTAATATGAACACCCAAAAGGTTGTTATTGTTGAAAAGAAACGAACTAAATCCAAACCACCTGGTATTACTACACCAGTTTCAAATAAGAATACCGATAATGTAAATATTACTAATATGTTAGGTCAAATGCGGATTGAAATGCAAAAGGCTATTGCTATGTATAATTCAAAGTTTCTATTAGAAGATTTTTGTGATAAAATTTCAGTTGTATTCAATCATAAATTACAAGAACTAAAAATTGATGAAGCTCGATTATTAGCTCAGTATATAAATTCGGACATGGCAAATACAAAGTTTGGAGTATATTATAAATTCGAACCGAATAAAGAGACTGAATATATTGTAAATAATTTAGATGTTCCACTCAAAGATTATTTTCATGATCAGGCAGTAGCATATAAAAAGATAGATGGTTTAAATCTTAAATTCGATAAAGTACCATATATAAAATTACACGGTCGAACAAAGGGGGGTGATAGTTCAAGTAATTCGAATTCAAATAATAGTTTTTATGAAGACGAATCATATGGGAGCGAATCAGACGGGAGCGAATCAGACGGGAGCGAATCAGACGGGAGCGAATCAGACGGGAGCGAATCAGACGGGAGCGAATCAGACGGGA
>Ga0209630_10004261_pt1 | contig 12635 bp, 7 predicted proteins | sample COG_01_FD_184745 | JGI IMG/M metagenome (GOLD analysis project Ga0209630, IMG submission 184745) | Pelagic Microbial community sample from North Sea - COGITO 998_met_01 (SPAdes) (version 2) | ecosystem: Environmental > Aquatic > Marine > Neritic zone/Coastal water | place: Helgoland, sampling... | reverse complement strand
CGATAGGCGACTGTCCATTAGGAACAGTAGTCTGGGATAAGTACTACAAACTAAACAGTACAGAACCCACTTTAAGTTTCCGCAGTATCTAGCTAGATACCTTCGAAGGTACGAAAGTACGAAAGTACCTTCGCAGTACGGAAGTAGCTAACGGAAGTATAGCTATCTACGAAGGTACTTCCAGAAGTACTTTCGTACTTCCGGAAATCCTTTCGTAAGTCTCTAGCTCGTAGTCTATCTATCTTCGTACGGAAGTATTTCCGGAAGTACTTCCGGAAGTACTTTCGTACGAAAGTACTTCGGTACTTCAGTACCTTCGTACCTTCGTAACCAGCTAGCTAGTGCGACAAGAGTATCGGAAGTTTCCTCGCCCCATAGTTTTTTGGTCATGACTACGACGGCTGTGCGTTCGCAATTTCCAGTCTATTTAAAAAGTCACGTGCCCAGATACGCAGCTAGCTAGTGCGACAAGAGTATCGGAAGTTTCCTCGCCCCACAGTTTTTTGGTCATGACTACGACGGCTGTGCGTTCGCAATTTCCAGTCTATTTAAAAAGTCACGTGCCCAGATACGTGATATTTGGCCAAAAGGGCCGCATAGTCTAGGTCATGGACAGGGCACAGCGGCACTCCTCGTAGGGTTGCGACCGACCGCGATTTGTTGAAAGTGCGAGGATGAAAGTTGTTAACCTGCACTCAAAATTAGCCATGACCCATTTTACTACTTTAGGACAAACGGGTGGGTCAAAAACACATACACTTTCTATTGATGTGATGCCCTCGCATATTCACTCATATTTATAGTCTGATAATACACTCACAGGATACAATCAATAAGTCGATCCTTCACAACACTTGAGTACGTATTAATCTACGACTGATTGAAATGGTGGCGGAACCACAATTGGTTCATAGCTTCATACTGTACACGTACGTGACATGTACGTGTACGTGTACAATAAATGAAACTGATCGTGTAAAGCTGTACGTGTACACGTACGTTGTGCACGTACAACGTTAACGTTGTACGAAAATAGGTATGGTCGTGTACTTCCGGAAGTCCGCCGTACTTCTGTAGGGCTAAGGCCCTATCTTCGCACCTCTCGTTGGTCAAGGTACTGTCAAGGTATAGAATACAGTACTTCAATATACGAAGGTACTTCCGTACTTTCGTACTTTCGTACTCGTACTTCCGTACGAAAGTATAGATACTTCCAGAAGTATGACGCACCAGACCCTCCCATTCCATGACCCTCTCTGCGTATTCCCGCCCTCGCAGCTCCGTATCCGTGCTCAACCCCACGGCATGGTGTGATCGCCACTTGGCGTTGAGCCCTGGGGATCCGCGCAACCACGCGTTCGCGTTCTCGGCCAAGCGAGCTTTGCCAAGACACTGCTCACACGATGCCACGAATTCCCTCCTTGATGCGAGCTGCCGTGCTCTCTCAGTTCGGCGGGCCTCAAGTCCTACAGGTGTTGGACAATGTCGGTGTCCCTCAATGTCGTCCACACGAAGTGTTAGTAAGGGTAGCGGCCGCGGCAGTAAATCCATTGGATTGCCGATTGAGGGCGGGTTACGGCGGCGAACTTTACCGGCCACAATTTCCGCTGGTGCTCGGGCGAGATCTGAGTGGCGAAGTGGTTGCTATGGGTTCCTCAGCTCAAAACTTTGTCATCGGCACTCAAGTGTTCGGTTCGATTCCTCCTGCGAGTTCTCAAGGAACTCACGCAGAATACGTGGCTGTACCAGAGGCTCACCTTGCAGAGAAACCTTCAAATCTATCGCATGAAGAAGCATCAGCGATATCCTTTGGAGCCCTCGCTGCCTGGCGTGCCTTATTCTTGACAGGAAGACTCGCTAAAGGTGATCGTGTCCTTGTCGTTGGATCATCAAGCTCAGTTGGGAGGGCTGCAGCTCAGCTTGCAGTGGCGAAAGGTTGCGAGGTGGTTCTGACACGTTATCCTTGCAAGTGCTTTGCCGTAACGAAAGGAAAAATGGCGAGGTGCGTAGTATGCGGCGAACATGATTCAAAATGTAACGATAATGAAGAATTCGGTTCATTCGACGTTGCATTGGACACAGTCGGATCTAAACATAGTCTGCGGCACGCCATTACATTGCTTCGGAGGGGTTCTGGGAGGTATATCACTCTACATGGAAGGCTTCCGATACACGTGGGGAAGAACGGACTCTTGTGGGGAGGGTTGGGGGCAGCCTTCGACAGCACGCGAATGAAAGCCTTGCACTGCGCTTGTGACGAAATAGGATATCGTTGGGCGATGATGCGCCACGATGCACATGCATTTGCAGAGATCGTAAAGCTCGTGCAAGATGGTTTACTTGATGCTAAAACTGGTTGGACTCTGCCTCTCGAAGATGTGTCAAGGGCTCATGTTTTGGTGGAGGGGGAAAAAACGGGAACCGGCAAAGTAGTACTCAAGCTGAAAGCTTGACATGTTTGCGAGTTTTCAACTGCTTTCGAAAGTACACGAACTGCACAGGTAGGTAAGTTAGAGTTACATCTCCTTCAAAGATGTCCTTTGGGCCCTAAAACATACCTTCTCTTCTACACAACTCGCGTACTTAAGGAGGGCGCTGACGCCTGTAGAAAACATCCTCGCGGTCTTTCAGGTCAAATGTTGTGGCGACGGCACGTGGTCCTGCACGCAAAGTTAATTTTGAAGTTCACACAGAATACTCAACGGAATAGGTGTTTGCGGAAGCTGATATTGGGTTGAGCTTGAGCCACAGACAGGATTAAGTTCACAAGGAATGAGGGGAAATAGGGAGGACGTAAACACTAGCAAGAGCAGAAGTGTGCATCTGGTCGCCAAGGACAAATACAAAATAAAAGATATCCTGCGTACCGTTATCTCTATTTATACTCTTAATCATTTTCTACGCAACGATCTGAGTTCCGACTCTTGGCCTCGATCCACTGGTAGAGTGGGTCCTTGGCGCTGCGTCAGGAAAACGAATGCCCCGCCCAACGACGCACCTCCTCAGGGCTTACTGCGACAGCCTTGTCATCAGTAAGAAACATCCACTCTCCCCTCGGAGCTTCTCCACACGATTCATGGGATTAATCCTCATCCATCATGAGGGTTGCACACAGAGTGCCCAAGTCACGGATTGCCGGAGATCGAATCAGCCGAGTGAGGGCGCCCTTTGTGCTGTAACATTTACTGTTTGGTTACCGGGTCATCCCCTCCTCTTCAGTGGGAGTGAAAGCAGTCACCTAAGATAATTATGTGGACTATAAAGTAAAAGAAAAGCATGAACACACGTATTTGTCGCGAGAAGCGTTCAACCCACGGATTTAAATAATAAAACAGTTTCGTTTCTGATCAGTGGAGAAGAAGCAAGAGAGATACTTAAAAGATGGTGGTGTCAAGTGACACCGTAATATCTGAGATGTCCATGCAGCGCTTTACTTTTTCTTGGAGACAGCCTTCTTCGTCGCTTTCTTGGCCTTCTTGGGCTTCTTCACAGCCTTCTTGGCAGCAGCCTTCTTGGCCTTCTTGGGCTTCTTGGCGGCCTTCTTCTTGGGCTTCTTGGCGGCCTTCTTCTTGGGCTTCTTGGCGGCCTTCTTCTTGGGCTTCTTCGGGGCCTTTTTCAGAGCATCTCCGAGTTTGTAGGAAGCTTTTATCTTCAATAATTTGCCGGCCTTGACGAGGTTCTTGAGCTGAGTCGAGAGGATCTTCTTGAAGTTGGCAGGAAGTTTGAAGTTGGCCGCAAGATACTTAGCGATGGCAGGCACGGATGAGCCTTTCTTGTCCTTCAAGGCTAAAATGGCAGCCTTCACCATGTCTTCATATTTCGGGTGTGCTGACATTTTCGGAGGCATTTTGGAGTGCGGCAAATTTCTTCGGCGGAGGCTCAAAGTGGCCTGCAAGTGACTCGAGAAGTTGAAGTCGTAAAAAAATACGAAGACATTTCCTCGTAAATAGTTAAGAAATGTTTAGCCTCAGTTATAAAGTATCATGGGGCAAATTCAAATTAGCTTCTATTGTTTAAATAAATTTTATACAATTTTAGATCATAAGATTTTAAGGAACAAAAAAATAATCTAGCCAATTGAGAGCGTAGATTTATACGGATAGTTCAGGAGTGGCACGGATATTTTTTCGCAGAAATGAGTGGAAGTGGAAGTACGTTGTACGTGTACAACGTACAACGACACGACACTGACACGACTATCGTGGTACTTTCGTACGAAAGTACGGAAGTACGTACGGAAGTACGGATATGAAAGTACGAAAGTACTTTCGTACGAAAACGAAAGTACGAAAGTACGAAAGTACTTTCGAAAGTACAAGTTGTACGTTGTACCTTAAGGTACTTTCGTACTTCCGAAGTTACAGTACGTGTAGTACGAAAGTATTTTCGCCCTTACCAAAAGTTTATCATAATTCATGTCAATATTTATTGTAGCTGCTGTATGTAGCTATGTAGTTGTACAGTTGTACACGTACACGTACTGTATGTGTAGTTGTGTACAGCTGTGTACGAAAGTACCTTCGAAGGAACCTTCGCGTACTTTCGTACTTTAGTACTTCCGTGCACTTTAGATAACTTTAATATTAGCCCTAGCACTGCCCTAGCTAGCTAGCTAGCTAGCTAGATATCCCAGTGATATCCCTACAACGAACGTTTTATCTTGGATCGGAAATACACGTACAGTAGATAGCTAGATACTTCCGTCCGGAAGTACTTTCGTACGAAATAAAGTACGGAAGTTCGAAGGTACACGTACGGAAGTACTTTCGTACGAAAGTACTTCCTACAAAGTACTTTCGTACGAAAGTATTACTTCGGAAGTACTTTCGTACAACGTTGAACACGTGTAGTTGTACTTTCGTACTTTCGTACTTTCGAAAATAATTAGATATCTTCGTATTTTCGTACGAAAGTACGAAAGTACTTTCGAAAGTACTTTCGTACGAAAGTACTTCCGTATTTCCGTACATGTACAGTTGTACACGGACTTTCTCGTACAACACTCGTATGGAAGTACGATAGTATCTATTTCCGTACTTCCGTACGTTGTTTTACTCACACTACACGTACGTGTACACGTGTACACGCAGCCCTATGTAGTACCTTCGAAGGTATGTACGAAAGTATCTATTTTCGAGGTACGAAAATACTTTCGTAGAATACTTTCGTACTTTGTACCTTGGGTACATTGTAGAGTCATTGTAGCATTGTACTCAAAGTACTTTCGTACTATCAAGGGCTACGAGTAACGCGGTGTACAGTACGTGTACCGTCAACTTGCCAAATCGGGAGATAAATCGGCAGTCCAAAGCCACTGAAAGCGCTTCTGCAGGCGCTAACCGTAGCACACCGTAGTCCAATCTGTTGATATGCTGATTGATACTGCGAAAAAGGCAAGCTCGTCACCTTCTCAATCTTCCTCCCTTGTGGCTGAGGCAGAGAGAGATAGGTGCTGTGGAGCCTATTTTGAGCACATACCGACACGGCTCTGTTTCCGCGCGCGTCAAACTAACAAAATTTCTTCCCTGGGTTACAAACAAATCACAGGAGGCTGCTGATCAGAATGTCATAGAGGCGGGTGCAAGCGATCGCGTGAGCTCCGAGATGCTCGCCGCCCACGTCACCTCTCTGAAAATGCGAAACGCCAAAGAGGTTGAAGACAGGAACTACATGCAAATTGATCGTGTATGTTGTTCTCTAGCACTTGCTTTCGGATCCACCCATACAGCCCCTGGATCGATCACGCTTACCCGTTCGAATATTTCGAAATATTGCATGCCTAACGTTACTCTCACTTTCAGGACAACATAAACACATTCTGGGACAACTCCAAGAGGGACCTGGATAACAAAAAGGTCGAGGTCAGAAATAAGGACCGGGATTTGGAAGAACTGCAGTTGCATCGACAAGTTGAGATAAATATTTATAAGAAAAAAGTTAAACATTTGATGTATGAACATCACAGTCGCATTACCACTTTGAAGTCTGAAGCTGAACTGGCGATCAAGATGCGTGAAGATGAATATCGCAAGCGCTTCACGGAGCTGTTGAACGAAAAACGGTCGCTTAAGATGGAGCTGAAAGAGGCTGAGCTTGCAGAAGAGGACTTAGTTCGTCAGCATAATCTCGATCATGCAAAGGAAATTACGAAGCTGCGACAGGAATTCGAGGCTAACGTCAATGCGATCGAGCAGAAGTATGAGAAGAAGATGAAAGTGCTAAAAGAAGACTCTGAGCAAAGACGCACGCATGAAATCCACGAGATCGAAGAGCGCAAAAATGCACACATAGATCGCCTCTTGAAGGACCACGATATTGCCTTCAGTGAAATAAAGAACTACTACAACGACATCACGCACAACAATCTGGATCTTATAAAAACACTCAAGGAAGATGTTGCTGAACTGAAAAAGAAAGAGGCCACGAACGACAAGTTATTGTTCGAGGTCTCACAAGAAAATAAACGGCTGTCGGAACCTTTGGCGAAAGCATTGAGAGAAGTAGACGAGCTGCGCAAAATGCTGTCAACTCACAACAAAGACAGGCAATCGTTCACCCATACGAAGACGCGCTTACACGACGAGGAGAAGTCGCGAAGCAATATGGAATGGGAGTTTGAAGTGCAGAAACAGCGACTGGACAAAGTTGAGAAAGAACGCAGGGAGCTCTACAACAAATTCGAGCGCGCAATATTTGATATAAAGCAGAAAACATTTCTAAGAAGCTCGGTCGTTGAGCAGAAGCTTGAGGCTCTTGGGGATCAACTAGAGAAAAAAGAAGCGAAGCTGGGAGAGGTTCTATCTGCGTCTAGTCTTGACCCAAGTACCCTTCAAATGGTCACTATGAAGCTTGATGAGGTACTCGACAGCAAAAATCAGCTTATAAAGGCACTTCACAGTGACGTCTCAAAGGTTTCAAAGGCACATAATGACCTCATCCAAGTTTACGAGGCAAAATTAAGTGAGTTCGGTGTTCCTGTTGAGGAACTTGGGTTTGTGCCGCTCCTAGCGAATAGCAACATAGGCTCAGCGAGTTTTGCGGCTGGGGCTTAACTCAAGGGAAAAAGTTGGCCCGAAAACAGAATATCAGTTGAAGCATGATGCGGTCTGATGAGGGCTAGGGAGTCATGTTTTTACTCGCGCAATTAATTTCAATCGCATTCATATCCCGTGATGGGCTTAAATGCATAGACCCACAGCTGCTCGTCTACTCGCACAAAAGGAAATTATGAAGTTTCTGGAACTCGGTCACTACCCAGAAGTACTGCACTTCACAAAGAAACAGCCTAAGTTATGTCAAAGTCATGGATTCCACAAGTAAAGTTTCTATAGAATTAAGGTTCACTTTGATATTAAGTGAGTTACAGATATCTGCTATGATATGTTGTGGGTTGAAAATAACAGAACACAGATAAAACTCCGGTCAAAATTCAAATTTCTCTCGTCTCTTTGTCTTCTGGGATGTCAAACGTTACCCCGGTCCTCCCAAAATATAAATTATCATTCAACTGGAACGACCAGGAATCTCTTCTACATTTTAGCAAGTGAATCTTTCGAATCTATAAATGCATCCTTTGGACTTTCGTCGTAGTTCGTTTCGTTTGCATGCTGAACACCCCTAGGAAGTTTATCTTCACCTCCCTCCCTGTCTCCAAGTATTTCCTCTTGAATAGTTTCGAAAGCCGAGACAGTCTCTGCCTCTTTAAGATCCGCTGCAGCGCCAGCAGTAGTGGCTTGAACAGCTCTTTCCGTCGGGGTTCTTTTTGAGCAATCCAGAACACGGTCGGAAACGTCCAAATTGGTCGTGCCTAAAGCACTCTTGGCTCTTGGCAATAAGCTTTCTTTCCTTGCAAGCCACATACGGAACTTCCGGCGTGACAACTCCGATTTTGCCAATGTAGCATGTTTTACTTTTGTGCAAATGAACTTCCCAACGCGATCAAGCCTTTTACGATGGAATATATCCTCAGTGTCAAGGACGTACGATACTTTAGAGTTGTTACAGGCGATTTTGCACTCCAGCGAATTGAACACACTGACTCGATATGGACGTTCTTTCGCAGGACCATGGGAAGTGTGGCCATCCAAATCGTGTCCTGCTGCTACTTTACTTCGTGCAAGAAATATATCTGGTTGTTCCGTGCGATCTAGCCTCAGTCGGTTAGTCGTATTACCCTCTCCGGCAACCACGATAGTCTGCAAGAAGTCTTCGAGATACTCGTGGAAGTGTGCTTCCATCGTCCCTGCTGGAACTTCTGCCTTTTCCAAGCCGAATTCCATTAATTTAATGGTGAGTACTTCCCCATCTTTCGATGAGCCGATACGGAAACACGCTTCATCAAGCAACAGTACACTGGCGTTAGCATGGTAGATAGCTTCGATAAACGGAGTGCTCCGCGCACTTTCATATTCAGATAAATCGAGAAGCTTTGAAGCCATCTCATCAGTGAAGAGATTTTGGACCTGCTTGACTATCTTGTATACAAGTTTATCAAGGGTAAATAAGACATAGGAGTTCGCACCAAGGAGAGTGCGGCAGTCATCTTCGAAATTCGAAGCGTCGGCTGTACCATTCAGCAGCTTAAATAACAGGCGCAGGAAGTCATCATGGATTTCACGCTCTTTGGCAGCACGCTCCTCTTCAGGGCCAACTTTCTGCCCAAAGTGTGTGGACATGCTCACAGCAGATGCGCGGGCAGTGGAGAGGCGATCATAGAGATGCTGGTGCAATCTGAATAACATATAGTAGCCATCGTGCCCGTAAAATAATCTGTCGCTTAGCTTAGCAAAAGAGTCAACATATGTGTCACTGCCAACAGACTCTGCACTTGTGACTTGTGCGCTGCAAGCGAGCGGCTTGCATGCAGCATATATCCGTTCCTCTCCATCATTGCTCATTTCAAACCCATCGCCAGCCTCGGAAATGTCCTGTGCGACTGGCATGTCTTTGCTGAGAGTGCGGTCAGACAAGTCTCGCTCCCCTGTACGGTCATCACTTAGAATTTGAAATTCTGCCTCTTTTGCAAAAACGACAAACTGCGGATCCCCTGGCTTGACATCAGCATCTACATCGGGGAAATTAGACAATATCTCATTTAATCCAGTGTGGTTCGTAACGTTTTCGGGATTCTCTTCCTCAGCCTGGTCATTCTCCTCGCTGCACTCGACATCCTCTCCATTAAATTTGCTAACAAATATTGAAGCTTGCTCAGCTGAGTCATCAAAGTACTCTCCATCGACACGATTTATTCCGAAAAAAGGTTCAATGAAATCGCGCCACATTTTCATGATTCGATCCGCATGTTCAGTGCTCATCATCTCATTCGTGCTGAACTTGAGCACGGCGTAAATATCGTCGTGGACTTTGCGGTCAGCATAGTGAAAAGTAAGATCAGGAGACAGAGCGTGGCCTCTCAGCTCTCTAATGTTGCCATGATCATCGCTATTTTTCCGTTTATCACTAACCTCCTTAATTTCATTCGTCATGCCCTTGACGCTGAGAGCCTTCTTGTCAGTTTGTTTAAAATAGAAGGAACGGTGGTCCAGAGATTTGTTATAGTTCTTCTCATACACGTCAACCCAAATAGGGGTCACCTCTTCCTTAACTTTTCTCCATTCCAAATCCTTCTGCTTCAAACGACTCAACACCATAGGGATAGTGACCACGGGATAGTCAAGAATCATTCGACGAATGTCTTGTCCGTGGTCGGTGCCGATGCCGTAGACACGCTCAATGGTACGAAGGTGAATTGGCGTCAAGAACCCCTCTGGTATGCGGTAGTGGGACGCTTCCTCAGCAGTCATGCGATTAATTTTTTCAAAGATGGCTTGAAGTGCATCCACAGTCACTTCCGTAGTTTCCAAGACCATGTCAAGTTCGAATCTATCATCCTCGCATCGGAAAAGTGCCTCTTCATACTGGTTTTTACGCATGGCCTTGAAACTGTAGTCCTCAGAACCCGATGTGACACTGACCCAATTATCATTTAAATGTTCTTGGCAGAGAGGACTGCGAGCAGATGCAGAAGCCTTCGGAAAATTCTTGGGCAAAAGACGATATGATGGCCCACATCGCTCACAAGCAGAAAGGTCAAGCTCAGAGATCGGACGCAAAAGAAATTTTTCCCTTGCACTGATCTTCTGCGTATCTTTCGAATTGCCCAGCTTGCCATCCTTACCCCTGACACTCTCACTCAGGTCAAAATCTGTGCTTTCGCATCTTGTCAAGAAATCATTGAAGCCAGAATGAAGATCAGGGTAAGAGCCCAGGATGTCCCAGACTAGTGCTTCCAGTTCCATCTTGGAAATCACCTCGGAGTTAAAAATATTTAAGCATTTTATAAGCTCACCGTATGATTCACGGCTTCGCAGACGTGTTTTCACTTTTTCGAAGAAAGCTAGTTCCTTCGCAAGTGACGCGGCCGTGTTGTATCGGTCTATTCCGGATCCGAATGGGGCATCAAAGGAATTCTCGTTTTGCTCGCCTTTGACTTTTTTCTTAAGCGTGCCTTGTTGGCCTCCTTTGCCTCGAAACCCTTTAGTTAACCCTGTTTTCTTTCTGGCAGCGGGATTGTCAACATCAGGGAGAAAGTACGTGAATTCCTCCAGCAAATCAGTGTGAGATTTAAATAAGGCTGCAACCTCGTCATACACCTGACTGATACTTTTCAAGTTCTTGCGGTACATATTCAAGATCTCAAGAAAAGCTTTGTAAACACGCTCATCGTTAGCAAAACGGGTCTTTATCTTGTTAACATAGCTTATTGCATGGACAAATTCAACTTGAGGTCTGGCAGATTGAGTACCATTAGTTTCAGCCTTAACACGCTCCTGTAGAGAGTGTGAACTTCAAGTCAGTATGATAGAGAACTTGAACTCGCTATTAGAGAAAGGTGAGCTGCACTTCATACCACTTCCTCGCGTTCCTCACGTTCTACATCTTCGATACGGATCTCGTGTCCCTGTAACGGATATTTGCGAATAAGAGAAGAATACGTGATACACATGGGGTTTCTGGGTATGGTATAGTGAAAAAGCTTGGCTCTAAAACCTCGTCTCGGCAAAAAAAAGTCTTCAGAAGATAGAAGGGTTGCACACTTTGGTGAAAACCACCAGAACTCGCTTAATTGCTATCAGACCTCAGAGAAGGCGTAGATGGAATTTTCCGGGCAGTAGATTTCACGTACCTTTGGCAAAAACTGGTTGAAACCAAGAATTAGATCTCTGTGTCCCTTGAAAATTGTTTTGACGCGTTTTATTACGCCTTCGGTATCGATTCTGTATTCATTGATGGGGTCGAAAGGGGGGGGGGCATGCGAAATTCATCGTGACTAAGAAACTCGCGGTGACATTCTAATATTTTGAAAGTTCGATATTTTCTCGATACCTATATACCTACCTCTGTGACTTGAATTCTTTCATGATCTCAAGAAATTCGTCGTAGGTGTCCTTCCTGTCCTTCAGTCTTTCTTTCAGTTCCCTGAGATATGTCAAGGCATCTTGTTTACGGAGTGCATCATCAGCTGATGCTTTCTGAGCAACCGCAGAAGCTGCTGAACGCTTCATATTTCTCTGTGCTGCGATCAACACAGTTGCACAAGTACCTGTGTCGAGGTAGGCTACTTTTCTAGACTATTTTATGTACGAAAGTACGAAAGTACTTCCGGTACGTGTACAGTACACGTACTTCCGTACTCCGTTCTTCCGTGGATATTATCGATCCCTACACGCACGAGTAACAACTTACGTGTACTACAGTACACGTACACGTAGGGCTAATAACAACAATATGGAAATAGATACGGAAGTACGGAAGTACTTTCGTACGAAAGTACTTTCGTACGAAAGTACTTTCGTACGAAAGTACGAAAGTACCTTGGTATCTAGCTGCTAGATAGAGCACTTTATCTCTAGCTATCTACACGTGTACACGTACAGTACGTGTACGCGTAGATAGAGCCCTCTTTCAAGGTAGTCAGTCCTCTACAGTACTGTACAACTACTGTACGTAATTCGAAAAAAACCAGCTAAAAAACGTTCTCGTGTTAAAAACACGTACGAAGGTACAAAAGTGTACGCACGGGCACCCGCGCGCGAAACCTATCTCCTTCCTCGAATGCGATCGCGACGGATTTGTCTTTTGCACCATCGCGTTCCAGGCATCAACGCCGAACTTCCTACGCCGGGGATTTTGCGTTCATGCTCTCTGCCGCGAGAGGGGTACGCGAACGTCGCGAATCGCGATTTCGGGCAAGATCTACGATTTCTTCGCGACGCGCGCGAAAGTCAAAAAATCCCGGCGTAGCATTGTGCGCATGCCTTATAACTGTAATCGTGCAAAGTTTCGCGCGCAGACGTACATCGCGCGCGGAGGAGACAGGTTTCGCGCGCGGGTGCTCGCGCGTAATTGTTTTCGCGTGCTTTTAGTCACGAGTACGTTTTTTAGGTGGTTTTCTTAGAATTACGTAGAGGACTACGTGTACGTGTACAGCTGTACACGTACAGTGCACGTACAGCACATCAATCTATGTGTTGTGACTCGTCCTGTCGAGCCTGAAGATCTTTATGCGGTCGACTGCGGAGCCACTGAGCGCCGAGACGTCGCGTGAGGATAAGACTCCTGGGAAGTGTCGAAAG
>Ga0209630_10004259_pt1 | contig 12639 bp, 15 predicted proteins | sample COG_01_FD_184745 | JGI IMG/M metagenome (GOLD analysis project Ga0209630, IMG submission 184745) | Pelagic Microbial community sample from North Sea - COGITO 998_met_01 (SPAdes) (version 2) | ecosystem: Environmental > Aquatic > Marine > Neritic zone/Coastal water | place: Helgoland, sampling... | reverse complement strand
TCTACGGAGGCATCACCATGCGGATTGTCAGTGAAGCAATCAGCAACGTACGCTCCTCGGGCATATGCTTCGATGCCGGCATTCGGTATGTCTCTGGTGACCGATTGAATTTTGGCATTGCTCTGCGGAATGTAGGAGCTCCCATGCGTTTTGAGGGAGACGGACTCACCGTCACAGCTACTCCTCAAGGTACTGCCACCTCCCTGACCATGCTTCAACGCAGCGAGCGATACGAATTGCCCTCTCTCGTGAACATCGGCTTTGGTTACGATTTCTATCAATCAGAAATGCTCAATGCAACATTAACGGGTCAATTCATCTCAAATTCCTTCACCAAAGATCAATTTGGTGGTGGTGTGCAGTTCTCATACAAGGAGATCTTTGAAATTCGCGCCGGCTACCTCTGGGAAGACGGAATTGGCGGAGACGAGACCGTAACGACCGCCTTTACAGGTCCTGCAGCCGGCTTTACACTCAATGTTCCGGCCTCTACAGACGGAGCCATTATCGGCATCGATTACGGCTACCGTGCGACCAACCCATTCAATGGGAATCATAGCATTGGCATTCACGTGTCCATCTAATTCGAAGTCGATTTCTTGGAAGTCCTCACCTATGTGAACTGCTTCTGAGCTGAAATTCATACCTTTGTATCTCTAAGTCAGGAAGAGAAAGCCCGAAATTGATCGGGTTTTCTCTTTTTTTGACCGCATCCCTAACCGCGGTCCTTGGATCAAAAACACACGGACATGTCCAACATTTCCTACTTTACAGAAGAGGGCTTGCAGCGCCTGAAAGACGAGGTGCGCCAATTAGAAACGGTGGAGCGGCCCAAAATCTCTGCCCAAATCGCCGAGGCTCGCGACAAAGGAGACTTGAGCGAAAATGCGGAATACGATGCGGCGAAGGAAGCCCAGGGTTTGCTCGAAGCGAAAATTTCCAAGTTACGGAACACCCTAGCCTCCGCGCGCTTGGTGGATGACAGCAAAATTGACAACTCGAAAGTGTACATCTTGAGCACGGTCAAAATTCGCAACACCAAAAACAACGTTGAGGTGAGCTACACCCTCGTGGCCGAAAACGAGGCGAACCTCGCGCTGAAGAAAATCTCAGTGGATTCGCCTATCGGGAAAGGCCTACTCGGTAAGGCCGTCGGTGACATCGCGGAAGTCCAGGTTCCCGCAGGCATCATTCCGTTTGAAATTTTGGAAATCACCCGCGGCTAAAGCCTAACCGAAACATTCGATCATGGCCTCCATTTTTAGTAAAATCGTCGCCGGCGAAATCCCATGTCACCGAATCGCAGAAAACGATGAGTTTCTCGCTTTTTTGGATATTCAGCCCCTTGCCGATGGCCACACCCTCGTCATTCCCAAAACGGAAGTCGATTATTTCTTTGACCTCGATGAAGGGCTCTTGAGCCGAATTAATTTATTTGCCCGCGACGTAGCCCGTCAAATCGAAACTGCCATCCCATGTCAACGCGTCGGTGTCGCCATCATCGGCCTCGAAGTTCCTCACGCACACGTTCACCTCATTCCACTCAACGCGGTATCCGACATCAATTTCGAGCGTCCTAAGCTCGAGCGATCGCAAGAGCAACTTGCCGAAGTCGCCGAGCGGATCCGAATGGCTTAAATCGCCATCCCGCGAACGAAGGTTTTCGCCCCTACGTCTTCGCCCCAGCGAATCACTCCACGTATCCGTCGAGGATGGCTGTCCAAATGCTTTGAACGCCATCGTCGTTCCGCGTCCAAATCGGCCGCACTACACCGTCGTAAGCACTGATGTTGTTATAATCCCCAAAGAACCCTTTTGGATTAGGTCGGAACCACTCTTCACTGACTTTTAGATTTTCCCAGCTCTCCCCGCCGTCAGAGGAGGATGCCACATAGACCTCCGTATTCCACGAGCCGCGAGAGGCCGGGTTGGGGTGTTTCACCTTGGCGGCGCGGCGGTCGTAAAAGACGATGTGCACGTGCCCTGTCACATCGTCAACGTCCATCCATGTGAAGAATTGTTGAGCACCTGGCGGGTCATCATTGACCCGTGTCGGTTCCGTCCAAGTTCCACCGCCATCATCGCTCCAAACCACCCACACGTCGTTGTCTTCTTCTCCGTTGCGGTTGTCGGTCCAATTGACATATACTCTTCCACTGTGCGGACCATTGCTGCGATCGACCCGAGTGACAGGCATGCCATTCGCACGGCCAATACCGCGCACCTCCTGGTCCCAGCCTCCCGATATCGTTGTTACATGAAGGTCCTGGGGTAGCCAGCTCTCTCCGCCGTCCAAACTTCGATCCATCCAAATCGTATCGGCCTGTGCCCAGGCAACATAAATCGTGCCGTCCGCAGCAATATCTGGAACGGCTCCTTCGACCGTTAGGTCACTGTCCAAACAATCTCCTGCAATGCGGTTGATTCGCACCGGTTCTGACCATTTCTTGGCACGGCGGTTGGACGTGCTGCACAGGATGACCGTGCTATCAGCAACTTCGGGGCTTCCATACAAATCAAACTGTGTCCAGCATGTTACCAGTTGCGATCCGTCAACACTGACCGCCGCCCACTCTTTGTCCTGGTCCTTATTTCCGTTGAGTCCCATGCCCGCACCTCGGTTCCAACGCTTACCAGGCTTGCGCGAGCGCTGGATGACAATGCGGTCCAGTAAGGCATCAGACGACCATGCCTGTCCATCGGGATTGGACAAATGAAGGTAATACACGTCTTTCTTAGGTGAAGCCACGATGCATGGATCCCCGAACACACCGTACTTTGATTCGAGCTTGGAAGAGCTCCAAGTCCAGCCTCCGTCCTTCGAAATGTGCACGTTATCGAGGATGGATCCCGCGACGAGCCATTGGGGATTTTTGGGGCTAACAGCGATGGAGGGCTCACAGGGTTGGTAACCGAGGCCGTAGCCATCAAAGATGAGGACATTGTCCGGTGGGCGTTGAGCCGAGATTGGAGTTAAGCTCGCGATCGCAAGGCACAACCAAAAGACGTGCTTCATTCGTTGACAGCTTCTGGAACAGCTGAACCAATGGAATCGAAGAGCGCCTGAAGCGCTCCAAGCTCTGCCAATAGAGCTTCTTGAATCTCCAATATTTGAGCGTCCGTCATGCCCTCCAAACTCAGTTCATTCCCGTGGGCGTGGTCGTGGTCGCCGTGGTCGTGGCCTTCGTGGTCGCCGTGGTCGCCGTGGTCGTGATCGCAGGCATCTCCTGGAATTCCAACAACGGTTGCATTCCAATCGTGAAAGCGGACGTCCAACTCCCCAAGTTGGCTTTCTAATCGCGCCAATTGAATGGCCAAAGCTGAATCCCCAGCTTGCAAACTGGCCTCGATTTGGGTTTCTACCACCGCGAGCGATTCCTGCATGCCATCATGGAGCGTTACCGATAATTCGTTCAATTGAGCGTGGATAGCACGTGCCTTTTGCAAGGAGGGACTTGCGGCTGGCTCACCACAGCTCGAAAGCAAACTTGCGACCAATGTGAGTGAGAGAAGAAGATAAAAACGCATGAATCAAGGATTTAGTTGTGAAGAATTTGAAGGCGGTGGAACCGGGTCGTAACCCGGTTCAGACCATGGATGACAACGAGCAATGCGACGAAACGCCAGCCAGCCTCCACGCCAGGGACCGTGCACTTCGATGCTTTCTTTGGCATAAGAGGAACACGTGGGTTGAAACCGGCAGTTTGATCCTAGCAGTGGGCTCAGGAGCCGCTGGTAGATCTTGATCAAGAAGAGCATCCCTGCACGTACCATAATGCCAAGTTAAGAACAGGGATGGGATTCCGGGCGGCCCGCCTCGTCATCAAGTCCAAATTTTGTTAGAAGATACCATTCCATGGAAAGTCTCCTCAAAACGGTACCCGCTCAAGCGCCATCAGCACGGCCACTGTCCCCGTTACAGCACAAACAAAAACCTGCTGTTCTCTTGGCGTTACGCCCACAGCTCTGACGAGGGAGGCAATGGCCAAACCGCCCACCAAAATCAGCAGTTGCCCCACTTCCACACCCACATTAAATCGCAACAATGGCATGAGGATGCTCTCCCCCTCCTCTCGCATCATCCGAAAGAACGAACTAAAGCCCAATCCGTGGATCAAACCAAAGAATACCGTCATCGCATACGTCAGCCCCATACCCGATCGGCTTTTCCAACTTGCTGCAGCATTGCGGCGCAGATTCCACCCTGCCGTGAGTGCGATGGTCACCGGAATTAGAAACTCAATCCACATGCCATTGGGGTGCACCCAGCCCATCCCGGCCAGAAGCAAGGTCACACTATGGCCCACTGTAAAGGCGGTCGCCAGCACTATCACGCGCCAAGCATCCGCCAAGCTCGCCCACGCCACCAGCGCCAGCAAGTACAGCATGTGATCGTATCCGTTGAGGTCGGTGATGTGCTCCACCCCCATATAGACTTCATTCATCGTCGGTCTTTCGTGTACTCCACAATATGAAACGCGTATTCGTTTCGGTCGCCGGCGGCAAATTCAATGCCCAATGGTCGGACTTTCCAACCATTCTCCAAGGCGGTCACGTCAAAAAACGTGTCTCCCTCGGGCGACGCGGCGACATGAGTCAAAAGAACGCGGTCCACATCTGAACGACCAAGCGCCTCGCGGTACACCTGCCCCCCGCCAATGATGAAAGCCTCTTCAGCCCCCCCATCTCTCGCCACATCCAACGCCGCATCGAGTGAATGAACCACCCGTGCTCCGGGCGCTTCATAGGCCGCATTGCGCGTAATCACCACGTTGGATCGGTCAGGAAGAGGTCGAAACCGTTCTGGGATGGATTCGTAGTTTTTGCGGCCCGTCAATACCGCATGCCCCCGGGTTGTATCAGAAAAGAACTTCATGTCGTCCCGCAACTTCCAAACGAGGTCGTTGTCCCGTCCAATAACCCCATTTTGGGCAACCGCTGCGATAAGGGAAATGCGCATGGGTGATTCTGTCAAACCGAAACCGCAGCCTTGATGTGCGGAAGCGGGTCGTAATTCAACAACTTAAAATCATCGTAGGTGAAGGCAAATAGATCTTTCACATCGGGGTTCATCCACAGACTAGGCAACGACCGTGGCTCTCTCGTCAACTGCTCGCGCGCCTGGTCCACGTGGTTGGTGTAGAGGTGCACATCGCCAAATGTGTGGACGAATTCACCCGGCTCAAGGTCGCACACCTGCGCCATCATCATGGTCAAAAGCGCATAGGACGCAATATTGAATGGCACACCCAAAAAGGTATCGGCAGACCGCTGGTAGAGCTGGCAGTTCAAACGGCCATTTTCCACATGAAATTGAAAGAGGCAGTGGCATGGCGGCAAGGCCATGTCATCAATGAAACTGGGATTCCAAGCAGAAACCACGTGTCGCCGTGAATAAGGGTTGGTGCGGATTTGCTCCACGAGCTTCGTGATCTGGTCCGTGTGACTTCCGTCCGGATTGGGCCAACTGCGCCATTGATACCCGTACACCGGGCCGAGGTCTCCCTTTTCATCCGCCCATTCATCCCAAATCCGTACGCCGTTATCTTTCAGGTATTGGATGTTGGTATCGCCTTGCAAAAACCACAGCAATTCATGGATAATGGAACGAAGGTGAAGTTTTTTGGTCGTCAACATCGGAAAGCCATCTTGCAAGTCAAACCGCATCTGGTAACCAAAACAACCAATGGTGCCGGTGCCGGTGCGATCCTCCCGCAATGAACCATGGGTCAGCAGGTGATCAAGTAATTCGTGGTATGCGCGCATGTCACGAAGGTATTTCGCGGGTTCCGCATTTCGGTGCTCCGTGGAAATAGGGTTGAAAAGAATCTCTCCCAAGGAAACGTGCGGAGTTGAACGCCTGGAGGTTGTCGGTTGAGCACAAGCTGTTGGTCAAGATGCTCACCTCTACACCCCGTACAACGGCATCAGCAAAAAGCTGCAGCCCTTCTTTCGTTGCGATGAGGCAGGGGTCGCCTTCCCATTCCACCGGCATTAATTTTCAGAAAGGCACACGACTCAGGGCCAGTAGACCCGCATCCTTATTGCTACATCATCAGAAACACGATGCTCCACCACTTCTGGATAGCGTAATTCACAATCCCCTTCGACATAATCTGGATTAATGGAAAATTGAAACTGATCTAGCACCTGTAAATTGAATAAATCGCTGACGAGTTCTACTTCATCAGGAACCCATTGGACCAAAACCATTGTGAATTCTTCATACAATGCAAAGGCCTCCGTTTCATCGATTCCGAAATCAATCGTAATGCCATAGCTAGGTATATTGGAGTTAAAGCCTCCGCCATAGCTTTTTATTTCTCCCATCTCATCTAAAACATATACCGTAATGTCGGGCCTTCCGGAAGTGTCTTGTGCACTATACCAATAGTCATAAGTGTTGTACCAGTCTCCTCTTGGTGATGTCCAATAGCTTGACTCTATGTCTAACACAAGAGCGCCAGTTCCTACATAGGTTGGTTTAGGGAGGGCCTCAATGACACGTTCAAGATGTTGCTCCACTTGACCATTCTTCGAGATTTCCAATTCGACGAATTGTGACCCACCTTCTGAAAATTCAAGTGTTTGACTGAACGAAGTGGATTCGCTTCCGTTTTCAAGAATCCACTTGGTTTCGTAGCCATTTGGCAATAAAGGCGGCAGCAACTCAACTGTCATCGGTGCGCGGGTGCATCCATAATCACGGACCAAGAACTCATCCGGGAAGTTCTTATCGACCAAGTCTCCGTCATTCCAACAGGCGGTCAGCAATGAAGCGATTAGCAACCAAAGCAATCCGAGGTAAGGGGAGGGGTATTTGAATACACGATCTTTGGCTGGGTCGATGGTGGATATCATTAAATCTCTTCGGAACTTATTTCTGCAAGAACCATGAATGCAATTCGACTTCAATTCCTTTACTAACAGTGGGTTCATATCCTGTTCCAAGATGTGTTTTCCATTGGAAGTCACAAGATAAATCCCATCTCTCGTTTGTTCAATCCTGTAGCCTGGTTTGCAAGTTTTCATTCGCAACAAAAAACACCGAGCACCTGAAATCCACCCGTTGTGAATGATCATGTCATGCACATGGTGGGAGCACGATACGCGATACAAACACACTCGTCGATCCTCCTCTCTAACTTCGTTCCAATACCAGTGAATTAGGGCCAAGGCAGCCTTCCGAATCATTTTTTCTGGAAAACCAAAAGCTGAAGCTGAATCATTTCAGGGCCTTGACGTTGTCCAGCTAACGCGCCTAAGTTTCCGCAGCCGCTTGCGCTTACTGAGGTTTGCATAGATGTCAGAGAGATAAACGTCCAACCTTCATTTGCCATGTTATCAACGAGTTCTTGCAATTGTGAGGCTGCAGCTTGAGCAGGATTTATATCTGTTACTGAAGGAACGAAGGGTACAATTTTGGTTTGCATATTAATTAATTTTTTCCAATATAGAAGTTTTTAATCTAAGTTCAAGGATCAAAGTCTCGATATTAATTTCTGCCTTGGGAAGGGGTAATATTAAAGGTGGGCAAGGATTGAACAAACGCGCTACCTTCGGAGGATTTTTTTGAGGAACCACAGCAGTCCTGATAGGAAAATCAGTGCCGTCCAAAACTGAACCGAATCCATACCGCCATCCCATCTTTCAAATTCCCCATATCGTTCGGAAAGCGGGTTTTTATTCTCGATTACAACGCCATCCGAATCCCAATCCAAGATTATTTCCTCGCCTGATCGGAAGGTGTTGTAATTGAAGTCATGTTTGTGGATGTTTAAAACGAGTTGATCATCCCAAATTCCTGTAAAGAAAATGGTGTCATAACTAGAGACTCCTACAAGGAAGTATCCAATGACTTCATCGGAATTGATGAATCGGCTCTTCTCAAATGTTAATTCATCCACCAATAGTTCGGTGGGAATACTGCCAGTCGGCTCAAAATGGTAAGTAGGTCGTACGATTCCTGACCACCCTTGCCAAACGAGATAGATTACGATAACAATACCGAGCACAATGCCCAAGCAACCATTCGTGGCTGAATGGTCTTGGGCCTCGGAAGGGCGGAAAGTTCCGAGGAACTTGCCTTTTTTGTCAAAAATTTCTTGTTTGGTTGACATGAATTGAGCTGTGGAGCCTACGAGCAGTCCGAATGTAGATGTTTAAATTCACAGATAATCATGTCCTTTGTTCCGAAAACAAAGATTCACCTTTCATTTTTTTCCGCTGATTGGCGCTTCTTGACGAATTGTTGACTCGAAATTCGGGCCAGATTGTTTTGAAAACATTTGGAAATTTTTCGACATTGCGAATGAAGAGCGAACCCATTCCCCTGATGCATACACTCAATGTCAAAAGAATTCATGGATTTTAAAGAATGGCGTGATGAGCAGTGGGCGGAGAGTGCCAAGTTCTTTCTGTGTGGATTGGCTGTTTTCTCAATATGGGCGGGCATCATTTACATATGGCCGAATGTTGCCATACAAGAGCCGGGTTTTCCACCACCAACTTACTGGGATGTGCCAATTGAATTGCATTGGGTCCTCATTCCGTTGTGGGTTTTTTGTTTCTTGTTGAGCCTGTACTTCCGCAGAAAGCGAAACTCTCAAGAGTCTTACAATCGCTATCATGAAAGGGAGAAAGAGGAATACGAGAGACAAATGACGGTCATAAGTCATAACAGGTTTTTGAAAAGAAGTCAGAAGCGGAGGATCAAAGAAAAGATGCTGGACTTGCAAAGAGATCTCGATAACCTTTGACTAATGTGCGATTGGATAAAAATTGTGAGATTGTATTTCTCCGTTGCTTGACCATGCCAAACGGCTTCATGATTTTCGGAATATTCCTATGGCTGGCCCTATTTTTAGCAACGGGGGTTATGGCTCAAGACGATAATCGATTCAAAGGGCTCAACCGGGCGGAATTGCAGGAGTTGGTCTTGTTAAAGGAATCCCAATTCAAAGCTGAACACACGGAACTGATCGATGAGATACGCAGTCTCTTGAATCAACTCGACCAAGAAAAAGCACTTGCCGGTGGATTTCAGTTGCGACTCTCTGAATTGGAAACAGAGTTGACGGAGAAAAGCGAGAAGGTATCAGAATTGGAGCGTCGACAGAAAGTTGCCCACCAAGAAATTGATAGTCTGAAGTGGAGACTGAATTTGGCGGCTTCCATTTCGAACAGTCGGCAAGGATTTGGTCCATACGGACAGCGCGTTGATTTTGATTTTTCATATGGAAACAATGCTTGGGGAACGAATCCGGTCGAACTCATCGCAGTCGGGTGGAGCCGAGACGGAAAATTCCTATTCATGGAGGAATTTTGCGATGGGGGCTGCGGTTGCTGTGGTGCATCTATCAACGTGTTTGACGCTACAAATGGGCGTTTGCTCGTCAATGAATGGGTCGATATGGAATTGGTGGAGAGTGGTGAAGTGGAAGCTTTAGAAGTAGAGGTGCGCCTAGTAGCTCGGTTAAACGAACTCAGGGATGAATACGGCATCATTTCAAATGGCGTGGGTCATTTTCAAAAAGGAGAGAACAATCGAACATTTCGTTGTGACTTCAATGTCTGGGAAGGAGATGAAATGACCTTTGACGTGCGAGAAACGGAGAATCGTTGGGAATTGCGGATTTCGAGAAGTGGAATAACAAGCATTATCCTCTACCAGGTGGAATTTGGTTGGGATGAAGAATTCGAAGTCCGTTCCCCTCGTGACGTGGCGTTTCCAGGCCTCATAAGGAGTCCTTTCGGACATGAAGCGATTGTTCCAATTTTTAGAGAGCATTTAGGCTTCGAAAGCGAAAGCGACTGGTCAATGATTCCAGTTGCCATCCCGATTCGATTTTTGACTCCGTAGTCGCGAAAGTTTCGCCTGTTACAAATTGAAACCGTAGATTAAAGTGATAGGTATCCTCTCACTACGTGCACTCTACACCTGACCATACCGGTCAAATCCATAAAACACCCCCATATTTTCAAAGAACACTACAAATATAAATCTTAAACAATCAAATCACTTTCGAACATTTACGACAGAATAATAAGTATTTGTTTCTTGGTCGTACAGAACTGATGTGGAAATATAGTTATACTTACCATCTGTTAAAATTTTCCAGTGTGGAGGACTTTCCTTATACTGAATAAAAAATTGTGACACATCACCTTTATCATTTCTACCATTAGAGGCGCAACACTCACCATAACCACCAATACCGACTCTATCACTTCGATTTGTGAAACTGTTATATCCTTTACCATGACCAACTTTACCTGTTTTTACCTGATTTTCATTCCAAGGTACAGTCAGTAGAGATTCCATGTCATCATCGTATTTTAATTTATTCAACCCATGATTTACTCTCCATTCGTTTAAGGTATCAACAAACCGTTTTTCCATTTCCCAACAAAGAGAATCAATATTTCCTGTAAAAACAGGTGTAGGTAAGATATTATCACAAGATACTTCAACCTCATTACCCTTATCATCAATATAATAACATTTAGCACCTTCCCATGTAATTTGAGATGTGGTCGTTAATGAAATCAAACAAAAAAGGAGGGGTAATAGATTCTTCATAAACATAAAGATATCTCATGACGGTACACTTTCTGCGCAATAATTTAACTGTTGATGTTGTTAAACAAATATGACAATCATAGTGCTATACCTACTCGCGGGTCATTCGTACAGGGCATTATCACGGTTCATTAAAAACAATTGAACCCCGAATTGAATGGACAAATCTGTCCTGACATAGGACTTACCTTGATAATTGGGATTGTCATATCTCGTAGGGGCATCGATGGGTACACGTAAATCAAATCGAGAAAAGGTGTACAATTGAGGCGCTATCCGACGATTGAATCCAAATCCAAGTCCCGCAAACATGAATCCATTTGAATGGACGTCATCTTCGTCTCCAAGTTGCGTTTCGACACTTGTTCCGCCAGCATAGAATTGAAAAGAGGAATTAAAATTCGCTCCTCGATTCATTTTCGGGTAAAACCCAGCTCCAAATCCCCAAGAATCGAATGAATGGCTGGGACTGTACAAGAGCAAGTCTTGTTCGTTGAAATAAGTGTAGTTTTCATTCAATAATTTGCCCGACGTATTTCTCAATACCAGCAAATACAACCCCCCATTGAGACTTGATTCTGCTGAAGATTCAATGCGCCATTGAAATCCACGCGACATATGCCAGCCGAGGTCTCCAATTCTTCTTGGTCCAAAGGAATATTCCAGATTTGTGTGAAGTAAGGCATTGATGAGCAAGATGAAAAGGCCATCAGAATTTTGATGATTTTCGACAAACTCGTCATTCAGAGTCAACTCATGTTTAATCAACGAATTCTCAGCATGCACTTGAACCGGAGCGAAACCCCAAAAGGCAAATCCTATGAGCAAGCCCAGTATCCAATATTGCCGCCGATTATTTCGAGAAATGGTCACCATTCGATATAATAAGTATCGTAAGTAGGAGAAGGTTGGTTCCTCCAATAACTTTCAACAGCATTCGCGGCAACTTTAGCGAGGTTCAACTCGTGTGCCCTATTTTCTCTTCGCAATTGATCGCGGCGCTCTTCCTGCCTGCGTTGATCGGCCTGTTCATCTGCCATGCGCTGGTCTTCTCGTTCTTCTTGACGAATGCGCTCGAGTCGCTCTTCTTTGATGAGTTTATCCAAAAGTTGTCGCTCTCGTTCAGCTTCTGCTTCCTCGCGGGCAATGGCCTCTGCAATATCAGCGTCCACTTCATCAATTAACGTGAGGTATTCATCGTAACAATTATCCGAAAAAGGCACCCCTTTTAATGGGGTCAATGACTTTTGAATGTTTTGGGAAGACTCCCAAGTAATGCGCGCATCGGTAATCGCCTGAGCGCATTGCCGCTCGATATAGGATTCAATGAGTTCTATGCGCAATACAACCGCTTCATCATAGCAGGATGAAGCTTTGGGAATGGTCCCGAGCATTCCGATGCTTCTGTATGGTGAGTCGGTGGAATTGGCTTTCGCGTCTGCAAGAATTCGGCTGCATTCTGCGCTGTAAAACGCAACGATTCGATCTCGGACGTCATTAGCGAATTGCTTCAATCCTTCATTTTGCAATCTCACGCCCCGAATGGCCTCTTGCATGGCCTCCTGATAAGTGAAGCCGGAACCTTTAATGATGATGCTTGTGCTCTTGAAGATGTCTTTTGAATCGTTATCACATGCCACCAAGGAAAGCTGCAATTCAACCGCATGGAAAACCGGATAATTTCCGGTGACGGCGGAATTGATAACGCCAATTCTAGGGGCGATGAAATATTTGGCGGTATTCATTTTGGAAAATCCGCCATCCGTGATGAACGAAGACAACATTCCATCCAATACCATGGCAGCATTTGGGTCAAAATCGCCAACCAATTCGGCCTCTCCCAATCCAATTGCGAGAAATTCAGGAAAGTCCTGGCCGTTAACCTGCTTTGACGAAATGACCAAAAGAATTCCAGTCAATATGATTGTTAATCGTTTCATTTTAGTCCAGTTTGCTGATGTTGAAGTTGGCATTCGAATTATTTGAAGCTGAATTGTAACGGGCCGAGTATCCGTATGTCCGCAATTCTTTTTTCAAAGATCGAATCCATCGATCGG
>Ga0209630_10004258_pt1 | contig 12639 bp, 19 predicted proteins | sample COG_01_FD_184745 | JGI IMG/M metagenome (GOLD analysis project Ga0209630, IMG submission 184745) | Pelagic Microbial community sample from North Sea - COGITO 998_met_01 (SPAdes) (version 2) | ecosystem: Environmental > Aquatic > Marine > Neritic zone/Coastal water | place: Helgoland, sampling... | reverse complement strand
GAGGCGTAGCACCTTCTGTATCAACATCATTTATCTGTTTAGTACCGCTATAAATGTCTGCAATAAGTTTCTTTGGCATCTTAATTGTAACCAACCAAATACCGTCTTTATCAAGTTTGCCCTTTTTGCTTCCAGGACGAATGTCTTCAGGTTTTCTAATTTTACGTGGCTTAATGACTTCATCTTTGCCCATAAAGACTTTACAATCGTAATCTAACAAACGCTTGCCGCCCATTGGATCTGGCATTTTTGAACGTGGCCACATAAATGAGCAAGTAATCCAATGTCTTTCAATTTTAGGCCCTTCGGCTAATTCGCCGTCTTCCCAGTTTTCATAGACATAGATGTCTAATTCGTCCAGTACTCTTTCAAAGTCTTTAAGAACTTGAAACGAGGTATTACTGTCGTAAATGCCTTCAATGTTTTTTACAATGTCATAGATATCTTGCATATATTCATCCTAATTACTTATACACTTATTTATCAGTATTTGTCTCTTCAATAACATTTCTGTAAATGATTAAGTTTCGATGCTAAATACTTTTGTAGGGCATAAGCCCAATCGGGTAAAGGGCTCTACTTACACAATCCATGTAAGGAGGACACTTAATGGGTGCAAAACGAAAGGCTCGTAAAGAGCATTCAAATAATCACAACAACGTTGTGAGCATTAACACTTTTCAAAAAAAACAATCAGTCAACATACTTCCAAGAAACAAAAACCAAGAACAATATATACTAAAACTACTAGACGATACTAAGGATATAGTCTTTGGAATCGGCCCTGCAGGTACGGGAAAAACTCTGTTAGCGGTTCAGGTAGCAGTCAAACTGTTCAAGGCTGGAAAAGTTGACAAGATAATTGTAACCAGGCCCGCAGTTAGTGTGGACGAAGATTTAGGATTTTTACCAGGGACGCTTGAAGAAAAAATGGCACCTTGGACTAGACCTATTTTTGATGTACTACGCGAATACTTTAATGCAAGAGAAATAGAAGGCATGATTCAAGAAGGCATTATAGAAATAGCACCACTAGCATATATGCGAGGTAGAACATTTAAGCATAGCTTTATTCTTGCAGACGAAATGCAAAACGCAACACCAAATCAAATGAAAATGTTACTAACTAGATTAGGCGAACATTCTATGATGGCTGTAACAGGAGATTTGAATCAGGCTGATAGGCTAAAAGATAACGGTTTAATTGACTTTACTAAACTGTTAGAATCAACCAATCAATCATGTTTGGACATAGTCCACTTCGAACAAGGAGATATAGAAAGGCATGCGGCTGTAAAGGCTGTATTACAAGTCTACGGAGACGAGTAAGTATAGGGGCTTATGCCCCTATATCGTTTGCTAACGGAAATATCTCTGCAATAACTTTTGCACAAGCATGTGCAATTTCCATGTGTTCTTTTTGTGTGCCATTGGCGCCACGTAGCTCAATGTAATGTACCCATGAACGTAGTGTCCCATTCATATACAATCGAGTTTTAGTATTACCTTCTGGCAGTACAACACGAGCTTGCTCTTTAGCAATACCGTTTTCAATTGCCCATTCGTATGCTTCTTTAGATGCATTAATAACCATTTGTTGTTTAATAGCCCACATACGACTTAGCTCATCATCATCTGTTTCAATACTATTTTGTCTATTTTTAGTATCTTGTAAACGGCATTCACGTAGTGTAAACTGATCTCCCATCTCTGCAGGATCAGCATAACGTTGACTAAACTCTTGAAAAGCAAAACTACGATGACGTACAATTTGGTGTGCAATATCACGTGTAGTTTCAATTTCTAATGTAGCATTTGCCATCTCAAGCGGTGACCAATGTTGATGTTTAATTAGATATTTAATTAAACGTTCACTTGTTTCTTTGTTAATCTGTGCTGCTGGATTTGAAACTTTAGCACAAAACGCAACAAGGTCCTGCACATTTTCTAATCCTTCTGCTTTAAATTCTTCTGTAGGTTGTGTGTAACTTACTAGTCTAACGGCCACGGTTCTTCTCCTTTTAATTTCCGTACACGCATTTCTAAAAATGCTATCGTTGTATGTATGTGTCCTGTGTCGTGTGGTTGTAATAAAGTTTTGTAATACTCTATTTCTTCTTCAAGTACATCTATGCGTACTATGTCATTAATTAATTTGTTCATAATATGTTATAATTTACTATGCATCTGCTGTTCTTCTTCGGAATTCCTCCTGCATGCAAAATATGTCCATTAAACAAAACTGCTGTACCCTTTTTAGGTGTAACACTTTTGATAATTTTATTATTCTCATCAAAAAATACTGTATCACCATCAGCATCATTTACGTAATATAATACCACACCATGATCTATTTGTAAATCAGTGTGAGGTTGCATATGGGCATTATCTGATTCATAAGGATTAGTTAGGAATATTCTAGCATAAGGAATATCACGTAAAGGAATTTTCATACGCTGACAAACAAGTTGCGGAATAATACTAAACAAGTTTAGATATTGAGATTGCTCTGCATCACTTTTTAGTACATGCTTGTAACTAATAGGAGAACTATTTGCCTCTATTGCTGTTGGTTCTCGTTTTACTCTAAAGTCAATGACAGGTTCAACTTCTACTCCATCACAAATACCAAAAATCATTGTTTCAAAGTAGTCTGCTAATTTCTCCGGAATAGCATTTTCTATAATTTGTATTCCGTCCATTAACCAGTCCTATGTATAATATGTAATCCGTATGGCGTTTGTATTGGTTCATCTAGCAAGTCGCCAACTTCGTGGATCATACATGCATTGTATAGTTCAGGAGTAATACCATCATTGAGATCAAACCAGCCTAGGTCTCCGTCCCTATACCAACTTTGTTCGCATGCACTGTGTTCCTTCACAGCTTGCTCCCAACTGTAACCTCCACGTTTTAATTCTTTAATAATTTGCTTTGCTTCAAATACAGCAAAATATATTCCTCTTGAATGTGTACTGTTTAATGCTTCGTCAAAACTGATAAGGATATGACTACAGCGTACTTTCTTCATATGGTTGACATTAAATGTCTTTTCTAGCGCCATCGAAATGCTCCTTTGTTAAAATAATTGTATCCTGATACATTCTACTATTAAATGCAAGTTGGTTTAACATATCACGTTGAATAGTTTGATAACTGTGTATTGTAACTCCTACTGTAATCCTATCTTCGTTACCCTGTACTTTAGGCACCATATGATAAAGTTCACAAGGTATCATATGTATATATCCGACTTTGTTCTCCGCAGTGTATGCTTTCTGGTTAAACTGTTTATATGATATACCTGGTGTAGTTGGTCCACTTATAAAAATATTTGCTGTAAAACTTTTTCCTATAGTTCCGGTATGATTATGCCAATCGATACCTTGACCTTTACGGTATATGTTTACCCAACTCTGTACGACAATAGGCCAATCTAAACTTGGATTAGTTTGCGATAAACAATCAGCAAATCTATCAGCATATTGGGGGAATGCTTGAAAGAAATTGTAACGGAAAAAATTATTTGTAGTGATTGCATCAGTAGCTGCACCGTCAGATTTATACGTATCAAACCCTTGTTCGGTTAATTCACGTTCTATGTTATAGGCATAGGTTTTTATTTCATCACATTCTTCTTGTGAGAAAAATGGTAGCTCTAAATGCATTAGTCACCTTTTCCAGGCTTTTCGCTAAAGTGTTCTTCTAGTTTATTAGGAACACCATCCCAATCTTTAGCATCAGCTGGAACATCTTCTGGTCTTACTTGTGTAATCACAGGCCAAAGCTCGCTATATTTACGATTGTGTTCTTCCCACATAATTGCTATTTCAGGTGAAGCAAATGCATTGTCAGGAAGAATAGCATCTACAGGACATTCAGGTTCACAAACACCACAGTCAATACATTCTTCTGGATTGATTACTAACATATTTTCGCCTTCGTAAAAACAGTCCACTGGACAAACTTCAACACAATCCATGTGTTTACATTTTATACAGTTGTCGTTTACTAAGTAACTCATTCAATCCTCCCTAAACGGATAAGTGTTGCGGCTAAATTAATTTCTGGATCTGCTACCAGCGTATGGTCTACTAATCCTTGCTTAATAACCAACACCGCTTGATCTTGTTGTGCCTCATTGCCAAACAGTTCAATGTTGTCATAAAGCCAGCGATAGATCTCTTCCATTTCTTCTGAGCGAACAGCACCACATAAGAGTTTACGTGCATCGTTAATCTTGCCTGCCTTAAATAATTCAACCATATCTAGTTTCCAGTCTGCTTCGCCTGTGTCGCCTTCATTGGGTTTTAGCAAACTGTTGTCTTGTACGTTCATTTGTACCGTGTTAATACATTTACGTAAGTCTGGATATGTTGCCTTTACATATGTATCAAGTGTGTCTAAGTTCGGAGTTACACCTTCTGTAATTAAGATCTCTGCAACTCTTGCTGTAAATTCTGTTTGATCAATCTTAGCAATATGAAAGCCTTGGCATCTACTGTGTAGTGCAGGAATAATTCTGTTAGGATAGTTGCATGTTAAAATAAATCTTGCTGTTGTGTGATACTCTTCCATAACACCACGTAGTGCCGCTTGTGCGTTAGGCGACAAATAATCTGCCTCATCAAGTAGCACAACCTTAAAGTCTCCAAATGGAATCATTTGTACAAAGTTTACAATCTTATCACGTACATCATCTACTGAGTTTGTTCTACTTGCATTTATTTCTAATACGTCTAAGTCGTTTAGATCTAGCTCGTTGAATAATAGTTTTGCTAAAGTCGTCTTTCCAATGCCAGCATTTCCAGAGAATAATAAATGCGGAATAGTTTTGTCTTTTATCCATGTCTTTACCTGATTTCTTTGTGCTTCATCTCGAAACACATAACTGTCCACTGTATTAGGACGATACTTCTCTACCCATAATTCTTTCATTTACTTGCCTCAATAATTTGTTTTAATTTTGTCATTTCACTGGGAGTCATTTGTATTGTATCTAGCACCTTATCTAAATCTTTCATACTGTGTTTATTAAATTTAACAGCATCAGTTGTTAATGGCATTGCTTCTCCAATCATTTCATGATTGTTTGTTAGTTGTTCTGCTATTATAACAGTATTTTCAAAATTTGTCAACGTTGTACTCCTAATTCTTTGTATGCAATTTGAATTGCTTTTGATTGATAGTATGCATCTGCTAATGCATTGTGTAAATCATTCTGTATCAATTTACGTGGATCGTTCTTACAACAGCCAAAAAGTGTTCTAGAATCCCTTATTTGCCAGAAGTTCCACGGAATAGGCTTTCCGCCTTGGCGGAACATGTTTTCCATAATGGTATAGTCAAAACCGTATCCTTGCCCCCAAAACGTATCAACACCAACAGCAAATTTACTTAACTTGCGTAAAGACTCATCTACTGTAATAGCATCTTTTTGGTCGAACGCTTCTTCCATAATCTTAGGATCTTGCTTGCTCCACCATTCAATTGTATCATCACTAGCTGTACGACCAAGACGATCTTGATCATCTATGCTTACTTTAAAGTATAACTCACTGTGGGGTTCGCTATTATCTAATGGATTAAATTTAACACAACCAATACTTAGTACAGTTGCTTCTGGGCAAGTGTCGATTGTCTCAATATCTATAGTTGCGTGTGTAGTCAAAAGAAAACTCCTATTAATTTAAGTTAATTATAACGTAAAAACTAATAGAAGTCAAGTATTATTTGCTCTAAATTTTTCGTAGGCTTTCCAAAGTTCCCATGTTACAAACAGGATAGTAGCTGATACAAAGCCGCCGCCCATCAATGTCACTATTATTAATACTTGGAATACTTTGGCGAATATTGCTACAACTAAGAAGTCATACCATTCAAAGTCTTTAAAGATCTCCATCTTGTCTATTTTCTGAATAGTACGGATCGAACTCACCGCCTGGATAACGTTTTTCAAGTTTACGTACATTTTCTGCAATTACATCGTTGGGGTCAATGCCTAACGCACTGCAACTGTTCATCCAATACCACATGATATCGCCTAGTTCACGCATAGCATGAAACTGTGTATCTTCATCCATAGGCTTGCCTTGGAATACACATTTCTTAATAATTTCCATAAACTCGCCACCTTCTGCACAAATGCCAACAGCACCTGTCATAAGTTGCGCCATGTTTACTTTCATTTTGCTTTCAGTAGTTTCAATATCAACAATACGATTATACATCTGCATACTTGATAATGATTCGTTGCTTGTTACTTCTCGTACGAAGTCTTTATATTTGTTTAGATCAATGTTACTCAATTTTTTTGCTTTCTCTATTCTGCGTTAACAAATTGTGATGGATCAATATCTACACCTTGACCATCATTGTACTCTTTACCTAAGATAACATCATCAGGTTTTTCATCAGATACAGCAAGGATACTTTCTGCTTCTACCATTCTAATAGTTAGCTTTTCACCATCGTCTTGCACCATATCAATTCCACGTGTCCATCGTCCGTGTTCTACTAAAACCCAGTCACCTATTTCGTATGCATCCTTGTTAGTAGGACCTTTAGCATATACTTTACCCCAACGTGGATAAATGCCTCTAGTCTCGCCATCGTCACTTCGAATAATAAGTCCACCTGCTGTCTTTTGTTCGCCAAAATGCATGTGACTAACTAATACTCTATTTTGTACAGGCTTTAAGCTACCTTTAATTGTAGGCGTGATTTTATATCCGCCACCGTCCATTTCCATAGTTATTATCCTCTTTGAATAAAGTTTCCGTTTTCATCTTCAACCCAATCATCAGTAAGATCTTTTGTATCTTGATTGACTGGAGTTTCTTCTTTCACACCTGGATTAGTTGCATAGTATTCGTTCATGATATCTTCACGCTTGCGAATAATTTGCCCACCTGGTCCTAGTTCGTCGCCACGAGCATTTACTCGCACATTACCTACAGCTGGTGTAAGTTCATTTTTTTGACGTAACAAATCCATGTCAACGATTTTACCGTTAGCACTTTTATGTAATTTACGTCCAGTTTGTTTCATTGGCATAATTATGTCTCCTTAGTTATATTAGTACTTATCTCAAGAACTCTCTCCAATCCAGGTCATATTGGATTGAATCTATCTTATGTACACCTATCAAATATAGCACATAACTTGCTACACTTGATCCTCTACCTACACCCCATACAATGTTGTTTTCACGCATAAAGTCTACTAGATAGATCATATACTGTAATAATGGATACATACCACGATCAAAATATTCTGTAAGTTCTTCAGTTACTCTGATCCATTCATACGTATGTGTTTCACGTAAAGTATCAGGATCATCTATTTGATATTTCTCCATTAACTTTGCTTCAAGCCATTTGTTAGGATTAAGTTCTTTATACTTCTGAGGCATAAACCATTCACCTTGACATACACCGTCAAAAGTCTTTTGATCTACATCTAATGGAATATACTTTTGTAGTTTACTAAGCCCTTGTTCTTCACAAGCCTCATTAAACTTGTCTACATCATCGTCTGCATCACACAATACCACATGACATTTATCTGCATAACCTGAATAGATCATATCAATTAAGTCTTTATTTGTAAATCGCGGAATACCGAGAGAGTCTGTTTTCATAAGCATACTTGTATTTTAACTGATGTTTATTAGATTGTCAAGAGAATTATCGCCATTATCTTGCTTTTGTTTTTCTAAACTTTTAGCTCTGCGTTCTTGCATTTCTAGCTTGTACATTTCTAATATAGCTTGGACTTGCTGTTGTAGTTGCGGATTAGCACCTGCTTGAAAATATTTACGTTGTAGTTCTACAATCTTATTTTCTATTTCGTTATCTTTTAAATCTTTAAAGCTGTCAACTAAAGGATTGAACATTAAGTAAATACACCATGACTTTGTGCAAACAGAGAAACGCCACCGTTAGTTGTCCAAAAGTCGATTATCATAGGATTTGCTGAACTTGTAACTATAAATGGGTTAGGAAAGTTTGCATCAGTTTTCATAGTTGCTCCGCCTTCACCTGCAAAAATAACTGTTCTAGCTACATCATTTGCTGTTATCTCTAAACGCATTTTACCTAGTTTACCGCTTACAGGAAGATCTGAAATAGTTAGTGTAACATCACCGGTAACTTGTACAGTCTGGTAATGGCCAAATTCCCAACTGATGTTTTGTGATGTTCCAACTGCCCCGTTTGCATACACTGTTTCAGTATTTGCAATCATTTCTGCTTCTTGTATTTTACTACCGTTGAAATCATTGTCAGCATTTAATTTTGCTGTACTACTTTGTAATGCTGTAATTTCAGTTGCTGCTGTTTCTAAACCTGTTTTTGTAACTGTAAAGTTTGTACGAAAGCCTTGACTATCGTTATCTTGTCCTGCTACTGGGTAAGTTTCATCAAACCCTACTGTTGTAATTGTACTGGCCATATTTATTTCTCCTGCATTATATTTATCATTGTTATACGTTGTATTCGTAATTTGCGAATACTATATATTGTTCGTCTGCTACGCCTTGTGAACTATCAATTAATACCCGGTCTATATCAAAGTCAAACACAGAAAAGTCTATGTTTTCTAGATTTAGTTTATTAGCTACAGTTGCACTTGTACCTGGTTTACAATAACACAACGGTATTGCATCTACCATACCTAATTCAGCTATTTGATTAACTTGGCTACTTCTCATCCATAACGGCATAAAGTTCTTTTCAGTTTCACCTATTGCTTTAATATTGTCTTTAATATGATCAGTTGAACTATTGTATCTAGTTGTGTCTTGTGAACCGTCTACAGTTATAGCTTGTAAGTCTACTGTAACAGTATTTTCCGGATCTGGTCTTAGTTTACGACTTACTAATACTCCTGGAGTAAATGGTATAGCTAAAGGATAGCTAGATCTACTTAATACATCAAAGTCAGGTGCTACTCTAATAGGGATATCATTTGTTGTGATATTTTGTGATTTAACAAAAATACTATCACGTTTTTTAACTTTTAAATCATCACCAAATTTATATACTACATCAGTAGTTTCTCTAGTTCCTATTGAAAGTTTATAAAGATCGTTATCGTATAAATCGTTAGTTGTTGTATACTTAGTACTGTTTATTAATATTTTATCTTTATTTGCTATCTTAATTTTCTTTTTAGTTTTTATAGGTTTTTGTGATACTTGAGGATCTATAACTTCTAAATAAACTATTTCATATATTATGTTTTGCGTACCAGGATTTTTAGCAACTGCTGTTTTTATTTTTCCTAAATGGTAGCGTTTGCGTTTTGCATTTTGTGATAGACTACCTACAAATTCTCTTATATGTTTTGATTCAATTCCTGGATATAGTAACATTTTAATAGTACTTTGTAATCCAAAGTTAGGATCATTAGGTCGATATAATGTTTCAGGTGTAAAAATAGCACTGTTATTAATAATATCAGCATAACTCCTACGTTTTTCCGGAGTCATCATCGGTGCCATATATAAGTTGCTGTATAATTTGTTATCAGGATCTGCAAGGGTAATAGTAAATTCTCTATCAATTGCACTAAATCCAAATTGGTCTTGTGCTGTAATAGTAAATTTATATGTTCTATCAAACCTAGTAGCGTTTTGATCTAATTTGAAAGTTCCTGAATCAAAAATTGTTAACCCTGGATTTCCAACTTGTCCAAAACTAGTTACCTTACCAATTATTTCTCCGTCTAATGATAAAGACAGTCCGGGAGGTAATTGTCCTGATTTAATTGTATAAAGTAAAGTTCCATTAGGTACTGAAGTAGTAGCACTTACTGAAAGTGTACTAATATAGTTTGCACTAAAGTCTCCAAAGTCTGCTAGTGTATTCCATTTGATTGTACTATCAATTTCACCTAATAGTTTTATACTAAATTTCTTTTTACTTGTAGCTACTTCCTGACCTGATAATGTTATAGTACCTAGATTTACTGGTGCTGCTTTAGGTATAGTATCTAGCAACGGAGTTGCTAGATTTAATATATCATATTCTGTGCTAACTGTTGATAATACATTTAGTACTTGGTATGTTCTTCCTTGGTATGTAAACTCTCTTCCGGGTACTTGTTCTAAATATTGGGGATCAAACTTGTTAATTTTAATTTGTGATAGCCCTTGGTTAGTTTGCTCAAATGCATATTTTAAAAGTTGTACTCTGTCAACATCATAACCTATACGCTGTGCTGCAATAGTAAAGTTATATTCTTTTGTAACAGCTGGCTGATAAGGTACACGCCCTGCAATTTCTCCTGTGGTTGCATCTAGTTCTAATCCTGGAGGAAGTATACTAGGTGTATTGTCATCATTTGTTGCTTTTAAATAATAACTAACAACACCACTTAGTGTGTTTGGATCAATTATATCTAATATAAGAGTTACATAGTTATTTGCACGCCTATATCCAAAGTCGCCTGGAGTAATCCATATTGGTACTCTAATATGTGTTATGTCTGCTTGGAATGTTCCAGTGCCAACTTGCATAATTGTATTGTCTGAACGAAGGAAATCGTCACCAACTACATAAATTGTAAAAGTACGATCAGCAATTGAATCGCCGTCACTAACACTTACAGTAAATTCATAGTAACGATTTAATTTTTTTGGAGACTTAGTTGGAGTACTTAAATCGTAAGTAGTAATATCATAATAAAAACTATCAAATCCGTTATTGTCTGGAACACTCCAATCAAATCCAGCTTTTGCATCCTGATCGTATCCAACTTCATCAAACTTACCTGTTGCTGTAGAAAGCTCAATTGCTCGTATTGGATCAACTATTCCTACTAGTCGTCCATCTGATGTTAGTTTTATTCCCGGAGGTAGTGTACCTCCTCTACTTCCTATAAAATAATCTAATACTTGTCCTGCTTCGGTATCAGTATCAATTACTTGTAGTTGAAAATCAATAGGCGCACTATCTAAGATAAAATATGTATTGTTATTTCCTAATGCTAATTGTCCTGCTGGTGTTTGCCATTGAGGATTGTCTGCTCCTAATACAACAATCTTAAAAGTTCTATCACTTATTTGATTATTATATGTTGCACGTAAAACAAATGTACTTGTAGTTTCTTTAGAAACTTCTCTAGGTGTGCCTCGCAGAGAAGTACCATCTAAATATAATCCATTAGGTAATTTCCCGCTAATAATTTTAACAGTCGCATTAGGTTCTGATAATGGTAACAGGAAAGGAGCAATAGTTGTTTGCTCTTGCAAAGTAAGAAGTATATCTCCTGAATTTTTAGTCCAATAGGTTGCCATATGTTATTCCTTATATAGCATATTTATCGTTACGCTATTGATCCAAAGTCTGAGTTAATACTTGCCGGTACAGTTATTGAACCATAAGTTAGTGTTTCTTGAGAAACTAGAAAGTCAAGTGCATTATTAATATTAATAACTATTTGTCCAAAATCAAAGCCTCTTGTATTAGCTAATTGATTATACCAGGCAGTAATATTTATTCCGTCAACTGTGCCTGTTAATGCACCTGTTATTGTGTTTGCTGTAAGTACTCCTACATCAACAATGTTATTACTATCTGCATTAAGTGGTCCGCCTAGTTGTGGTGTAGTATCACTCAGTACCAATCCTGTAGGATCAATATTGACTGTAATACTATTACTTGATGCATTAGTAGTAATATTATCTCCACCATTTATCAGTAGTGTTCTACTAGCTCCTGCAATAGATCCTGTACCTGTTGAACCTTGTAGTATAATAGTTCCGTTATTGCTAATTGTAACAGTATCTGCGTCGTTGGTTATTTCAATGTTTGTTCCGGAAACTAAACTTTTTAATCCTATAACACCAGCTTCTTTAGAATAAAATATTCCAGTACCTGAACCTAAATTGTCAGCTGTTGCTTGTCCTTCTGTTCTAGCATCCAGATCATCAAAATTGTTGTTGACTTTAACAAACGCTTGTCTTAGGTCATCGCCTGTTCCATCGTTTGCTAGTGTTCCTACATTTATTCTAGTTATTGCCATTAGTTACATCCTGTTTCATATATTTATCTTTACGGTGCTGAGCTCTTATATGGGTGACTTACAGGTAAATTACTTGTTAATCCCCACTTGTGAGCAAGATAGCCTTCTGCTTTTATTACAGTTGTGATGTCTGTGCCGCCTGTGCCAGGAATACTTGCTACTGTAAAAAATTCTGCCATTCTACCGCTCATTCGTTCGTTGGATCTGTTACGCATTATGCGTAGGTCCATGTCTGTGTCTAATGAGTTATCATAGTCATTCACCGGTGTAAAAGCGTTATCACCATCAACTCTCACAGCAATCTGGTTGCCTGTCTTGTTGAATATAACACCTAGAATCACCCAAGTGTTTTGTGCAATACCTGAATCAAATTCTTGTAGATTTCCTATAGTTGTTGAAATCCTGCCCGAAGCCAGTCCATCCAAATCTAACTCACCATCAAAGTTACTGGCACCAGCACTGATAGCATAATCTCTTTTGTTTAGTATAGACCCACTATTGTTTTCTGTGCTCCAAAAACTATCCTGTGAGTCGTTACGTTGATTCCATTGCATTACTCCAATAGCCCAGTGATTACCACTACTGGCTTGTGCAACTTCGTCGGTTGTG
>Ga0209630_10004255_pt1 | contig 12649 bp, 24 predicted proteins | sample COG_01_FD_184745 | JGI IMG/M metagenome (GOLD analysis project Ga0209630, IMG submission 184745) | Pelagic Microbial community sample from North Sea - COGITO 998_met_01 (SPAdes) (version 2) | ecosystem: Environmental > Aquatic > Marine > Neritic zone/Coastal water | place: Helgoland, sampling... | reverse complement strand
GATACGGAAGAGTACTTCTATGATGCTGAGCTCGCGGAGAATGTCGATCGAGAGAATGCCGTACCATCTCACGGTATACTCGGACAGGGCTGCTGAAAAAAATCCTGCTGAAAAAAAATGCATTTAAGTAAAAAAAGTCCTTTACATTCTTTTAAAACTATGGTATAATTAATCTATATTAAATCAAAAGAGGAGTTTTTAATATGTTTAATGTAACCACCGAACGCAACGCAATCGAACACTACATGGAATCTCACCAAGTCGAGGACTTTGTCTATGACGGTCTCGTAGGCTTGATTGCTTTTGATATGTACTGCACCGACAATCCGTCATTCATGCTCGAACTCGTATGCGCACACCTTGACAAAAAGATGGGCATCAACGGCAAGGGCGAAGACTGGCCTAAACTTCCTAACTTAGTTTAGGAGTCGCCGATGTTTGTAGTTTACGTATTTCAAAATGATGAGCTTATTACACGTGCCGAATGCAATGACATGAAGCACGCAATTGGCATGATGAAAGACCACGTAGAGATCTGGTGTGAAAAGCCGGGTTATCGAGTCACGATTGCTCATGAAAAAAATTCAAATTAAATGCATTTTTTCCTTTACATTAAGTTAAAAGTGTGGTATAATAGTACTATAAAATAAAAAATTAACTATTTAACGGGAGTTTATATAATGATAGTTTCAATTACCTTTAAAAATAATTACGGTGCAGTTCCTTACTCAGCCGCATCGATAGTATCTGAACATACTGATACTCAGCATGCATTAGAAGATGCCTTCAACAAAACACAAAATGTTTTTTGTTCTTGGTCCGAAAAGCCAGTTGCTGGTGTTACAGTGTGTCATTACAACTTTGATGGTACACCTCTTCGTAGCTCAATGGTTGGAGATGAGTTTACAGTTTGGACTTCAGATAAAGACTTCAAGAAGTTTGAAGTTGCAAGAATTGGTTTTAAGGAGGTAGCGTAATGAAGAAAGCAGAACACATGATGAGTTCAATGACTATGGCAAAGCTCACTACATACCAAAATGAATACACTTCTTTAGTAAAGTTACCTAATCCATCTGCAGATACTTTAGATCGAATTGGACTACTTGAAATTATCTTTACTAAGCTTGATCAAGGTAAAATTCTAATAAGAAGTGCAGCATGAAAAAAATTCAAATTAAATGCATTTTTTCCTTTACATCTTAGAAAAAATGTGGTATAATAGATCTATAATAATTAAAAAGGAACAATTTATATTATGAAAACATTCTTAGCAATAACATCAGTCTTAGTATTCGTCTTAATTATCGGCGCAATCGAAGATCCATGTACAACCGAAGGTCTTGCACCAGGTTGTATCGAAACAAATTCAAATCAATAGCCTTAGGAGGAATATATAATGGCACATCAAGTTGAAACAATGGCGTATGCAGGTGAAGTACCTTGGCACGGCCTGGGTGTAGAAGTCAGTAACGATCTTACACCAAACCAAATGATGACGAAAGCTGGTCTTGACTGGACAGTCGATCAGATTGACTCATACGCAACTCTACCAAACGGTAAGAAAGTTGCTACAGGCATGAAAGCCTTAGTAAGAAGTTCAGACGATAAGGTCTTGACTAACATCGGTCAGATCTGGAATCCAGTTCAAAACGAACAAGCTTTTGAATTCTTTTCAGAGTATGTTCTTGCCGGTGATATGGAAATGCATACAGCAGGTTCACTTAAAGGTGGACAGATGGTATGGGCTTTAGCTAAAGTCAAAGAATCATTTGATATCTTTGGCGGTGATAAAGTTGAGTCTTACTTACTTTTCTCAAACCCTCACTTATATGGTAAGTCTATTGACATTAGGTTTACACCAATCAGAGTTGTATGTAACAATACACTTTCACTTTCACTCGATCAAGAAGCTCAAAGATCAGTTAGAGTTGGTCATAGAGTTGAGTTTAATGCAAACGAAGTCAAGAAAGCTTTAGGTATCGCTTCAGACAAACTTAAGACTTATAAAGAAATGGCTGAGTTTCTTGGTTCTAAGAGATACAATATCGATTCTCTTATTGAGTTCTATAATACAGTTTATCCAAGAACTGCGGATAAGAGAGTACAAAATAAATCTCTTTCTATGGAGACTCTTTCCAAGAATGCTATTGCATGTTACGATGCATTGGAACAACAACCTGGTGCAAAGTTTGCTGAAGGTTCTTGGTGGCAAGCATTCAACTCAGTAACATATGTTACAGATCATCTACAAGGTAGAAATTCTGATAACAGACTTTACTCTTCATGGTTTGGTGGAAACCAAATTAAAAAAAGAAATGCTCTTAATACAGCATTAAAATTTGCGGAGAAAGTGTAATGACTGACGGTCCTCTGCGTAGAGCTTTTGATCTCCTAGATACTGACGGTGTCGTATCTAGAGAGCTCATCACTTATAGAATACGAGACGGTATAGTTCTCAAACAGACTGCATCTCGCAGATATTTAGAAAATGATTATACCGATTCTACAAAAACTGAACCACTAACTAAATTAGGAGAATAAAATGTTAGCATTAATTTTAGTAACCGCCATCTTTGGTATCGATAATAAAGAGTTTATAGATACTTCTAGTGAGCAACTCAAACAAGGATATAGCTGGACTTATGTTGGAAAACAAAAACCAGAAGGTGTGCCTGCTCTTACTATGAAATCAAATGGTGAAGAGTATATATTATGGAAGCTTAAATAATGAATACATCGCGGAGTGTCTTTAAAGATACTCTAGCCATGTCTATGGGAATGGATAGAGTATTAAATGAAATTAATTTTTGGGAAAGTAAATCTAAAAAAGTTAAGTCTGTAAAGAAAAGACTTGAAAGATTGTATGCAGCACGTGTACAACTTACTGAAAACCCTAAAGAGTCAAAAAGTTTAGTTGATCAATTAGAGGAGATAAACCAGAAATGAAAATGCTAAAGTATATTGCATGTGCTAGCTTAGCAATGACGAGCTCAGCATACGCTAATCAAGTACAAGATCACTACAAATCTATTATAAGTCAAACACCTTATAATGTTGAAGTCTGTAGAGATCATGTCACATCAGGTGACAAGACCGGAGATGCTTTAACCGGAGCAATCATCGGTGGAATATTAGGTAATAACATCAAAGGAGAAAAAGATGGTGGTACAATCGGAGCTATTATTGGTGGCATGCTTGGTCATTCAAATAGTAGCGCTACTGGCAATGCTAAGAGAATCTGCAGGAATCAAACGCGTTATAAGGAAGAGTCTCGAAGAGTCTACTCACATTCGTCAATCACTTTTCAATACGAAGGAAAAGTATACACAGTCAGGTTCCAAAAATGAAACATAAACTCGATATGATTGCTGCTTGGGCAAAAGAAAATGGAATTCGTGGATATGAACATTATGATCCTAATTATCGTCAAGAAGATAGAAAACGTAATAATTCTTTTCAAAAGAAAAGGTTTAACAAAAGTGTAACATTCAAGAAGCGTGATCGCTAATATATAATATTATGAATGAATTAATTAAAAAGGTTAGCAAAATGGAACTAGGCAATCCCGTAATCACGGCTCTTGTTGGACTTGTAATTTTTTATATAGGTCTTAAAATGTTTTCCGGTGGAATGAAATCCATGGGAAACCTAGAACATCTTAACTTTTTTATTCATAATCCTTATTGGATGTTTATTGGTGGAATTGTGATGACATTGTTATGGCAATCGTCAAGTCTTTCAACCACCGCAATAATTGCCCTAGTGGCATCAGGCGCTGTCCCCCTTCCTGCAGCAATTGCCGCTGTTCTTGGCGCCAATATTGGAACGACTGGTACAATTTGGTTGGCGGGACTTCTAGTTTCTGACGGTATGCCTAAAGGTGATACCCTCAGAATAGCTATGGCTCATACTGGAGTCAATCTCATAATGGCTGTGGCATTACTTCCATTTGTTGGACACATAGCAAGATTTCTTCTTAGATTTTAAAACGATTTAAAAATTAATACTGCGTCCGTAAGGGCGCTTTTTTAAGTTGTAAACTATTATAAATAGAATCATGTTAAAATTCAAATCATACATGAGATACTTGGAGGAGCGCATGGGGTTTAATGCACTAGATAACTCTGGCTGGCGTGATAGACCTGAAAGATTCGATTTAGTAATGTCAGCTATTGGGAAAATAAAACTCATTAGATCTCAAGATCAAAAAGAATTTATTATTAAGAATACTAGTGATAATAAAAAAATTATTAATGATTACAAAGCAGCAGTTCAAAAAGATATTAAATCAGTTAAACAATTGCCTTCCATAGAAGTTGATACTACTATAGGTAAAATAGAATTACCTAAGATTGCAAAGTCAACATATTTTGGTGGTAAAGGTAAAGGTGGTGGAGAATCAGGTAAAACGTCTGAAGGCGAATCTTTACAATGTGTAATGCTAGCTGCACTTATAAAAAACGGAACAAATAAACCTTATGAATTTTACACGCAAAAGAGTGTAATGGAAGATGCTTATAAAGATGTCGACGTTGATACAAAATTTGATCTTCTCCTTAAGTTAACTGACGATCATCCGCAATGGCATAGATCAGGTTACATGATCGGTAAAAAATTAATTCAAAAAGGATACGTTAATAAAGATCATATTTTATATCGTGGTAAAACTAAAATGAAAGAAATTTATAATCTGAAAGCTGCAGCTTATAAATCTGAAGGAAGACCTGGATTAAGTAATGATAAATGGAATCCTGGAGATATTTATGCAATTAAAAGAAATATTGATGTCAGTAAAGTATTGCAAAGTCATTCAGTTGCTTCACTAAATATAAGTTTATCTAAAGCTTTCAGAGATCGTGATATCGTTCCTATTTCTCTTAAGTTAGTTCCTGAATTTAAACTTGATGGTAAAATAAAAATGGATGTATATAACTTAGATAGGTTACCAGAGAAACAAAGGAAGTTTAATAAATTAGTATTAGCAAAGAAAACATTTTGGTCAAGTAAAAGCGCAACAGTTTACATTGATGGGCAAGAACTAGATTTTAGATCATTTAGTGACTTTACTGCAGTAAATATGGAAATTAGTGGTAAGACTGCAAGAGGTGGTAAAGTTGGATATGATCAAATTAGATTTGCTGCAAAAGAATTTTTAAAAGCAAGAAATTTACCAGACAATCAAAAGTTAGCAATGGATGCTAGAAAAATTCATACGCAGTTATCTACAGGAAAAATCGGTGCTGAAACGAAAAGCTTTTGGAGTGCAGTGCAGAGAGCAGATACAAATATAAAAGAAGTAGATTTTTATAACTATCCAAAAACTAGAAAAGCAGCAGACGTTCATTCAAAGTTAGCAACAACATATGTTTGTGATGCTATTATGAAAGCAAATAGTTCTGCAAAAAATAGTTTTGCAACTAACGTGTACAACATTGCTGGTTCGCAAACAGAAGACTCATCAGTTTATATAAAGGCATACGTATAATGATTAAATTTAAAGAATATATAACAGAACAAAAGAATACACACATGACTCACATCGAAGACAAAGTTCTTTACGGTGGTGTAGATGGAACTAGGCAAGCTATACTTGCTTTACGTTCATTAAGAGACATGTTAGCAGGAGTTAAAGATGGAAACGTTAGTGTTAAGTGGGACGGTGCACCCGCTGTTTTCGCTGGTACTGATCCTCGTGACGGTAAATTTTTTGTTGCTAAGAAAGGCATCTTCAACGCCACGCCAAAGGTATATAAAACTAATTCTGACATTGACGACGATACTGGTGGTGATCTTAATGCTAAACTCAAAGCCGCATTAAAGTATTTGCCTGAACTCGGTATCAAAGGTGTAGTACAAGGTGACTTCTTATTTGATTCAAGTGATGTTAAAACTAAAAAGTTAAAAGGTAAACCTTATGTTACTTTTCATCCTAATACAATTGTATATGCAGTACCTGATGGAACTGAAGCTGCTAAAAAAGTTAAAGCCGCAAAGATTGGTATAGTGTGGCATACTACATATACGGGTAAAACATTTGAAACAATGAAAGCATCATACGGTGTAGATACTACAAAGTTTAAGAATACTAAAAATGTTTGGTCACAAGATGCAATGCTTAGAGATATGACTCAATTTACAATGACTAAAAAAGATACGGAGGAAGTTAATGCACATCTTAGTAATGCTGGCAAGATTTTTAATAAAATTTCTAGTACTACCTTACGTACTCTCGAAAATAATGAAAAGCTTGCTCAACTTATTGAAACGTTTAATAATACATTTGTACGAAAAGGTGAAGTCATTGGTAACACCAGATCCCACGTTTCGAAGTTAATATCACACATAAAATTGAAGTTTCAAAAAGAGATAGATAGTAGAAAGAGCGAAAAAGGTAAATCAGCTCAAGTACAAAAATTAAACGATATACTTAAATTCTTTTCACCACAAAATAAAATAAGTTTGGAAATGATGTTTGAATTACAGAAATCTATAGTTCTAGCAAAATTAAAAATTATAAATATACTTAATAAGTTAAATGGCGCGCAAACGTTTCTTAAGACTCGCGATGGGTATAAGGTAACGGGTCAAGAAGGGTATGTGGCCATTGACAAACTTGGTGGTGATGCAGTGAAAATAGTTGATCGTATGGAATTCTCATACGCGAACTTTTCACCAGAAATTATAAAAGGATGGGACAAGCCGGGGAGGAACTAATGGCACCATTAGATTTTAAACATATGACGTCTGTAGATTATAAGCCAGGCGAACCAGATGAAGTCAAATACTACGCTCAAAAACGTAAGAAGCAATATCACGGAAATGAAAGCGTACAATCAGCAGATCGAAAACCAGAAAAATATATAAAGCCTGACGGTAAAGTCGGCATACGTATGGTACGAACTGACAAAGAAATTGTTAAAAAAGAAGCAATAGTAGATCCTAATGATTTAAAAGGTAGACCAAAAAAAGCAGATCCTAATCCCGAATCTCCTTATGGTATTAAACATCCATTGCATCCAGCTAATTTGAAAAAGAAAAAAGCTAAAAGCGAAGCTTCTTCTCCTTCAGTTCTTAAACCAACTAAACCATCTGACATAACTAAACACGCTAGAACACTAGCAAAAAATCCTGGTGATTACGAACGTAATAAGAAAAAGTATATCGATAAAGCTCGTGCTAAAGTATTTAGAATGTATCCTAAAGAAAGCTTAAATGGTTTGATGAAAGAAGAATCAGTTGACCAACTTGATGAAAAAGTGTCAGCCTTTTCAAAAGTAATGAGAAAAAACAAAAAATTAATTAGTCATGATCATAACACTGTATATACAAATTATAAGTTTTATGTTATTATTGATTATGATAATCTGACTGATCTTAGCGCAATGGATTCAGAACGTATCTTTAAGAACCTGAAAAAAAATAAAGGTATTGGATATCCAGAAGGTGATATTACATGTCATTTTAAAACTGCAAAGGATGCTCGTCAATTTGTAGATGATATGGGAGGGCCATCTTCGTTTCGTGGAAAGTTTGGCAGACTTGATATTGTTGGCGAATCAGTTGACGAAGCTACATGGCCAGATGAGATGCCAAATGATGTAGATGAAGCGTTAAACCTACAACAAAGAATGAAACGCTCAAGACTCATGAAGCGTTTAAAAACAAGAATTAAAATTGGTCGTCAAAGAGCTATGAGAAAGATGGCTAACAAAAAGACTCTTGAGAAAAGATCAAATCGACAAGCTCGTAATCAAATAGCAAAGAAGTTAACTCGAGGAATTCCTAAGAGCGAACTTACATTTGCTAGAAAACAAGAGATTGAAAAAAGATTAGATAAGCCGGCTTTAAAACAAAGAATTGCAAGATTAGCAAAACGTATGTTTAAAGATGTTCGTAAGAAAGAAGTACAGAGGAAAAAAGGTTAATGATAAATTCGTTTAGATCATTTCTTATTGAAGAAGACAAAACTGTATACTTTACTTTTGGACGTATGAATCCACCTACATCGGGTCATGAAAAGTTAATGAACGAGTTATCTAAAAAATCAGGTAGTAACCCATATAGAGTGTATCTATCTCAATCTACAGATAACAAGAAAAATCCTTTGAGTTATAACTATAAAATTAAGACGGTCCGTAAATTTTTTCCAAAGCACGCCAGAAGTATAATGCTTGATAAGAAAGTTAAGAGTGTATTTGATGCAGCAACTAAATTATACACTGAAGGTTATAAGAATATCTACATGGTTGTTGGATCAGACAGAATTAATGAATTTAAAAAGTTATTAGAAAAATACAATGGTGTAAAAGGAAGACACGGACTTTATAAGTTTAATAAAATAAATGTAATTTCAGCTGGAGACCGTGATCCAGATGCAGATGACGTATCAGGCATGTCAGCATCAAAGATGAGAAGTTTGGCAAGTAAAGGAGACTTTACACAATTCTCACAAGGGTTGCCTAGAAGTGTTTCGAATAATGAAGCTAAGAAAGTATATAATGAAGTACGTCGTGGAATGGGATTAAAAGAACAAAAAGAATATAAGACTACATTACACTTTACTCCAGTCTCTGAAGAAAGAGAGGCATATGTTAAAGGAAATCTGTTTGATATTAATGATAGTGTTGCTTTCATAGGCAGTGACGAACTCGCTACTGTTACCAGTCTTGGAAGTAATTATGTCATTGTAGAATCTAATGGAAAGACTTATAGAAAATGGTTAACTGATATTCAATTAGTAGAAAAAGAAGAAGCAAAGAAAAAAGTGAAGCAAGATCCAGATGTCAAAAAAGCTCCTGGTACTCAGCCAGCACCTTACTATAAAAATCTTTCTAAATCTACTAAAAGTAAAAGACTTTCGCATTTTAAAAAACATGCAAAGATGGCTGACGATAATCCAGCTGCATATAAAAAAGCCCCTGGCGATGCAACTGCTAAAACTAAATTGAGTAAACACACTATTAAATACAGAAAAATGTACGGTGAAGATGCAGTGGACATGGCCAAGAAAAAAATTGAAAGAGAAAAAATAGTTGATAAGATAAAACATGCTAGAATGTTAGATCGAGCTAAAGTTAGAAAAATTAAAAACAGGAGTAAAGCTAATGCTTAAATTTTCAACCTATGAAGAGTTATTCGAGAATGAAGGACTCAAGAAAAAATCGGCAAAGTCTGGTATATCTTATGGTACTTTAAAGAAAGTATATAATAGAGGAATGGCAGCTTGGAAAACCGGTCACAGACCAGGAACCACACCTCAGCAATGGGCAATGGCAAGAGTTAATTCTTATATCGGTAAAGGTAAAGGTACGTACTACGGTGCTGATTCAGATCTTAGCGGTAAAGGTAAAAAGGAATCTGTTGATGAAGCAATCAATGCACCTATTCTTAAAACAAGCAAAAAGCACGATGCTAAACATGTTAAACAAGCTATCGGTATTGCATCTGACCCTCGATATAAAAAAGGTAATATGACTGGCGCAGTTAAGGCTATGAACAAAATATCTCCCGGTCTTCATAAGCATCCTCAAGTTGCAGCAGTTTTAAGAAAACAAAATGAAGCTACTGTGAAAGAAATATCAAAGAATCTTGCAAAGAACTATATCGGTAAAGCTTCAAGAGACGTATTTGATAAAGGTAGAGCTGATGCTACACAAGATGCAATAGGCAAATTAGGTGGTAAGCATAAAGATCAAGATTACAATAAAGGTCCTGAAAGAAAAGCTTCAATGAGAGTACGCGGTATTGATAGAGCTACAAACAGGCTTATGAAAAAAGAAGCAATGTCTGATTCAGAAAAGAAAGCACATGACGCAGCTATTGCAGCATTTAAAATGAAAGGTGGCAAAATTAAAAAACTTCCACCCGGATATGCTGATGGCTACCACGGAAAAGCAGATCCTGGTGCAGGTATCAAAGGTATGATATCAAAGGACGATACAAAGTTTATGTCTAAGAAAAAAGTAGGGAGTATGAAATGAGTTTAAGAAGAGCAATCGCGGAAGTTTTAGAGCCTCAAAAAATTGAAGAAGGCGAAGACGTATTTGATAAGTTTGGAATTCAAATTACTAAGACTCGTCTTAAAAATGGTATAGGCTATCAAATCAATTATGGCGAAAGAGGTAGATACATTCAGGTTCTTAAAAAAGATATGAATAATCTTATGAAAGCCATGAAGACAGCAATAGACACAAAATAGGAGATAAAGATGAAAGATTTTTTTGAATTAAGAAAACAAATGAATGAAGAACATAGTAAAACAAATAAAGCGTCTATGACTATTAAATATGGCTATGATGAAGGTGATGGTCCAGATAATAAAAAATTTGCAAAGCATATTAATAAAAACACAGGCGCTACAGTTAAGCATCATAAAGATGGTAGCACAATGTCTTTTCATGGAAGTGATCATCAAATACATAAAGCTTTGCAAATTCATCACTCCGATGATAAAAAAGGATTAGGCGATTTAAATTATCATAAAAAAGGTATGACACATTCTGACGATCATGTTGATGGTCAGCACACATACAAGAAAGAAAAGTAAATGCCATTAGATCCAAAAGGCGGAATCGGTTCTTACATCAAAGATTTTAAGAAATCTAAAGCACCGCAGTTTAAAGGTAAAAGCGAAAAGAAACGAAGAGACATGGCGATTGCCGCGTATCTTGATGCTAAGCGTGGACCGCAAGAAGCCAAGCTTATGGGTAATACTTTAAAACTCTTTGGTCAAATGAATCGTAGTGTCAAAGATTTATCTATGAGAAAAAAAGTTAAACCTGGAGTTGATCAGGAAAAAAAGAAATTAAACATTGCTAAACCTGCATTAGCTAAAGAAGATACAAGCTTTAAGGTTTCTATTGATGGATTGCCAGATCTGTATATGAACGATAAAACATCTGGTGCATTATTACAAAAGCTTCGTAAAATTGTTAAGCAACCATCATTAATAAAAGATATTGATAGAACTACTAAAAACAAAGTCAAGAAGGCTTATAGAGATAAAGCACAAGGTAGAGAAGTTAAAGAATACAAATATGATTATGGCACACCCGAATCTGTAAAGCTTATGAAGAAAGTAACTCCTGGCGAAAAAGAAGAAGGTTATGTATCTATGGCTCAACAACGTGCGGTATGGGCTACTCGTAAAGACGGCGGTAAAGGACATCCTGATAATAAAAAAAGGAAAAAGAAATGACTTTAAGTTTTAAAAAGTTTATCGAAGAAAAAGATCCTAGAATTAAAAGAGCTGGTGTTGCCGGATTTAATAAAGCCAAACGAACACCAAGCCATCCTACCAGTAGTCACATTGTTGTAGCAAAGGATGGAGACAAAGTAAAAACTATACGATTTGGTCAACAAGGTGTAACCACTGCAGGTGCTCCTAAAAAAGGAGAGTCTGATAAACAAAAAGCAAGACGTAAATCATTTAAAGCTCGTCATGGCAAGAACATCGCTAAAGGAAAGATGTCAGCTGCGTACTGGGCAGACAAGGAGAAATGGTAATGGTCAAAGGTTGGATAAACGAAAGAATTAAAGAAAGAACAAGTATGGACGGAGCAGTGTGTATTGCTCTTGGTCTTATGATTTTATTTTTATCACCACTCGCAAAGATTGCAGCAGGTATTGCAATTGCTTATGGTGTTTGGACTATTTGGAAAAGTGAGTAATGGCAAAAGCTTTTAAAACTGTTTTAGAACACGAAGTTATTAAACATGGCACATCTATTGGCCGTAAGCCTGCAACTTCTACTATGAACAAACATAAGAGAAGAAGTTTAAAACGTTATAGAGGACAGGGAAAACGATAGTGGCAATAGAAACTAATGAAACAAGACTAGATCGCATCGAGCAAAAAATAGATAAGCTCGCGGACGCTATGATATCTTTAGCAAGAGCAGAGGAGAAGATAATAGCATTACAAGACGATCACGATAACATGAGAGATCGTATGAACAAACTCTCTGTTAAACTAGACGAGATACAGAAAACTTGTGATGAAAACGCAAGGACTGTTAGTATTATAAATAAAGTTGTATATGTGGCTGTTGCCGCAGCAATAGGAACCTACGTAACACACGTATGGATGTAAAGGAGAAAGAAATGGAAGAAAGTTTCAAGTATCATATACCTGAAGATATTCCAGCAAATGAAAGAACTGCCTTCCATGGCGCAGCAGCTGCAGCGGCAAAAGACGGAAAGAAATCTTTTAACTTTGGTGGAAAGACTCATCCGGTCACTATGAAAAAAGATAATGCAAAAGCAATTGCAGACCAAAAAGAAGCAACACACGCTACAGACTATTTTACAGGACATAAACACGCACAAAGAGCTGGTATGAAAGTTAAGGTACACAGTAAAGGTCCAGATGGAGATAACGTAACTGTATCTCATGCAGATCCTAAGAAATTACAAAAGTATGTTGACAATCATTTAGGCGGTGGTAAAATAAAAGAAGGTACAACTTTTAGAGAAAGATTAATGTCATTATACGAAGGTGATAGAGCAGCTCATTATAAGAGTGCAACTAAACCAGAAGAGTATGATGAAAAGCAAAAGTCTTCTAAAGGTGCAATGGACATGATGAAAACACCAAAGACTGTTGAAGCCGATGGTATGAAAGCTGCAAAGGATACTGCAGCTGCTATTAG
>Ga0209630_10004253_pt1 | contig 12650 bp, 19 predicted proteins | sample COG_01_FD_184745 | JGI IMG/M metagenome (GOLD analysis project Ga0209630, IMG submission 184745) | Pelagic Microbial community sample from North Sea - COGITO 998_met_01 (SPAdes) (version 2) | ecosystem: Environmental > Aquatic > Marine > Neritic zone/Coastal water | place: Helgoland, sampling... | reverse complement strand
ATGCCTTTATCAGAACGTACTGATAAAGCTAATGACATCTATCGTCAACAACAAGATAAGGATGGTAAACCATGTATTTATGTTTCTGTTCATGCTAACGGATTTAGTGATGAATCAGCAAATGGTTGGTCTGTTTATACATCAAATGGAGAAACTAAATCAGATGTTATAGCATCAATTTTACTAGATAAAGCAACTGCAGAGTTTCCAGATGAAAAAATGAGAGGAACAAAAGAATCAGATTTTTGGGTGTTGAGAAAAACAGTAATGCCTGCTATTTTAAGTGAAAACTTCTTTATGACTAACTCTGATAACTGTCACAAATATTTACTCTCAGAAGATGGTAGAGATAGAATAGCAAAAATCCATTTTGAGATGATACAAGAAGTAGAATCTAAAAAATTAGTATAAAATAAAAAAGTTATGTTAAAAAAACTAACAGAAAGAATATTCCCCTTTCTGATTGCTCTCACTGCCCTTGCAGTATCAGCATCAGCCGCTTTCTATTCAGTAAGTGGTTTAAGTAAACTATTTGCAGGTGCTCAGTGGGAAGTTATAATAATGGCGAGCTCACTTGAGGTCGCTAAATTAGTTATAGCATCTTTATTATACCAATACCGAAAAACCCTACCTACCCTTTTAAAGGGATACCTAATTACAGCATGTACTGTATTAATTTTAATTACCTCAATGGGAATCTATGGCTTTCTATCAGCTGCATATATTGAAACCTCTAATAAAGAGGGAAACACTAGTGCCAAAATAGAACTCATTGAAACCAAAAGAGATAACATAAGGGAACAACTAGAAGTTTACAATGGGGAAAAAACTTCAATTAATGAAGCTATTGCTGAGTTAAGGAAGGGTTTAGCTAATAATACCACTACATATAAAGATAGAGAAACAGGTCAAATACTTACAAGAAACTCCTCATCTAATCGTAAAGCATTAGAAAAACAGTTAGACCAATCAATGGTGAGACAAACCGAAGTTAACACAAAATTAGATGACTTAAACACTAAAATATTTGATTACGAATCAGAAATAATAGAAGCTAAAATTGGGGATGGAACAGCAGGTGAATTAGGACCATTAAAATACCTATCAGGTTTAACAGGTATTCCTATGGATAAAATCATTAATTACCTACTTTTAATAATTATTTTTGTGTTTGATCCACTTGCCATTAGTTTAGTTATAGCGGCAAATTTCGCATTTGAAAAAATTAGACCCAAAGAAATAAAATTGTATAAAAAAGAAGAAAATTGGATTGATGAAAACCAAATTGAAGAGGAAGAGGTAATTGTTGAGCCTCAACCTGTAATAAACCCTCAAATCAAAAATTTAGAAAATGAATTAGTCAAAGTCCAAAAGAGTGGGTTAATTGAAAAGCGGAGGAATGAAGGGGCAAAAAAAATCCAAACCCAAATAAATAAATTGAAAAAAGACGATAATGATAAGACAATAACTTATTAACTTTCCCGCGGAAATGCTTGGATACCGCAGGGAGAGTTCGTATATTTATGGTGTCAGGTTGCCGGAGTGGCACGATTGATAAAATTAAAAAATAAAGGTTATGAAAAAGGAATATAATACAGAGAGTTTAATAGAAGCTACAAAGGCCCTACTTACACCGGGTCCAATGACAGTAATACATTGTGGAGTGTGTAATAATGATAAAAAATTAAGCGACGACAGTGAATGTCAAGCTTGTAAATAAAAGTTATGGCATTATTTAAATTCCAAAACCTAAATAAACATGGTAGTTTAAGAACTAGAATAGTTCATAGCCCCACCTCACAATTTTCATATAAATGTGAGGGATTGGGGAATATTGTTAATGTTCAAAGATTCAAGTATGAACACCACCATTATATTGCTCCTGTAATGCAAGTTAGGAATGGAGAAAGATTTATAATGCCGGGAAATCAAAAAGTTCACATTGAGACTACATTTGATGATATTATTTGGGTTCAACCAAAACCTAAAGAAAGAACAGAACCAATAGTAAAAGTTAATGTTAGTAGTTCTAATGGATCTAAATATCAAACAAAATACTTCCCAGATTCAGGAAATTACCAGTGTAATTGTATGGGATATTTTAGAGCAAAAGATAGGAAAAAAGGTTGTAAACACATCCAACAATTAAGAAAAGAAATTGAAAATAAATAAAAGTTATGTCAGAAGAAAGAAGAGGCCGCCCAAGTGAAAAACCCTCACCTATTAAAGAAAAATGGGAAATGGTTGTTAGTGAATACCCAAGTAAACCCGAATTAGGTCATATAACTACTTGTTATTTTGATCAAAAGAAAAACAATGGGGCATCTCCATATGCAATGAAAACTACATATCCTAAAGGATATAAGCAAAACAAATTCAAACCTGAAAAGGGTAAATCATATGGCAAATTACCCGTAGTTCTAGTATTTAAATCATCAAATCGTTCAAATGCAAAAACTAAAATGAAGGTATTCAATAATGAAAACATTGATTACATTTTATCTGCTCCTAAACTAGTAGGAGTTCCATCAAATGCTATTATATTAGAATGTGGTGTGGGTAGGAGTTTTGTTGAAAAATGGAAAGATAAATATAATTTATAATATTTATAACAAATCAATTCATGGCTACTTACACATCAGATCAACTAAAGGGTACAGGTTCATTAACTGAAATACTATCAGGGACCAAAACATTTACATTTACCAACCCATCAGGGTCATCATATTTTGTATTACAAACAATTCCTACTTCAACAGGAGTTTATGATAATACCTCCCCTAAAAATGCAGTTGGAACTTATGTTGATGCTGAGTTATATGGTTTAGTAACATCTTCATTTGTATTTGGAACTGTGGTTCATGAAGGGATTACATCATTCACATTTGCTCCAACAACAACAGTAGCAGCTTCCTCAGCTTATCTTAAAGGAACAGGTGAATTTTCTCTAACTATTTCGTAAAAATCATTTGGCTTCCTGACTTAAAGTCATTATATTTACCCATAATGCAAATTAAAGTTATATGAAAGTATCACATGAAGTACCAATTCCGTATTTAAATAAAAGCAGATCTTTTAATGATTACTGCTACATTTTACCTCATCTTCTAGATGAAAGCGAAGAATATAAAGATTATTTCCAAAAATCCAAGGAAATGGGTCGTTATATCATTATGGACAATTCCTTACATGAATTAGGTAAACCATATGATTCTAAAAGATTATGGTATTGGATGAATTATTTCAAACCTGATGAATTTATAGTTCCAGATTATTGGCAAGATAAAACTAAAACACTAGTTACAGCTAAAGAATGGGTAAACAAAAAATATCCTGAAGAAACAACACCGGTAGCAGTAGTTCAAGCTGATTGTAAGAGTGATGCTTTTGAATGTTATCAAATTCTAAAGATGCAAGGTTATCAAAAAATCGCTTTTAGTTATGGAGCAGATTGGTATTATAAGGAAGGACTAAAATCAACACCCGACTCAAATAACAAGTTTGTAACTAAAGCCCATGGAAGATATAATACCATAAAAGAATTTTACCAAAGCAAATTAATAAACTCAAAAGATAGAGTTCATTTACTAGGATGTAATATACCACAAGAATTCAGTTGGTATAAAGACATGCCCTTTATTGAATCAATAGACACTTCAAATCCAGTAATTCATGGTTTAGCAGGAGTTAAATATGAAGATTATGGATTAGAAGATAAATTACCCCATAAAGTAGATAAATTTGAAGGTAATAGTGAAAATTGGGATTTAGTATTATATAACGTAAAGAAATTTAAAGAATTTATACCACAAAAAAATAAAGAATATGCAAATTAGAAACAAAGTAGAGTATTACTCATTGTATGAGTATTTAGGTAAAGCTGCAGGACCAGTATTAGGAGATGAAGTAAATAAAGCAGCAATGAAACATAAACAACAACACGTAACACAGGAGGTTTCAAACCCTGTTTATAAAGGAGAAGTATTTTGTTATACAAAGAAATTTTTAGATGATTATTTTTATGCTAAAGAAAATAATGAAGAATTTGTTCTCCCACAAGACACATATGACGGAGATTTACCATTTTAAAAATAAATAAATTAAAATATAAAAAAATTATGAAAAAACATTGTACAATTAGCCTATCAGGAGGGATGGACAGTAGCACTTTACTACTTAGATGCTTGAAAGAGTATGATACTGTAACAGCTATTTCCTTTGATTATGGTCAAAAACACAAAGTTGAACTAGAAAGAGCACAAGAATTAGTAGATTACTTAAATAGTAATTCTGAAACACATGATGGGGTATCTGGTAATAAACATAATTTTGAACCTATTACTTATCAAACAATTAAATTAGATGGTTTATCTCAATTACTAAATTCATCCTTAGTAGAAGGTGGAGAAGAAGTACCTGAAGGACATTATGAAGAAGATAATCAACGTCAAACCGTAGTACCTAACAGAAATAAAATATTTTCATCAATTATCCAGGCAATAGCATTATCTATTGTAGGTAGAACAGGAGAAAATACAGATATCGCTTTAGGAATCCACGCTGGAGATTTCGGTGTTTATCCTGACTGCAGGCAAGAATGGAGAGATGCTGATGATCATACTTTTAGAATTGGGAATTGGGATAGTGAAAGTGTTAGTTCTTTCACTCCATATCTTCATGGGGATAAGTTTGACATTCTAAAGGATGGCGAGGTACTATGTACAGAATTAGGGTTAGATTTTGATGAAGTCTACAAACGAACTAATACTTCATATAAACCCTACCCTAGTGGAAATAGTGACTATAAATCAGCATCTAGTGTAGAACGAGTTGAAGCATTTATTAAATTAGGTCGTCCTGACCCTGTAATTTATGAAGATGAAGAGGGTACAGCTTCTTGGGGTAAAGTAGTTAACCATGTTCAAAAAGTCTTAACAGAACATAGTTAAAAAACTGATATTCATGATATTTATAGTGGCACCACATAAATTATTATAAATATGAAAGTAAGCATTTACTGCATTGTTGATAAACATGGGATTCCTTTATATATAGGGAAAACTAAAAATTCACTATCTATGAGGGAATCCCAAACTCAAAGAAGGTTAAAAGAAGAAGTTTTTATATTCGAGTTAGATTCGGTAGAGAATGAAGAATGGAAGTTTTGGGAATGTTATTGGATTGAACAGTTTATTAGTTGGGGGTTTAAGCTAAAGAATAAAAATAAAGGTGGGGGAGGTCCTGAATATCATCCTAAAGAAGTAAGGGGAAAAATGAGTAATACCCCGCGTCCCACAACTTCTAAAAAACTTAAGGGGAAAAAACGCCCCGATGTTAGTAAAAGAATGAAAAATTCAATATTAAGTCCGGAAACAATTAAAAAAATTTCAGAAGCTAAAAAGGGACATGAATGTTATAATAATGAAAGAACAGAAAAAATAAAAGAATCAAACAAAAAACATTATAAGTCTGGTTCTGAAAGAAATAAAAAGATTTCCAAATCCAATGTAGGGAGAAAAAACCCCCATATTACTCTTCTCCGATCTATACCCGTGGTTCAATTAGATAAACAATTCAATTATATACAATACTTTAAAAGTGGGGTTAAAGCAGGAGAATCATTAAATAAACCATCCTCTGCTATATCTGAATGTTGTAATGGAAAAAGAAAAAGTGCTTATGGTTACATTTGGATGTATAAAGAAGAATACGTACATTAATGTTAAATTAAATATAGATTAATATGAGCGATAGAGAAATAATGAATTCTAAATTTAGAAGAATAGAGGCAAATGGAATTATAAAACAAAACCAAGAACATATGCCCAACCAAAAATGGCATAGAATTTTTAGTTTTATTAAATCAGGGGTTAGAATAGCAGGTTATTGTTTTATTCCCTTTAGTTTGGGAATAGCAACTTCCCTTCTTATATTTAGTGAAATAATAGGAATCTTAGAAGAATTAGTATAATGGGAAAATTTCAATCAACAAAAATATTTGACAACTATTCAGTTGCCTTAAGACAATGGAAAGCATCACACTCACACTGTGAATTATTACATGGATATGCTTTAAAATTTAAAGTATGGTTTGAATCTAACACACCAGATGATGAAAATGATGGTTTAGACGATATGAATTGGATTGTAGACTATGGTGGATTTAAAGATAAACCAATTGGTAATGGCTTAAAAGCGTGGATGAATGATAAATTTGACCATACTTTACTAATTGAGAAAGATGACCCTTATTTAGACTTCTTCCAATCAGCAGCGATGGAAGGTATTTGTAAGTTAGTAGTAATGGATAAAATGGGAGCAGAATCATGTGCTAAAATGGTTTACGAACATTTTAATGAAGTTCTATCAAAAACAGATGCGGGAAGGTGTAAAGTAGTAAAGGTGGAGTGCTTTGAAAATGATAAAAATTCAAGTATTTATTGCGAATGAAAATAATATCAAAGGTTATGTTACCAATTAAAAGACTCTTTTCCAATAAACCCAAAATAAATAAAACCACAGATTATAGTGCTTTAAGAAAAAGATATTTATCCCTTGAGAAAGGTAAGATAGATAAAGAAATTGATACGGCTCTAAATTTAGGGGATTATATTTCTGCCCTTTCCTTAATTGAAAAAATGGATAAAGTTGATAAAAAAATAACTAAAGTTGTTAAAAAAGAAAAAAAATTAAATGAAAAGAATTGAAGATTATAATAAAGTCCTTCCTGTACTAGAACTATACCGATGTGTTCAAAGTGAAGGAAGTAGATTTGGTAGACCAACAATTGCAGTAAGAACCACTGGGTGTACACATAGATGCTACTTTGGAGAAGGTGGTTGGTGTGATTCCTTTTATACTTCAATACACCCAGAGAAAGGAACATTTACATTTAATGATATTGTAAAAATATATGACGACAATCCTCACATAAAAGAAATGATGTTAACTGGAGGATCACCAACTATGCATCCAACACTAGTAAACGAATTAACACACTTTGCAAATGAAAGGAATATCCTTATTACTATCGAAACTGAAGGAAGTCATTTTTTGGACACCGATTATCCTATTGGGCTTATTTCTCTTAGTCCGAAATTTAGTAATTCTGTACCCATACTTGGTGCTGTTACGCCTAAAGGAAAAGTGGCAGACGAAAGAATGATTAAGCAACATAATAAGTTTAGACTTAATTATGAAAAAATAAAACAAACACTTGATTACCATAAAGACTACCACTATAAACCTGTGTGGGATGGTACTGATGAAAACCTAAAGGAAATAGAGGACTTTAGAGTTAAAATGGAAATCCCAAAAGACAAAACATATATAATGCCTGCAGGAGATACTAGAGAAACATTAATAAAAATGTATCCTCTTGTATTTGAAATGTGTGCTGAGAAAGGATATAACATGACCGGGCGAGATCACATAATTGCTTTCGATACAGAAAGAGGAGTTTAATATCAAAAAAGTATGACAGAAACAGCAAAACAAATAGTAGAAATAGTAAATCAAACATCTAATGATTATGATGCGGTTGAAGAAATTACTAAATTTTTAGAGGATAATTTTGAAAATAAAAAATAAATTACAATCATATTTCTTTTTGGTATTTATAATATATAATACGTGAATGGCTAATTTAAGAAAAAAGATAACTGATTTACCCTTAGCAACCCCAAGCGAAATTACTTCATCAACCGATTTAATTGCTGTAGTTGACGTTTCTACATATGAAACTAAAAAAGTTACCCTTGAATCCTTTGTCTCTTCTTCAGGGACTAACAGTGGAAGTTTTTCAGGGTCATTTTCAGGCTCATTTATTGGTGATGGTTCGGGTATTACAGGAATAACGGGAGAATGGGATGGTCAATATTTAGGAGATGCTTCAATAACCGGATCTCTTACAATCTCAGGTTCAAATACTTCAGTTAATTTTCTAGATGCTGGAAATGGAGTTACAGGATCATTTTCAGGATCTTACTCAGGAAGTTTTCAAGGTGATGGCTCAGGAATATTTATAGAAGGTGCAGATACAGCATCATATATGCTTTCTTCAAGAGTAGATGGTAAACCTCCATTAAAGTATGGTATGGACAGTATTTTAACTGCTTCTTATGCTTTTAACGCTTCTTATGCCCTATCTGCTTCTTATGCTGAAAACTCATCATATACAGTAAGTTCATCCTATGCATTAACCGCTTCTAATGGAGGGGGTGGGGGAGATGATGGTATATTCCTACAGACCGGCTCATTTTACGCTACAACTAATGATTTACAAATAACAGGTTCATTAGGAATTGATAGCACAGAGGGAATAATAATAGATGGAGATGCCACGGTATCAGGTAATGCTAATTTAGCTGATTTAAGCATTAATGGAGGAAGAATAAAAAAAGTTACAAGAGTAGATTTTACAGGATCAAATTCAGGGTATACAGTAGCTGCAGATGATGAAGTTATTTATTTAAATGTTACTGAACCAGTAGCCTATAATTCTACGGGAACAACTAATCGAATTGATATAACAGGGATAATAGATTCTTTCCTATTCAACCCCTTACAAAGACAAGTTACATTGTTAGTTCCTAGTTCTAGTAACCAAAATTTCTTTCTTTATGGGGCCCCTTTTTCAGGAACAGCACTATTAAATGGAACATCTATTGCTTCTAACAAAAATATTAATATCTCATCCTCCAATCCTATTACAGGATATGATCCTATTGATAGTTTTGCATTTGGAGGGGTAGATTACGTAGCATATGAACTTTTCCCCGTAGGGAATAATGAAGTAATAATGATTTTGAAAATGGGATCAAATAATACTTCTTTAAATTCCCAAGCAGCATTAGCCGACTACCAATTACGAACCCCCTAACTGAATGATTAAAAAACTCATATGTCTCTAAACCCTATATCCACCCTAAACACCCTCACAGAAATTTCATCATCTCAGGATGTTTTAATGATTATGGATGCTTCAGACACTGAAACAAAACAAATCCCAATTTCCGAATTTAATACAGCTATACAATCAACCACATTCCCTCTTTCAGGATCATTTTCTGGAAGTTTTACGGGTGATGGAACAGGTTTAACAGGTGTAACAGGTTCATGGGATGGTTCTCATTTAGGAGACGCTTCAATAACGGGGTCTTTTACAGTATCAAGTTCAACTTCAACAGTTGACTTTTCTAATGTTGAAGGAGGAGTTTCGGGTTCTTTTAGTGGTTCTTATAGCGGATCCTTTAATGGAAATGGGTTAGGTTTATATAATATTACCGTAGAAAGTGCTTCATATATTCTTTCAACAGGGGTAGATGGTCCTTATGGTATGGATAGTATTTTAACTGCCTCATATGCTGTAAGTGCATCTCAAGCTTTATCTGCCTCTTCAGCATTAAGTTCATCATATGCCTTAAGTTCTTCATTCACCTCATTTGCAGATTATATCATAGGAGGGGGGGGTAGTAGTATATTCCTACAGACCGGCTCATTTTACGCTACAACTAATGATTTACAAATAACAGGTTCATTAGATATATCTGGAAGTTTTTCATCTGATACCTATGATATAGACAGTGGAGGAGATACAACAGTAGAAGGAATACTAAATACCCAAGGAGGCACAAGAACAAAAGTAAGAAGAATAACCCTTAATGGTACTACTGCTCCAAATATCCTATCATCAGATAATATTATTTATGTGGATGTAACCGCAGGTGGTACGGGGGGTGATAATGATTTAATTCTCCCCACAGCAGAAAAAGGGCAAGAATTTATTTTTTTAGTAAAAAACTCAGGTAATGATAACTTCTATGTTAGACCTGCTAATTTTGCTTATATAAATGACTTTCAACAAGCTGCTATGGCTACAACAGGATTAAAACTAAATAATTATTCTGAAAGTGAGATTTCAAATAGTCAACCTTTCCCTGGGTATGTGAAATACCATTTTATATGTATAAATTCTTTTGGAATTGATAGATACTTAATGAATGTTAATTTTGGTAAAATATACTCTTTATAAATGGCAAACCAATATAAAAAAATAACAGATTTACCTTCAATGGTCTCTGGGGATGTTGACAATTCAACTGATCTTTTAGCTATAGTAGATATTTCTGAAGATGAAACTAAAGCATCAACCCTAGATACTTTTATTATTTCTACCCTAAACGGAGGAACTTTTATAGGTTCATTTTCAGGAAGTTTTACGGGTGATGGGTCAGGAATAACAGGTGTTGAATCTGAATGGGATGGTTCACATTTAGGTGATGCCTCAATAACTGGATCCTTTATAATTTCGGGTTCTGGAACTACTATAAATTTTATAGAAGTAGAAAATGGAGTCTCAGGTTCATTTTATGGAGTTTTTTCTGGTAGTTTTGAAGGTGATGGTTCAGGGTTAACTGGTTTAACAGCAGAAACCGCATCTTATATTCTTTCCTCAAATGTAGATGGTCCTCATGGTATGGACAGTATTTTAACTGCTTCTCATGCAGTATATACTCCCCTTGCCTTATCTTCTTCTTATGCTATAAGTTCATCACAAGCAACAACTTCATCTAATGCTTTAACTGCTTCATATTCCTTAGGGGGAGGAAGTGGAATTTGGACTGATGAGGGTACTTACTATACCACAACTAATGATCTACAAGTAACAGGTTCATTTGATGTTGATACCCCTTCTTCTGAGCAACTTATAGTTAGTGGAAATATGGGTGTAGAAGGTAGATTGACTAATTCAGGTAGTATAGTAAATGAATTAGGACCACCTCTTGAAGCAGGTATAGTCTCTCCAACCTTCCTAAATGGGGATGTGGGGGGGTGGAAAAACGTAAGCACCTCCTCAAGTGTTCTTCTATCAGGTTCAAATACCTACCTGTATAATAATAAAGATTGGTCTACTGCAAATAACCAACACAACCAAATGGATATTTCACCATTTACAGGTTCTGAGTATGTTGGTCAATATATTAAAGTTTGGTACAATTCAGCAAACGTTGGAAATGATAATGAACAAGCTTGTTTTAGGTTTAAAAGGGGTAATTCGTACTCATTCAACGGTCAATCTATATCCCCATCATCTACAATTACAATAGCAGCATATACTCCTCTATCAGGAAGTTTTACTAGTGTTTCCCCATTTGGAGCATCAGGTTCAATGTTAGAAATATACTGTGTTGGGGAGGATGAATATTTTGCTGTTTCTACTGGAATACCAGTTTGACAATCTTTTCTAAATCCAATTTGGTTTCCTTAAATAAAATTAGTATATTGGTGCAAATAAAAAGTTTATGTCCAAAGCAGATAACAAATTACACCTTAGTTGGGATGATATTGAAGTTTTAGTAGAAAAGTTATGTGATAAAATAACTTCATCCAAATTAGAAGTAAAAGATTTATGGGGTTTACCTAGAGGAGGATTAATTCCCACAGTAATGGTCTCTCATAGGTTAAATATTCCAATAACAAAAGGAACAATCTCCCCCACTACTCTAATTATAGATGATATTTGTGATAGTGGTCTTACATTTGAAAAGTATTTCAACACATATCAAACATATTGTCATTATCCTTTTAATTTAAAGACAGCATGTCTTCATTACAAACCCCACACTTCATCATTTAAACCAACTTTATGGGCTAACCAGTGGAGTAGTAATGATTGGATTATCTACCCTTGGGAAAGAGAAGATTCAAAAACAATACAAGACTATAAAGTATAATTTGGATTTCTATATAAGCCTTCGTATATTGATGTAAACAGAAAAGTATAATCAATGGAAAACAAACGTAGAAAAATCCACGAAGAATTAGAAGTGGTAAAAGAAGGTTTTGCTAATGGAGTAGCAGAAGGCTTCCCCCTATCCCTACAAGAAAAGTCAGATATGATCGAGGATGCAACTATAGCATTTGGTCAATTTTTAGATGCTCTTAGATGTGATTGGAGGAATGACCCAAATTCAATGGAAACCCCCAAACGTGTAGCTAAAGCCTATATAAACGATTTATGGGCGGGTAGATACACAGCAATGTCCCCTATTACTTCATTCCCCTCAGATGGTTATGATGGTATTATTATTGAAAGAAATATACCTTTAACCTCAATGTGTTCACATCACCACCAAACAATTAGTGGAGTAGTTCATATTGGATATATTGCAGGAGAAGATGGTCAAGTAATAGGATTATCTAAACTAAATAGAATTGTTGAGTTATTTGGTAGAAGAGGAGCAATACAAGAACAATTAACATCAGCTATTCATGGCGCTGTAGATAAAATTACTGAAGGTAATTTAGGAGTTGCTGTAACAATAGTAGCAGCACATTCATGTGTTAGTTGTAGAGGTGTTAAACATGCAGGAGCTTCAATGATCACAACAAAAGCATCAGGGGCATTTAGAGATGATGAAAATAATGCTCGTAAAGAGTTTTTTGATAGTTTAAAAATTAACAACGGAGGACACAACATATAAAATAAAAATTATGCAATTAGAAATACCATTTAAAGAAGAAAAAGTACCCTTTATAAGCGAAGTTGAAGAATTTAACAATGTAATGGGGAAATCATATCAAAATCAAACCAAACCTACTATTAATAAAGCAGATGCTGACTTTGTAGTTAATTTTATCCAGGAAGA
>Ga0209630_10004251_pt1 | contig 12650 bp, 6 predicted proteins | sample COG_01_FD_184745 | JGI IMG/M metagenome (GOLD analysis project Ga0209630, IMG submission 184745) | Pelagic Microbial community sample from North Sea - COGITO 998_met_01 (SPAdes) (version 2) | ecosystem: Environmental > Aquatic > Marine > Neritic zone/Coastal water | place: Helgoland, sampling... | reverse complement strand
GGGGATTGAAGCGAGGGGTGGGCGGAGAGACACGCCGGGAAAAGTCCTTAAGGATCGGCGTTCACCACGCGAACGCGGTCGTATGGGGACCAGTGTATAGAACGCGCCTTCAGCGTGCTCGGGTCGTCGTTCTCCGCCACCGCGAGCGCCTCTTGAAGGACGCTCACGAAGTTCGCCTGCGCGCTGATCTTGATGAGCGGCTCCGGGGTCGCGGAGACGCAAAAGTTCAGGATGTGCACCACCTGCGTCTGCACGTGCACGTGCCGCGAGTGCAGCGGCCGCGACAGCAACGACGCGACGTGCGTCGTCTTGACGTCCAAAACCTTCCCCACGTCGAGCCCGCTCCGCGCGGCGAGCCCGCGAATCGCGCGCTCCACGACCGGACGCACCGTGGGCGACGACGACGTGCTGAAAAGCTCCTCGCTCAGGACGCCGATCGCAGCCTCGAGCCCGGCGGGGGCGTCGTCGCCGCGGAGGATCACGCCCTCGGGCGTCGCCGCCTCCAAGACGCGGTGAAAGGCGTCCGTCGCCGCGCGCACTTCGCTCACCGCGTGCGGCGGCAGCGATCGCATCGCGCGCAGGAGCGCCTGCAGCACCCTCGGGAGCTGCGGCGTCAGCGCGGAGATGGGGAGGACGCGCGAGAGCGCGTCGATCCCGCCGACGCCGCCGACGGTCGCCTGCCAGCTCTTCTTGAAGCAGCAGTGCATGAGACGAGGGAGGAGCTCGGTGACGAGCGATCGGAGCGCGGGGGGGATCGGGGCGTTGAGCGCCGCCGCCGCCGCGGCGTCCGCGTCGGCGTCGCGGTCGTCCTTCTCGTTCGCCGCCGCCGCGTCTTTCGCCGCCTTGTCTTCGGCCGCGGCGTCCTTTGCTTTTTCCTTGTCCTCGTCCTTATCCTCGTCGTCGGCGTCGTCGTCTTCGTCGTCGTCGTCGCCCTTTTTGCTCTTTTTCCCGCCCTTTTTCGCTGGGGACTTGTCCGTCGCCTTGTCCCCCTTCTTCTTCGCGTCGTCGTCCTTGACGTCCGCGTCGCCGCCGTCCGCCGCGCCCTTCGCGTCCGCGTCGTCGTCGCCCGAGTTCGAGCTCTTCGCCCCCCGAAGCGCGCCCTCTTTCTTCGCCTTCTCGCGCGCGGCTTTCGCCTCGGCTTCCCTCTTCGCCGCCGCCTCGGCCGTCTCCACCGCCTCCCTCGCCTGCGCCGCGTCCTCCTCCGTCACGCCGACGACCGCGGGGTCGCACGCGAGCGTCATGACCGCGTCGATGAAAATCTTCACCGCGCGCATCGCGGCGTCGACGTGCGGGCGCTTGCCGGACTCGAGCGCGTCCATGAGGGCGTCGAGGAAGAGGCACGCGTCGAGCTCTTTCAGCGCCGCCGCCGCCGGTCGTTTCTTCGCCGGCGTCGCGTCGTCCGCGTCCGCCGCGGTCTCGTCGTCGTCCTCCTCCTCCTCGGACTCCGGCTCGTCTTTCTTTTTGGCGCTGCTGCGACCGCGGCGACCGCCGCGCTTGGACGCGGACGCCTTCTTCCCTTCCTCCTCCTCCTCCTTCTCCGCGTCTTGTTTCTTCTTCTTCGCCGCCGCGGCGGCGGCGGCTTTGCGTTCCTTGGCGACGGCGGCGCCGCTTCGTCCGCTCCCGCCGGGCTGCAACGGCGCCATCCCGGACACGAACAGCATCGCGAAGTGCTCCGCGACGGCGTCGACGAACCCGTCGTTCGCCTTCTTCAGCGTCGGGTCCGCCTCCGCGGCGACGACGGTCGTGAGCAGCTGCTTGAAGACGTTCTGTTCAGCCATGAGCTGCGTTTTCGTCTTGTTCCCGAGCTGCGCGGCTCTTGATCCCGCGGCGGCGTCCGCGTCCGCGCCGTCGCCGCCCTTCCCGTCGCCGTTCGCGTCGTCCTTGTCTCTCCCGGCGTCGTCCGTGAACCACCCGGCGACGACGCCCTCGAGCGCGTTCTTGATCTCGGTCTGGCCGGGCGCGGTCTTCACCGCGCCGCCGCTGAGGTTCAACACGCTCGCCAGGCACGCGCGTAAAAACGACAGCGCCTGACGACGATGCTCCACGAGCGCCTCCGCGCCTTTCAAGTTTGGCACCGGCGGCGCGGCGAGGATCGTCTTCATCAGCGCGATGCACCGATCGAGCGGGACTAAGAACGACGTCTCCGGTTTGAACGTCAGGATCAACCGCAGGCCGTGTTCCGGATTCGGCTTCGCCTCCAGCTCCAACGGCTCGCGAAGGAAACACCGCGACCGACCGCCGAGCTTACCGAGCATCTGCAACGCCTTGGCGCCGAACGGCGCGCCGGACTGCTGCGGCTTGAGCAGCGCCCACAGCGCGAGCATGAGCTGCGGCTCCACCTCCGCGATGCACGGATCCAGGAAATCCGGATTCAGCGAGTCGACCCAAAACTCCAACGTGCGAAGGCCGAGGAGCTGCAGCTCGCTGCTCGTCGACTTCAACGCGCGAAGCAACGGGTGCGCCAGCCGCGGGAGATGCGGCAGTATGCTCGACAGCCGCGCCGGCAACGTCAAACACAGCTCCACCACCGTGTCCGAGAGCTCGTGCGTGTCCGGGCCGTGTAGCATCGCGAGCAGCGTGTCGAGACACGGCTGTAACACGGGCACGACCTCTCGGTACAGCAGATCGAATTTCGCCTGCGCGAGCGCGCGAAACAGGTAGCGCAGCAGACGCACGTACGCGGACGGATCCTCCACCTCTTTCAGCGCCTTCAGACACGCCTCCACGAGCGGGACGACGTGCGGAGACAGCACCGCCTCGCAGCTGCTGTACTTGGACACCGCGTGCATGAGCAGCGAGAAGAGTTTCAAGACGAGCTGAGACTGCGCCGTCGACGGCTCGGCGAGCGCGTCGAGGCGATCGCGAACGAGGTGCGTCGCTAACGCGTCCGCGAAGGACCGGCCCAACGCGGTGGACTGCAGGAGCAAGTGCGGGAGCTGGACCATCGGCGCGAGCTCGTACGGCTCGCCGCCGCCGAGGAGCGCGTCGAGCCTGAGGCAGATGACGTCGAGGAAGTTGCGCGGGTCCAGCACCGCGAGCGCCTCCGCGAAGTGCGTGCACATCTCCGCGCACTCGGTGCCCTGGTACAACGCGAGACACCGCACGCCGTTGGCGACGAACCCGGACGCGCGTCGGAGCTCGCCCTCTCTGAACCCTTTCGCGATCGAGGACCCGGACGCGTTCTGCTGCTGCGCGCTGCCGCTGTGGAAGTTCGTGATGGACCACAGGAGGGTCTTCATCCCGATCACCAGCGTCTTGACGAGCGCCTTGGTGTCCGCGAGGCGCTTGATGGCCTCCGCGGGGGTGTGCACCTTGCCTCCGTACCCGATGAGCTCGGGGTACTTTGGTTTCGCTGCGGCGCCGTCGCCGTCGCCGTCGCCGCCTTTCTTCTTACCGTCGGCGTCGTCCGCGTCGTTCGCGTCCTTGCCGTCCTTGTCGTCGTCGTCGTCGTCGGACTCGCTCTCCTCGCGGGCTCGGCCTTTTCTCGCCGCCGCGCGGCCGCCTCGCGTCGGTTTTTTCTTCGGCTTTTCCTTTTCCTTTTCCTTCTCTTTGGGCTTCTCCGCCGGCTCGGATTTCACGGCCGCCTCCGCGGCCGTCGAGGTCGCCGTGCCCGTCCCCGGCGGCGTCTTCGTCGTGATGCCGAGCGCGAGCGCGTCTTGCGCGGCTTTCGTCTCCTTCGCGATCGCGGCTTCGATGAGCTCCGCGCGCTTGGCGTTTTCGAGCAAGCCGTACACCTGCGGCCGGACCGTGCGAAATTTGCTCACGGTCGCGTCTTGTATCCGTATCAGGTTCGCGCGCGCCTCCGCAGCCTGCGTCGGGTCGTTCCGTCGTCGGAAGATGCTCTCGACGAGGTGGTGCATCAGACGCACGCACGTCATCTGGATCGACAGCGGAAGAGACGCGTCGTGGACGTTACGGCTGAACATGTACACCGCGCGTCGTATCTGCACGAGCGAGAGCTCCAGACGCATGTGGTGCACGAGCTCGGCGAGGAAGGAGTACGCCAGCGGTCGCAGCGCGTCGTAGCACGCCCTGCCGGTCCCGACGAGAACTTCGTCGTCCAGGAGCGTGTCGAGGTGCGCGTAAAATCCTCTTCTGAAATCCTGCGCGCTGAGGACGTGCCGCGTCGCGACGAGGAGCTCCTTTCGCACCGCGACGTTGTCCGGGCACGACTTTAAGAGCTCCACGATGCTGCTGCTGATCGCCTCTTGGTGCGGGAGAATGGCCTCCGCGTACCCGCGAAGGAGGTAGGTCACGAACGACACCATCTTCACTTGCGAGCCTTTCATGTCGCCGAACGCTTGGCGTAAGTGCGACGGCACCGCGCTCGGCGCCGGGCCTTTCAGCGCGATCGTCTGGACCATGAGCGGCAGTAACATCTGGATGTTCGGCGGGATGAGCCGCGCGTACAGCTGGAACAGGAGCATGATGATGAGCGGGCACTCGGTCATGACTTTGAACGATCGCGTCGAGAGCGTCTGCACGCCCGTGGGGACGGCGTCGGCGGCTAACGGTTTTACCCCGGCCGTTTCATCCCCGAACGTCGTCGTCACCGTCTCGTTCACGCCCTTGTACACCTCGCACACGAACTGCAGGAACGGCTCCACCTCGGACTCTAGGCTCGGGCGGAAGTTCCGATGAAGGTCGAAGATGATTCGAAGGCAGATGAGCGCGTTGTCCTCGTTCTCCTTCCTCAACGCGTCCATCGCGAGCTTCAGGAGCGCCTTGTCGTGCGGCCGCAGCGTCTCGTTGTGCGGCAGCCGGTTCATCATCTCGAGGATGACGTTGCGGAGTTTATGCTCCGGCCCGTCCGACGTCGTGGGCGGGACGGACTCGAGCAAGGACGTGAACGCGGGGAGGTACGCGTCTAAGAATTTCGGGTACTCGCTCCCGACGTTCACGATCTCGATCGCGTCTCGAATCTCCGTCGCGAGCGCGAGCTTATCCTTCGCGGTCTTCGCGTCCACGAGCTTCTTCGCGTGCTCCGCGAATTGACTGCGCGTCGTGAAGGGATGGGGGAGGGCGGATCAGAGCTCGACCTAACCTCGGGAGCGTGGGCGGCGGGAAAAAGTAATCCGAAAAACCGCGGCGGGCGACCGATCGATCGACGACGCGCGCGCGGCGGAGGGTTCATCGGACGATCGAGCGGGGCGCGCGCGCGCACCTCGACGTCAACATCGCGGAGCGTCCTCCACCACCGCCGGAGGCCGCCATCGCGAACGACGCGGGCCTCTCGCGCGCGAGCGGAAGTGGGCGGCGGGATGCAAAAATCGACTTTGGAAGCAGTTCCCGTACCCTAAATACGCTCGAACGATTGGCCCTGTGGCCAATTGCTGCGAAATGCGACCAATCTTTACCCGTATGGGTAAAGAGTCTGTCGATATTTCGCGTACTGTACGTACGCGACTCGTACTCGTCGACCGAAAAGAGGAGCGCGTGATGAGTCAACAATACACTCGCCCGCGCGCCACGGCGTCGTCGCGATGGACGACGCCGTCGGCGACGTCGTCGACGACGACGCCGACCGAACGGTCGTCGACGCGGTCGTCGACGCGGTCGTCGACGACGCCGTGACTCGCGCGTCGTCGCGTCCTTCGACTTCGACGTCATCAACGCCGGAACCGGCTCGGAAGAATTTCGACGCGAGCTTCCGCGAGTTCGTCGTCACGAAGCTCCAAGCGCGCGCTCGGGGGAAGTCGAAGCGCGACGCGTACGCGCGCGTACAGCGCGCCGTGCGGTGCATTCAAGCTCGGTGGCGCGAGTCCGAGCGTCGCGCCGCGGTGCGTCGGCCGCGTCGTCGTCGCCGATCCTCGTCGTCGTCCCGAATTGTCTGTCGTGCCGACTACGACCGCGTCTCATCACCCCGCGGTCCTTCCTCCGCCGCCCGCTCACCGCCTCCCGCGCCCGTCGATCGATCGCGCGTCCCCACCGCGCAGGCTCGCCCGGACTACCACGCGATGGCCTCGCGCATCGCCCGCGCGTGGCGCCGGCACCTCCGAATCCGCGTCTTCAGACGCCTCCGCGACCTCGTCGCGTCTAATAACGAAAAGAGCGACCCGGCGTCGGCGCTACGGCGCGTCAACCCCGCGGAAGCCGCCGTCGCCGGGGACCCGTCGTGCGGCACGCACGTGCGCTTCCGGCTCGGCGGCGAAACGTTCCCGCCGGAGGTGGTTTACAAGATATACACGCACCGACCGGTGACGGACGTGTGCGCGTTCGCGCCGAGGGATTACGCCGCCAGCCGAGCGGCGGCGGCCGGGTCGCGCGATCGATCATCAGGTGCGTTCTATACACTGGTTCCCATACGACCGCGTTGGCGTGGTGAACGCCGATCCTTAAGGACTTTTGCCGTCGTCTCTCTCCGCCCAGCCCCCGCTTTCAGTCCCCGCCATCGACGCCTTTCAGCGCCAACTGACGCCTTTGAACTCCACCCCGACATTCGCTCGTATAGAACGGCCCTCACGCCGCGGATGGTACGCGCGCGTCGAGAACAACGCGTGGCGGCCGGTCCGCGACGTCGGCGCGCTGGAAGAGCGCGAGAACGAGACGACGGCGAGCGCGCGGCGCGAGTCGATCCGAGACGCGTACACGTTCCACCTGAGCCCGAGCGCGCGGCGGGACGCGACGGAGAGGCGGCGGCGCGAACGGAGGGTGGAGTGGATGCGGAAACTGTACGGGTTTCAAGCGATGCGCCGCGGCGGGGGCGGCGGGAGCGACGCCGGCGCCGGCGCGCCTCGAGGGTCGGGGTCGACGCGCGTGGACGCGGACGGGGACGATCTTGATCTTGATGTCGACGCGACGTTCGCGCAGACGGACGAGGAGAGGGCGTTACTGAGCTGGTCTTCGGCGCTCGACTTCGACGCGTATCAGCGGATGTGGTCGACGCTGTCGTGCGGCGCGCCGTCTGAGTCGACCGCGCCGAGGGGGATCGGCGAGACCGCGATCGAGGCGTCGGCGCGGTTGGGGTTATCGGACGCGAACGCGTTCGGCGGGTATTTCGAATGAAAGTAGCGCGTGTCATAGTTCCATCGCAGGCGTCTCGCCCGACCCAGCAGGATGTCCCAAAAATGCACGACTGATGTCGGAAAAAAAAAAGAGACGTTGCGCGCCCATCGGACGTGACAACACCCCGCGCACATGGCGCGTCCCGCGTCCGCCGCGGCGCCCCCGCCCGGCGCGTCCAAGGCTGACCTCGGCGGCTGGAGCGACCGACTCGCGTCGATACGCAACAACATGGAGAGCAGCATCGAGCAGATGCGGTGCGAGCTGTCGAGCGAGCTGTTCGAGGACGACGACGACGACGAGGTGCCGTCCGACGAGCCCAAGCTGATCGCGTCGAGCGCGGACGCCGCGATGGCGACGCGGTGCGACGACGCGAGGCGCGAGCTCGCGACGATGCTCGAGGACGTTAAGACGTCCGTCGCGGCGTACCGGAAGGAGGTCGAGAGCGCGCGCGCGAGCGGCGCCGGCGCGATCGCCGCGGCGCGTTCGAACGCCGCGTCGTCGTCGTCGTCGTCGAACGCGAAGGCGAACGACGACGACGCGCTCGCGCGCGTCGTCCTCGCGAACGCGTCGCTGAAGCGCGAGGTCGAGCGCTTGACCGCGCGCGCGAACGCGTCCGAGACGGAGCTCGCGACGAGGCTCGCCGCGCTCGAAGAATCGGTCGAGACGAGGGTGCGCGACGCGATGCGACGCGTCGAGACCGCGGTCGCGAGGGACGTGACCGAGAGCGTCGACCGACGCGTGGACGTCCGTCTGCGAGAGTCCGAGCGCGCGGTGATCGAGCGCGCGGAAAAGATGATGCGGAAGATGATGGACGAGCAGACGAGTAGTACGAATAATAACGCTCCGGCAGTGGCGGTTATGCCGCCGCCGGCGACGACGACGACGACGAAGACGTCTGCCGCGTTTTCGCCGGCGATTCCGCCGACGCGACCGGCGGTCGTCGAGAAGAAGGACGAGCCCGCGCCCGCGCCCGTCGCGGGCGGCGGGCGACCGGGGCGACGCGCGGTTCCCGTGGAGAGACAGCCGTCGCCGACGCCGTTGGGCGCGGATTTCGATGACTCCAGCGACGAAGAGTTCGCGTTCGCGGACGGAGGAAAAAACGCCGCCCTGGCCCCGGCCCCGGCGCCGGCGACGACGACCGGCCTCGCGGACGCGCTCCTCGCGCCGGTCGCGCGCTCGAACCCGAGACCGAGGCCGTCGCCGATCGACGCGAGCGGCTCGAGTCTCGACGACGACGAGGTGTTAGAGTTTGGGTCGCGGCGCGCGTCGGGCGGCGGCGGGACGGGGTCGTCGTCCGCGGCGGCGTCGACGTCGGCGTCGACGTCGCGGCCGCCGACGCGGGTATCCCCGCGCGCGTCCCCGGCCGCGTCCCCGCGCGCGTCCCCGGCGGCGTCGCCTCGCGCGAAACCCGTCCAAGTGTTCGGCGGCGTGCTCGGGAACGTCCTCGGCGGAGGCGCGCGGAACCGTCAGCCGAGAGGGGGCAACGAAGACGCGCCCGCGGCGTCGGCGTCGACGACGGGCGGCGGCGGCGGCGGCGGCGCGTTCCTCCCGGGCGTCCTCGGCGGCGATTTACCCGGCGCGTCCGCCGATCCCTTCGCCGCGCGGACGGTCTCGACGCCGCGGACGACGCCGCGACGCGCGGCCGCGGACATGACGGGCGCGAACTCGCCGGAGTTATTATCGGAGATCCCGTCGCTCGGCGCCGGCGCCGGCGCGGGCGTCGGATTCGACGACGACGACGACGACGACGACGACGAGTTCGCTTTCGAAGCCGCGGGGGAGGAGCCGGAGCTGGATCCGGAGCCCGCGGCGGCGTCGACGCCGGTCGCGGCGCCGGCAGGTAACGCCGCGGCGAGAACGCCGAGCGCGAGTCCGTTCGCGGGCGCGGCGGCGAGACGGTTCGGGGGCGCGTCGCCGTTTACGAAACGACGCGCGCCGCTCCCCGCGCCCGCGGATCTCGGCGTGATCGACGACGAGGACTTGGAAGACATCGTGATGTGATCGAGTCGCGATCGCGACGCAACGTGCTCTGCGCGACGCGTGATGGCGATGCGATGGGATGTTTGTTGTTCGTGTTACAGATAGTATACTGTGCGTGCGACGCGCGAGTCCGAAACGACGGGGGCGTCCTCCGTCCATCCGTCCGCGTCACCCTCGGAGGAGGTCGCACGTTTCGTTCGCGCGCTCCGGCGGGTTCTTCTTCTTCGCCCTGGGACCCACGACGCCGTCCACCCACGCCTGCGGGTCCGGGAACGTCCCCGCCCGCGCCGCGGCCTCACTCGCGGCCGCCTCCGCCTCCGCCGCGGCGCTCATCGCCGCCATCGCGTCCCCCCGCGCGCACCCCTCGAGACACGACGCTTTGATCGCGGGATCGATGCTCTCCGGCAGAGGCTCCTGACCGAAAAACATCCGGCACGAGCAGTCGTTAAAGTTGGGCTGCATGTACACCGGCGTCCCGAACTCGCTGCGCATGACGTCCTGCGCCGGGAGCTTGCACTGGTTCACGCACACGCTCGCGCATCCGCTCGCCTCGAGGTAGCGACATTTCTTCACGTTGACGACGGTGACTCGCTTCCCGCCTTGACCCGCGAGCGTCTCGCGCGTCGTCGGGCCGAACATCCACTCCGCCGCCTCGCTCGCGACGGTCGCGTTCATCTCCCTCAAGATCTCCGAAGGGACGAGCGCTTGCATCGCGCCGAGCGCGAACGGCGGCATCCCGGACGTTATCTGCTTCCGCATCAGATTTCCAATATCCGATCGAAGCTTCTCCGGCGGCGTCGCGTCGCGCAACATGAGCGCCGCCTCCACGAGCGCGTCGTACGACGTCGGGTCCCCGCGCGGTTTCACGCGCGCGAGCTCGGAGAGCATCCGGACGTTCATCTCGATCGCGAGCTTGTCCGCGGGGGAGTCGACGTACGTCGCCTTCGCCTCCGGGGTGCCGTGCACGGCGGCGGGATAGCGCACGGTGGACTGTCCGAGGAAGGAGTAGCTCATCGTCTCCGCGCGCTGCGTCGATCGCGCGTCGGTCTTGTGCGCGGCCCATCGCGGCGTCGAGTTCGCGCCCGGCTCGGCGGTTCCGCCCGCGCCCGCGCCCCCGCGCGCGTCGTCGTCGCCGTCGTCGCTTCGGAGCGTCCTCGGCAAGGCCCGCGCGTTCTCTTCCTTCCATCGCTTCAGGCGCTCCGGGTTGCTGTTCGGAACGTTCTCCTCCGATCCCTTCGATTCCTTGATGTGCGGGACGATGCGTCGCCGCGGACCGCGGTTCTTCCGTCCGACGCCCTTCGGGCCGTCGTTCTTGAAGTCGCCCAAGCGTTCCTGCCACGTCGGCTCCCTCGGCGGCTCCGGCGGCTGCTGCACGAGTATCGCGCGCGTCGTCGTCGTCGCGCGACGACGTCGACCGGATTTATCCGTCGCCACGTTTTTTTTTTTGGGTTTCGACGACGACGACGACGACGACGCGCGGAGGCCTTCGCCGAGCGCGAACGCGCACGAGCGCGCGTGGAGCGCGGTGGACGCCATCGGATGCGACGCCGCGCGCGATGTCGCGGTCGCGGGCGTTCGCTTCGGGACGTCGCGAGCACCCCGCGGCTGCGTTTGTGAGACGCGCGCGACGCGCGCGATCGAGACGGTTAACGTGAGCCGCGCGAACGCGCCGATCGAAAGATCCACGATCGCGCTCGCGACGACGAGTCACAGACGGTCGAATCGTTCCGACTCCCTTCCCGCGATCTCGAGAGAGATCTCCGCGCGTCCACCGACCGACTTCGAACCGGCGGAAACCAAACGAGGCGAAGTGCCGAAAAACCAAAATGCATTAAATTCAGTTTCGCCCGCGCCCCCGTCGTCCCCGCGCGCGCCCGATGGGGCGGCGCGCCCCCCTCGCCGCGGCGGTCGCGCTCCTCTCCGTCATCTGCGCGACGTCCGCCCAGGAGACGCCGCTCGTGGGCGCGCCGTACGAGGGCCTCTCCGGCGTCGTCGGCGACGTCGAGATCGTCACCGGAGACAACGCGACGTACGTGTTCAACGGGACCCACCGATGCGTGGACTGCGCGAACTACACGCTCCCGAGCTCGTGTTCGAACTGCACGGCCGCGGAGTTCCCCGCGTTCAACGACACGCACTACTGTTTCACGTGCGGTAACCGCGAGCACATCGAGACGTGCGACGGGCCGTGCGCGCGGTACGTCTTCAACGGAACGCACTCGTGCATCGCGTGCTCAAACTACACGGACGCGAGCACGTGCGGGGACTGCCAGGAGATACACACGCTGCAGACGGGCGAGGTGGGCGCGTCGCCGTACGACGCCCCGCCCGGGGAGTACCTGTGCCAGCCGGACATCTTGGAGAAGTCGGACACGTGCGTCGCGGTGGCGTGGAACGACTCGTACGTCGCGCGGCCGCATCCGGTGATCGCGTCTCGCGCGCTCGCGCGCGACGGCAGACGACGCGTCGTCGACGAGGGCGGACACCCGATCACGCTTCCGATGAAGTGGTTCAACGGCGATCGATTAGCGCCGTTGGGGCCGGACGAGCCGGACCTCGAAGGGAGCGACAGGGATTACGTCCTCGCGTTCGAGATGTTCGCGCAGATGCGAAACTGGGCGTTTTTCGACGCCGGGATGATCACGAACGAGATCTGGGATAAGCTCCACGCGCCGCTGGAGGACTGCGGGCTCGAGACCGAGGCGGCCCTGAACGCGTCGTTCTCGTGGGCCACCGGGCGGCAGCTCGGGCGCGTCGGGATTTTGAACATGCTGCGGAGTCCGTGGTGGCACGGCGGCGACATCGCGGATCAGACGCGGCACTACATCGACGCCGCGCAGGCGGATTTTCTGTGCGTCGTCGCGCCCGAGCTCGCGACGGACGCGAAGTACGAGACGTGGTTGTACAGGAACCAGTGCGCGGATATTCGCGCGGCTCTGAACCTCGCGCCCGGGTACTCGCCGCCGTGCTGGTACGGCGCGTACCGGCGGTTCTACGACGACGGCGGACGCGACTACCCCGCGGATTACGACTTTACCATTCAGCAGCCGTGGAGCCAGGGCGGGCACTGGGACGAGCACGCGAAGCGGCGAGGTCTGGGGTACACCCCCGTGGGACACAAGACGCCGCCAGAGGTGACGAACCCGAACGCGGCGACGGAGACTCGACCGCTGGGGGATCACACGCCGACCGGCGACAGAGGAACGACGCAGAGGAACGACGCGACGACGCCGACGCCGACGCCGACGCCGCCGCCGCCGTCCGTCGCGGGCGTCCCCGTGACCGACGCGCTCTCGACGCGGTACCCCTCGATGCCGGCGCGGAGCGCGTACGCGCTGTGGCGCGACGCCACGAGCGCGGACGGCGCGCCGGCGCACGCGAACGACGACGAGCGCATGGAGTACCTGAAGCGCGCGTGCGACGACGTGAAGTACGCGGCTGAGACGTACGCGCTCGGCGGGTCGTGCGTCGTGACGGCGAGTTGGACGGTGGAGGGGTTCGTGGAGGGGGCCGCGCGCGGGGTGTTTTTGATCGCGGAGTGGATGCGTCGGGCGTTTCACAGCGTCGAGTTGGGGGACGGGCCGGTGTTTTTGGACCCGGGGGACGTGCCGTCGTCGACGTTCGCGTGGTCGCCGGACGCCGCGTGAGTAGCGAGACGAAGACAC
>Ga0209630_10004244_pt1 | contig 12658 bp, 10 predicted proteins | sample COG_01_FD_184745 | JGI IMG/M metagenome (GOLD analysis project Ga0209630, IMG submission 184745) | Pelagic Microbial community sample from North Sea - COGITO 998_met_01 (SPAdes) (version 2) | ecosystem: Environmental > Aquatic > Marine > Neritic zone/Coastal water | place: Helgoland, sampling... | reverse complement strand
CACAAGCGTATCTGCTGGTGAAATGAAGTCGGGGGTTTTATTTAAATCGAGTCTTCATACTATTGTTGGAAAAGGTGATCCCGAGGCCGGTTGGGTATTCATAGCAGAGAGCCCAAGTACTCAGGGTGATGATTCAGCAAATAGCTTGCTCTTGGGGGATGCGAGTAAATTATTTAATAATATGTTGATTGCAATGCACTTAGCGCGAGATAAAGGTGTGTATTTGATTGACGTTTTACAAACTTATTCTTCTACCGAGGACGCGATCATCGTTAATGAAGAGGGTAGTTGTAAAGAGTTTCTTGATCAACAGATACAATTGCTGCGACCTTCAGTCATTGTAGCGATGGGGTCCGCGGCGGCGAAGCGTTTAATGCGTCATCACACGATGTTAGATTGCCCACGAACGGTGCACGACTACTGTGGTTTTGACCTGGTCGTCACTGATCACCCTTTAGATCTACTGAAAGATTCGTCAAAAAAAGTGAATGCTTGGAAAGACCTTTGTTTCGCCTCTGATCTCATGAAAGGGAATCAGGAGGACGCATCAGTAAGCTAGGAAAGATGCCAACTGTCATGGAAAATAGACCGATTCAAGCAATAATTAACCGTGGTGCTATTGATCACAATGTTTCTGTCATTAAAAAGTTGTCGGGTAACGCGAATGTTTTCGGGGTCGTCAAAGCGGATGGATACGGACATGGTTTGCGCCGAATCTATCCCGGACTTTCGGCTTTAGATGGGTTAGCAGTAATCGAAATGGAAGCAGCTTCGTATCTCAGAACGCAAGAACGGACTCGACCAATATTATTACTTGAGGGTGTTTTTAGCCCACAAGAATTGAGTGATGCGATTCAACTTAATCTTGATCTAGTCGTGCATTCTGGTAGACAGATTGAATTGCTCGAGCAATGCCACTCGAGCAATTCAGTTAATATTTTTTTAAAAGTCAATACCGGAATGAACCGGTTGGGTGTTTCGCCCAAACACGTCGTTAAATGCTATCGTGCGCTTCAGAACTGCATTGCTGTAAAAAGTATTACCGTTATGACGCATTATGCGGACGCAGATAATGAGCGCGGCGTTGATTGGCAAGATGCTAAATTGTTACAAGCTCTAGGTTCGATGGATGTGCCTGTATCTAAGAGTAACTCCGCTGCTCTGATTCGCTTTGAGTCTCAAAATGAGGCATGGGTCCGACCGGGAATTATGCTTTATGGTGTTTCGCCGATTGAAAGTATATCTGCGCTTTCGTTGGGTTTAAGGCCCGTAATGACTCTAAAGTCAGAGATTATTGCAATACAAGATCTGAACGCGGGTGATCGGGTGGGTTATGGTGGGACATACACAGCGCAAAGCAACGTAAGGATCGGAATCGTAGCGGGTGGTTATGGTGATGGCTACCCAAGATCGATAAAAAATGGTGCTCCAGTCCTAGTAAATGGTACTCGAGTCCCTATTGTTGGGCGCGTATCGATGGACTCTTTGGCTGTTGATATCACTCATGTTTCCCAGGCCAAGATTAATTCAGATGTTGTGCTTTGGGGTGAAGGTCTACCGGTCGAAGAGGTCGCGCAGCATGCAGGAACGATTGGCTATGAATTGTTGACTCGCGTAACTCAGCGAGTGCCGTTTGTATGTTTCGATTGAATGTGTGAATGCATCGTCGGGCATCGATATAATAAGTCATGAGTAAATCTAAGACTGCGTATATTTGTTCCAGTTGCGGTGGCCAGACACAAAAGTGGGCCGGTCAATGTCCCCATTGTCATGATTGGAATGTTCTTCAAGAGACGATAGTGAACAAGGGCGTGGAACGTTACCAACCACTCAGTAAATCTAGTACGTTAATTCCAATAGGAGCTATAGAAGCAACTGAAGAGGCGCGTTTTTCAACAGGTAGTAATGAGTTGGACCGGGTTCTCGGTGGCGGGCTGGTAACTGGCGGAGTGGTCTTGATTGGTGGCGATCCAGGGATCGGAAAGTCAACTTTGTTGCTCCAGGCAATGAGTGCAATGAGCGAAGACCACAAAGCCATTTATGTGAGTGGCGAGGAATCTGCGCAGCAAATTGGACTCCGAGCGCAACGACTTGACTTGAAGTCAGAGAAGCTATCACTACTTTCTGAAATCCAATTGAATAAGATTTTAGATACTCTTGCACGAGAAAAGCCTGATGTGGCGGTAATCGATTCCATTCAAACTATTTACTCTGAGGATATTCAACCAGCTCCTGGCAGCGTTTCTCAAGTCAGAGAGTGTGCAGCGCAGCTGACGCGCTTTGCCAAAGCAAATGCGACAGCGTTATTGCTCGTTGGGCATGTCACGAAAGAGGGGGCAATCGCCGGTCCTAGAGTTCTGGAGCATATTGTCGATACGGTTCTGTATTTCGAAGGAGATACGCATTCGAGTTTTCGTTTGATTCGTTCCATTAAAAATCGTTTTGGAGCGGCTAACGAGCTGGGTGTATTTGCAATGACAGATCGAGGTCTTAGAGGCGTTGCTAATCCGTCGGCGTTATTCCTGTCGCAACAAGAAAAGCAAGTTGCTGGTTGCTGTGTCATGGTAACTCAGGAGGGCAGTCGGCCCCTGTTGGTTGAGCTTCAAGCGCTTGTCGATACCTCACATTCGGCGAATTCACGTCGTCTGACCGTCGGGTTAGAACAAAACCGATTGGCGATGTTGCTCGCTGTGTTGCATCGACACGCCGGTGTTGCTGCATTCGATCAAGATGTTTTTGTCAATGCGGTGGGCGGAGTTAGGATTAATGAGCCAGCGTCTGATTTGCCTGTGCTGTTAGCAATAGTATCCTCACTAAGAGGGAATGTAGTTGGTGGTAAGACGGTAGCATTTGGTGAAATTGGGTTGTCAGGAGAGGTGCGTGCCGTTCAACGAGGTCAGGATCGATTAAAGGAGGCGGCAAAGTTAGGTTTTAATCGTGCGATCATTCCAACTGCTAACGCACCTAAAACAAGCCCAAAAAATATGGAGCTGATTAAAGTAGACCATATCAGTCAGGCGATAGATGCGGTGTTTCGCTAAATAAATAAAGACAGTTATTGCAAAAGGGTTTTACGTAAAATGCATGAGCCATTTAATCTCGAGTTAGAAAAGAACCAAGGAAACTATTCGCCGCTGTCACCGACGTCTTTGATTGCGTGGGCTTCAGATGTTTATCCAGATCGAGTAGCTGTCGTTTATGGTGAGCGTAAACTGACATGGCGGGAGACTTATAGTCGTTGTCGACAATTTGCTTCCGCCTTGAAGCAGCTTGGTGTGGGTTATGGCGACACGGTAGCGATTATGGCCCCTAACATCCCCGCGATGTTTGAAGCGCATTACGGAATACCCATGTTGGGTGCGGTCATTAACGCGCTAAATACGCGTTTAGATGCTACGACGATCGCATTTATGCTGGAGCATGGCGGCGCAAAAGTTCTATTGGTCGACAGGGAATATCGAGCGGTGATTAATGAGGCGTTAGCAAAACTAGAAAAAAAACCTTATTTGATTGATATTATGGATCCAAATATTCCTGGTGCGGAGCCCATCGCAGAGATTGAATACGAGACTTTTCTTGAGACAGGAGACCGGGCTTTTGATGCAAGTTTGCCACATGATGAGTGGGATGCCATTGCTTTGTCATATACCTCTGGAACCACGGGCGACCCAAAAGGTGTTGTAACGCATCATCGAGGCGCTTATCTGAATGCTGTTGGTAATGTTGTGACTTGGACGATGCCGTATTTTTCCACTTACTTGTGGACACTTCCGATGTTTCATTGCAACGGTTGGTGTTTCCCTTGGACGTTAGCCGCGGTTGCTGGAACCAGTATTTGCCTGCGTCGAGTGGAGGCTGATGCTATTTTTAGTTTGATCCAGGCGCATGGGGTAACTCACATGTGCGGGGCTCCGGTCGTTTACAACACGTTGATTAATGCGCCTAAAACCGAAGCTCAGCTATTCTCCTCGCGGGTTAAAGGCATGATTGCAGGCGCAGCTCCCCCGAGGTCCGTTATTGAAGGCGCTGAGGTATTGGGTATTGATCTTACCCATGTGTATGGTTTAACTGAAGTGTACGGTCCCGCAGCTGTTTGTGCACAACATCCTGAATGGGAACAATTATCTCTAGAGCAACGCGCGGAAAAAAATGGGCGACAAGGGGTACGTTACGTTGTCCAAGAAGGGATGGAGGTGTTGGATTCTCAGACAATGCTGCCAGTTCCAAGGGATGGAAAAACGATGGGCGAGATTTGTTTCCGGGGAAATATAACGATGAAAGGGTACCTAAAGAACCCGAGCGCGACTAATGCGGCTTTTGAAGGTGGTTGGTTTCGGACGGGGGATCTCGCCATAATTGATGAATTTGGCTATGTGACAATTAGAGATCGATCGAAAGATATAATCATATCCGGAGGTGAAAATATATCCACGATTGAAATAGAGGATGCATTATATGAGGATCATCGCATACTCGAAGTGGCAGTCGTAGCGCAAAGAGATGAGAAATGGGGTGAGGTACCTTGTGCATTTGTAACTCTTAAGTCGAACGATATGGTTATGACTGAGTCTGAAGTAATTGAATTTTGCAAGGATCGTCTGGCGCGTTACAAGTGCCCAAAGCGAGTAATCTTTGGAGCTTTACCTAAAACTTCAACGGGTAAAATACAAAAAGCACAATTAAGAGAGCTTCTCGCGGATAGTAAGTGAACTGGCTTGGAGCCATTATATTCTGGGCATAAGCCGTGACCTTAGTGGTACGGTAAAATGCGTTTTTAATTATATTTCAGATAAGGTGATCATTGAATGAAGGTCATAGTTCCAGTAAAGAGAGTTGTTGATTACAACGTAAAAATTCGAGTCAAGGCAGATCAAAGCGGTGTTGAGACGGCTAATGTCAAAATGTCAATGAATCCATTTGACGAGATTGCAGTTGAAGAGGCTGTTCGCTTGAAAGAGTCAGGCGTGGTTAGCGAGATCGTAGCTGTTTCAGTGGGGGGCGCGCCTTGTCAAGAAACGCTTCGAACGGCACTTGCGCTGGGTGCAGATCGAGCAATCCATGTGGAAACTGACCAGGAAACGCAACCCTTAGGTGTTGCTAAAGTCCTTGAGAAAATTGTCTCGACCGAGGAGCCTCAGGCGGTCATTATGGGAAAGCAAGCGATTGACGATGATTTTAACCAGACTGGTCAAATGCTTGCAGCAAAACTTGGATGGTCGCAGGCAACCTTCGCATCTAAAGTTGAGGTTGATGGCAGTGCGGCATTAGTGACTAGAGAAATTGATGGTGGGCTGGAAACACTCAAGGTAACGCTCCCAACTGTGATTACAACGGACCTCCGGCTTAACGAGCCGCGATATGTGACCCTACCAAATATCATGAAAGCGAAGAAAAAAGTGATCGATAAGGTAACGCCTGAAAGCTTAGGTGTTGATGTGTCGCCACGATTGAAAACGATTAAAGTTACTGAACCGCCAGAGAGGAGTGCGGGTCAGAAGGTTGACTCTATAGCGGGTCTAGTTGATAAATTGAAGAATGAAGCAAAGGTAATTTGATGGCTATCTTAATTATTTCGGAACACGACAATGCCGTAATTAAATCCGCGGTGCTCAATACGGTCGCTGCCGGACGAAAGTTAGGTGAAGATGTTCACGTATTAGTTGCTGGTTTTGAATGTAATACAGCTGCTGAGGCGGCAGCAAACATTGAGGGTGTCACGAAAGTGCTGGTGGCTGATGCTGAATGTTATCAGTATGGTTTGGCTGAAGAAGTAGCAAATATTGTGACTTCTATAGCCGGGAGCTATTCACATATTTTAGCTCCGGCAACTAGCTTCGGAAAGAATATCATGCCACGTGTCGCAGCGTATCTTGATGTGGCGCAAATTTCAGATATTGTCGAGGTTACCAGTGAAGATACCTTCGTTCGGCCGATATATGCTGGAAACGCACTGGCAACCGTAGTGTCGAGTGACGAAATCAAAGTAATAACCGTAAGAGCGACGGGTTTTGATGGTTGCGCAGAACGCGGAGGTAGTGGTGTTGTGGAATCAATTGACGCGCAGCCAGCTAAGCAATTGTCATCGCTTGTCAGTCAGGAATTGACGCAATCCGCCAGACCTGAACTGACTGCCGCTAAAGTAATTGTCTCTGGTGGTCGAGGAATGGGCAGTGCAGAGAATTTTGTGATGCTTGAAGCGTTAGCCGATAAGCTTGGAGCTGCGGTTGGTGCCTCCAGGGCTGCCGTTGATTCGGGTTTCGTGCCCAATGACTATCAAGTCGGGCAAACTGGAAAAATTGTTGCTCCAGAACTTTATATTGCAGTAGGAATATCTGGGGCTATTCAGCATTTGGCAGGTATGAAGGATAGCAAAGTTATCGTTGCGATCAACAAAGATGAAGAAGCTCCGATCTTCCAGGTTGCTGATTATGGTTTTGTAGGAGATCTTTTCGAGGCCATACCAGAACTGACCAATCTAATATAGTTAGCCTTATAAATTCAGTAGAGGAATCGTAATGTCTGTTTACCAAGCGCCTGCAGCGGATATGGAATTTGTAATCAATGAGGTGGTGGGATTAGAGTCGACCCAGGCTCTTCCGGGGCACGAAGATGTTAATGCAGAGTTGGTTAGCTCCATAATAGAAGAAGCTGGGAAGTTCGCCACTGGAATTTTGGATCCATTAAATTGGCCAGGGGACCGAGAGGGAGCAAAGCTTGAAAATCACGTTGTTACCCCGGCGACAGGATTTACTGGCGCATATAAAGAGTTTTCTGAAGGTGGTTGGGGAGGACTTTCCAACGATCCTGATTGGGGTGGTCAAGGTTTGCCGCATATAATTTCAGCGCTTACTAGCGAGATGTGGCATGCCGCATGTACGTCTTTTGCGCTATGTCCGATGTTAACAGCGGGTGCTGTTCAGGCAGTCAAGCGGCATGGGTCTGATGAGCTAAAAGAGATTTTCCTGAGTAAATTGATCAGCGGTGAGTGGTCAGGAACGATGAATCTGACAGAGCCGCAAGCTGGATCAGATCTCTCAGCCGTTCGGGCAAAGGCAATCCCTGAGGGTGATCATTACCGAATTTATGGAACCAAGATTTATATTACGTGGGGTGAGCATACGATGGCGGATAACATCATCCATCTTGTTCTAGCGCGTACGCCTGACGCCCCGGAAGGCGTTAAAGGCATCTCTTTATTTGTAGTGCCTAAGTATTTAGTAAATAGTGATGGTTCAATAGGCGAGAGAAACGATGTCAAATGTGTATCAATTGAAGAGAAACTTGGTATCCATGCCAGTCCTACGTGTGTTATGGCTTTTGGCGATGGAGAGGGAGCAACGGGCTATTTGGTAGGTGCAGAAAACCGTGGACTTCAGTACATGTTTACGATGATGAATTTTGCGCGCTTGGAGGTGGGTATTGAGGGATTGGCGCTCGCCGAACGTTCTTATCAACGCGCAGCTGAATTCGCGAAAGGTCGTATACAAGGACGCAGCCTCGGACAAGGTTCGGGAGAGCGTGTATCGATTATCCACCACCCTGACGTTCGGCGCATGCTCTTAACTATGAAATCTCAAGTTGAAGCAATGCGTTCAATTGTGCTTCAAACGTGTTCCTATCTCGATCAAGCGTTAACCCATGAGAGTGAGGAGGAGCGAGCAAGATACCAAAGAATGTTTGACCTGCTTACGCCCGTAGTTAAAGGTTGGTGTACGGAGCAGTCAATCGAGATAACTTCCCTAGGTGTCCAAGTCCATGGAGGCATGGGTTTCGTCGAAGAGACCGGTGCCGCACAGTATCTTCGTGATGCTCGGATTACTCCAATCTACGAAGGAACAACGGGTATACAAGCGAATGATTTGATCGGTCGGAAAGTTGCCACGGAGCGTGGCTTGACTGCGTTAGAGTTGATCAGCATGATGCGTGAGACGATAAAAGATCTTGGGGAATACGAAGGCCATTCTGGTCTTACAAAAATTAAAGAACAACTCAACGAAGCGGTCGCATCTCTAGAGCATTCGGTTAAATGGGTAGTCGATACGTATATGGACGATCCTGAAACTGCCTCTGCTGGGTCGGTACCCCTTCTTAAACTTTTTGGAACAGTTGCCGGTGGATGGATGCTCGCACGGTCTGCAATCATCGCGAAGAAAAGACTAGACGAGGGCGGTGATAATGCTAAATTTTATCGAGGAAAACTTGCGACGTGCCGTTTCTACGCCGAGAACATTCTGCCGCTAGCTACTGTTCTAAATGGCCAGGTTGTTGGTGGTCATAAGACAATTGTCGCGCTCGATGAGTCGTATTTTTAATGGATATCGATTCCGATAAGGGTCTTCCAAAGGGACGTGCGCCGACACTGCGAGTTGTGCCTATGCCCTCTGACGCAAATTACAGTGGCGATATATTTGGGGGATGGATCATGTCGCAAGTGGATATCGCGGGAAGTATTCCCGCAGCCTTGCTCGCAAAAGGAAGGATCGTGACGATTGCGGTGAATTCATTTTTGTTTAAGCAACCTGTTCATATTGGAGATCTTGTTAGCTTTTATGCATCAGTGTCCAAGGTTGGTAAGACATCCATCACGGTGGATGTCGAGGTCTATGCTCAAAGACGCTCCCTGGAGGAGACTGTTAAAGTTACTGACGCGACGCTTACTTATGTGGCCGTGGATGGAGACCGAAAACCACGGTCAATTACAAAAAATTGAGCGTTTCAAATTTTCTTAAACGCTGTCAAAACTTGATCGATTAGTTGTGATTACATATTAGGGTAGTTTGGTCCTCCACCACCCTGGGGTGGAACCCAATTAATGTTTTGAGTTGGATCTTTGATGTCGCACGTTTTACAGTGAACGCAGTTCTGTGCGTTGATTTGTAATTTAGGAATGCTCTCTTCTGTAATTATCTCGTAAACGCCAGCGGGGCAGTAACGTTGCTCTGGTGCGTCGTATTCGCTGAGGTTGATTCGAATCGGTGTCGTGTCATCTTTTAGTTGTAGGTGACACGTCTGATTTTCCTCATGATTCGTATTTGAAATAAAAACTGAAGTTAATCGATCAAAAGTAAGGACATTATCTGGTTTTGGATAGTCAATTTTTTTAGCTTGGCGAGCCGGAATGAGTTGTTTGTGATCTTCGTGGTGCTTCAGTGTCCAAGGTGCTTTCCCGCGAAGGATATATGTGTCGATTGCTGAGTAGATCATGCCGGCCCAAAATCCCCACCTAAAAGAAGGCCTAATATTCCTGACTTGTTTTAGTTCTGTCCAAAGCCATGAGTTTGATAACCGATGACTGTAATCTAGCGTCCATTTTGGTTCTGTTTCATTGATCGCTTCGTAGATTGACTCCGCAGCCACCATGCCAGACTTCATTGCCGTATGAGAACCTTTGATTTTGGGTACGTTTAAGAATCCTGCTGAGTCCCCGACTAGTAGCCCGCCAGGAAATGATAGTCTAGGGATTGATTGGTAACCGCCTTCTGAGATTGCTCTTGCGCCATATGAGATTCGGCGACCTCCTTCAAAGGTTTTACAGATATCTGGGTGAGTTTTGAATCTTTGGAATTCTTCAAAGGGAGATAGGTATGGGTTCTTATAATCTAGTCCAACTACAAATCCTACTGCAACTTGGTTGTTTTCGAGATGGTATAAAAATGAACCACCATAGGTCTGGGGGTCAAGCGGCCAACCAGTTGAGTGAACAACCAGCCCTTCTTTATGTTGCTCAGGCGCGACTTCCCAAAGTTCTTTAATACCAATTCCGTACGTTTGTGGCTCAACTCCTTTTCTGAGGTTAAAGCGGTCGATTGCCATCTTAGTTAAAGATCCACGACATCCTTCAGCAAACACAGTTTGTTTAGCATGTAGCTCTATACCCTGCTGATAGCTATCGGTATGCTCGCCATTTTTTCCAACCCCCATATCTCCGGTCGCTATGCCTTTCACAGATCCGTTATCGTTAAACAGGATTTCAGTCGCTGCAAAGCCGGGGTAAATCTCAACACCCAATGATTCCGCTTGTTCCCCAAGCCAACGAACGACATTACCCAAGCTAACTATGTAGTTTCCATGATTATTCATGTAGGACGGAGTTGGTAAGGAATACGATTTTGTTTTGGTTAGAAAGACGAGGCGGTCCTCAGTGACCGGAGTATGTAATGGGGCTCCCATGTCCTTCCAGTTCGGTAATAGCTCATTTAACGCTCGTGTTTCAATGACCGCGCCGGATAAAGTGTGTGCTCCAACCTCTGAGCCTTTTTCTACGACGCATACATTTAATTCTTTTTCGGACTCATTCGCTAATTGTTTCAGTCTGATCGCACATGCTAAGCCTGAAGGTCCAGCGCCAATAATTACGACGTCGTACTCCATTGATTCTCTATCCGTCAATACTTACTCCTATTTTTTCGAGGGATTTCCTGTGTTAAGTCTGATATATTCAGTGCACTAAATGTTAATTCATTCTGACTATAATTTCAGCCAATTACGGATATAAAGATGGACCTTAGTTTAAAAGAGTCAATGCGATTAGTTCGGAATGACCGAATGACTATGAGGTGGGGCGAGATGGATAGTCTTGCTCACATGAATAATGTTGCTTATCTGCGTTATTTCGAGGAGTCTCGTGTGGCATGGTTCAACGAGTTAGAGATTGACTACGAATCCACATCTGAAGGACCTATTCTGGGAACAATCTCGTGTCGTTACTTAAAGTCTGCAGTATATCCAGCAACCTTTATTGTAACGAGTTACGTGGGCAAATTGGGTAAGAGTAGTTTTGGTATGTACCATGAAATGGTCAATGCAAATAATAAATCAGAGATATATGCAGAAGCTGAGGCGATTTTAGTGTGGGCCGATATTTCGGCTGCAAAGTCTCGGCCTGTACCAGTTTGGTTTCGTCAGATCATTCAGGGCGATTGACTAAAATTCTCACCATTTATGTGATGACTTGAGTCGCTCAATAAATAGAGATAAGTTGGCAGTATAGAGTCTATTGATGGTAATTTGTCGCGCTCCTCTCCCGGGTGGGTTCTTGAGCGTAACGGTGAATTTATTGGGCCCGGAGTGATTAGGTTTATACGATATGGTTTTTCACCATGCCACTCTTGTGATTGCAATTTGGCATATGCGTTGAGGGCTGATTTAGAAATCGCATAACCGCCCCAGTATGGATCTAGCGTTAACGCGTGGTTATCCGAGGTTAGCACCACCGAACCGCAGTCCGCTTCTGAAAAAAGTGATTCACAGTTCTTTATCATGAGCGCGGGGGCGATCACATTAACTCGAAATAGTTGTTCCCAGGAATCCAGTCCCAATCTATGGGTAGGGCCCAGTTCGGTTATGTGTGTCGCGCAATGCACGATTCCGTGAAGGCTGCCGATGGTTGATTTGACAATACTGCAAAGATTTTTAAACTCTACTTCACTTGCTTTAGCTAAATCCAACTCTACGATCGCTGGCTCAGGATTCCCCTTGGAGAGGATAAGATCATATATCTCATTGAGTGCACTTAAATTTCTACCGCTCAAGATGACCGTCGCGCCGGCATCGGCGCAGGCGAGGGTAACAGCACGCCCGATTCCGCCAGAAGAACCAGTCACTAATATCGTTTTTCCATCTAAATTAACTTCAGGGTTTAGCGTTTCAATTAATTTTTGCATAATCATTTAAGAATAATTTTGGAGGCCTTAATGCCGCTTCGAACAGCCGCCTCGAGCACAGCTGGATAACGTTCATACGTATAGTCCCCCGCAAGAATAATCCCGTCTACCTCTGTAATTTGTTTAGGCCGCTCTAATTGCGGGGAACACGTGAAAGTAGCACGTTTTTCAGCGAGGACTTTACTCCACAATGGATGCCCAAATCCATATTTTTCATCAAGAACCCTCGCAGATCGTTTGGATAACTCTTCATGCGTTAAGCTTTGATGCTGTCCTGATCCACTAACCACAACTCCGATCAGGCCTGGCTCATCGTGCGTTATTCCCCGATCAAAAACCCAGTGTGCGTAAGGTGAATTTAATCCAATCATCCGATGATCAGTCGAAACTTTTTTTGAGTACTGGTGATAGATCGTGTAAATCGGTTCATATGTGAATTGATCGATTATAGAGAGTGTATTTTTAATGATCGAAGGATCTTCAAATGTGTTTTTTACGTTATGGGGAGCGGTTGCGACAATTATGTGGGTGAATTCATCGTCGGAGTTATTTAATTTGAATTGCTTGTTTGGCGTTTTAGTAATTAGAGCTCGCTCCCCAAGGTTAACCGTTCCCTTATGTGTGAGAATATATCGCTCGGCGAGCGATGGAAATAAAGACGTTAAATCCGTTGTGGGGAAGATAAGGTCGCTGCTTTTCCTTGATCCGAGAAGTGCGTCGGAAATAACGTTCAGGAACACTAAGGCGCAACCCCGAGTGCAATCAGTGTTAAGCGCGGATAGGCAAATTGGATTCCACAACAGTTCAATTAATGTTTTTGATTGTCGGAAGCGTGAGAGTAAGTAATGAACGGTTTCTGACGGTTCCGTGATCACTTTGCCCTTTTGAATATCACGCAAAAACTTAATCGCTATGAGTTTTTCGCTCACGGTAATACCCCTAGCAAATAAAAAGCTAAAAATTTTGTTTGCTGGTAGTGGAATGCTAGGTTTACT
>Ga0209630_10004241_pt1 | contig 12670 bp, 10 predicted proteins | sample COG_01_FD_184745 | JGI IMG/M metagenome (GOLD analysis project Ga0209630, IMG submission 184745) | Pelagic Microbial community sample from North Sea - COGITO 998_met_01 (SPAdes) (version 2) | ecosystem: Environmental > Aquatic > Marine > Neritic zone/Coastal water | place: Helgoland, sampling... | reverse complement strand
AATAATCCCAAAAAAAGCAAAAAAAAAAGGGTTTTTCGAAAAGCTTTTTCACTTATTCAGGTAAATTAGTATTTTACTGTAACATTTCTTGTTTTTCTTAATTAAGTAGATGAAATTATAAGTTCTCTCATGTCAGTATTAAGCCAAAAAACAATAAAGAATAGTATTAAACTTAGTGGTGTTGGTCTACATAGTGGGTTAAAAGCTAACTTAACAATTAAACCAGCCGAACCAAATACTGGGATCATTTTTAAGCGTGTAGACATTAAAGAAAATAATATTGTTATTCCAAATGTATTTAATGTTAGTAGCGCTATATTTTGTACAACTATTTCTAATGATTATGGAATAAGTGTTTCAACAATAGAACATTTAATGGGAGCTTTATATGGCGCAGGCATAGATAATGCCCTAATAGAAATTGATAATCAAGAGGTCCCAATTTTAGATGGATCAGCAAAAATATTTATGGATGAAATTTTCAATGCTGGAATAATAAATAGTGATTCACCAATCAAGATCATTAAGATAGAAAAAAAAATAGAATTTAAAGATGGAAAAAAATCTATCTCAATAGAGCCAAGTAAAATTAGTCTTGATATAGATTTTGAACTTAAGTATGAAAATGAAGTAATTGGAAATCAAAGAAATTCAATTAATGTTTATGAGTCAGATCTAACAGATATATACAACTCTAGAACATTTTGTTTATATGAGGATGTTTCAAAATTAAAAGAAATGGGTCTTGCAAAAGGTGGAAATCTTCAAAATGCAGTTGTGGTAAAAGATGATGAAATAATTAATGAAGGTGGATTAAGAAATAAAAAAGAATTTGTAAATCATAAAATTTTAGATTGTATGGGCGACTTGTACCTTGCAGGTTATAAGATTGTTGGAAAGTTAGTTTGTTCTCAAGGAGGACATAAACTTACTAATCAATTATTAAGAATAGTTTTTGAAAATAAAGAAAATTACTCATTATTAGAGATTAAAGAAAAAACACTACCATATACATTTGTCAATAAAAAACATTTAAGATCTATTGCTTAAGTTTTTTTTATTATATAATTAATTTACCTCAATGAAATTAATATTTAAATTAAGTAAGGTTTTACTTATAGTACTTTTATTACAGTCTTGCGCGACTGAAGAAAAAGAAGTTTCTTTAATTAAAGAAATTGATCAGGAGCAAGAAATGATCTTATCTTATAAAGAAGGAATTGATTATTTAGAAAAAGGAGACACTTTTTACGCTGCTAAAAAATTTCTAGAGGCAGAATTATTGTATCCACAATCTGACTGGGCACCTAAGTCTGCACTTATGGCTTCATATGCCTATTATGTTCAGGACTACTATTCTGAAGCTTTATTTAATTTAGAAAGATATCTAATTACTTATCAGGCAGATGAAAGACAGAGTTACGCTCATTATTTAATGGCAATGTGTTATTATGAATTAATTGTCGATGAAAAAAAAGATTTAGGATCTCTTGTTAATGCAAAAAAAAAGTTTCAATTTGTCATTGATAATTACCCATCAACAGATTTTGCAGAGGATTCAATATACAAAATTGACTTGATCAATGACATACTTGCATCAAAAGAAATGTATATTGGACGTCATTATTTAAAAAAACAAAAATGGATAGCAGCAATAAATCGATTTAAGACAGTCACAAAAGATTATGACACAACAATTTATGTTGAAGAAGCGATTCATAGATTAGTTGAAATTTATTATCATCTTGGCCTTGAAGGAGAGTCACAAAAATATGCAAGCTTATTAGGATACAACTATGCTTCAAGTGAATGGTATAAGACAACTTATAAGATTTTCAATAAAGATTTTGAACAAAAAAAAATATTAAAATCAACTAAAAAAGAAAAAAAGGGATTGTTTAAAAAATTTAAGAAACTTTTTCAGTAACATGAAAAAAGAATTGATTAAAAAAAATTATCTAACAAAAATTGAACTGATACAAAAACATAATAAATTTTATTATGATGAAAATGAACCCTCTATAACTGATCAAGAATATGATATATTAAAAAATGAAATTCTTTCTTTAGAAAAAAAATATCCTTTTCTTAAAAATAAAAAATCTCCCAGTAATTCGATAGGCTATAAACCATCAAAAAATTTCAAGAAAGTAAAACATAAAGTTCCTATGCTTTCTTTGGCTAATGCATTTAACGAAGATGATCTTAAAAATTTTGAAAAAAAAATACTTAACTTTTTAAGTATGAATAATAATAATATTATTGAATATAGTGCTGAACCAAAGATAGATGGTATTTCTGCGTCATTAATTTATGTAAAAGGAAAATTGACAAAAGGACTTTCTCGCGGAGATGGTAGAGACGGAGAAGATATTACTGAAAATTTAAAAACAATTAATGATATCCCTAAATTTATAGAAAAAAGTAATTTTCCAAGTGAAATTGATATCCGCGGAGAAGTATTTATTAATAATAGTGACTTCAAAAAATTAGAGGGAAAGTTTGCAAACCCAAGAAATGCTGCATCTGGGTCATTACGTCAAAAAAATCCAGAAGTAACAAACAAGATACCTTTAAAATTTATTGCATACACTCATGGTCATACATTAGATTTAAATATTAAAAATCAGTCAGATTTTTTAGAAAATTTAAGTAAATGGGGATTTAAAACAAATCCATTTAATAAAATAATTTCAGGTGTAAACAACTTATTATCTCACCATGTGGATTTAGAAAAAAAAAGAAATGAAATAAAATTTGATATTGATGGCATTGTTTATAAAGTTAATGATTTTACTTTACAAAAAAGATTGGGTTTTGCTTCAAATGCTCCAAGATGGGCAATTGCACATAAGTTTTCTGCTAACAGTGCTATCTCAGAGATACTGAACATTGATATTCAAGTCGGTAGAACTGGAGCACTTACACCTGTAGCAAAAATCAAAGCTGTGAATATAGGAGGTGTAGTTGTTTCAAATGCCACTCTTCACAATGAGGATGAGATAATTCGAAAAGATATAAGAGTTGGGGATGTAGTTAATGTTGAGAGAGCAGGTGATGTAATTCCACATGTAGTATCTGTTGATTTAAATTCGAGAAAAAAAAATTCTAAAAGATTTAATTTTCCAACCAATTGTCCCTCATGTGGAGGTAAAACTGTTAAAGATTTTAATGAAATTACAAAAAAAAAAGATGCTGTTAGAAGATGTGTGAGTGAGGGATATGAGTGTGAAAAAATAGCAATAGAAAAACTAAAACACTTTGTTTCGAAAGAAGCATTTAATATTGATGGATTAGGAAAAAAAATTATAGAAAATTTTTGGAATTTAAATCTTATCAAATTACCAAATGATATTTTTAGTTTGAATTATCAAAAAATTGAAAAATTGGATGGATGGGGAAACTTATCGATTTCAAACTTAAAATATTCAATCAAGGAAAAACAAAAAATTTCTTTAGAACGATTTATTTATTCTTTAGGAATTAGACATATTGGACAAGAGAATGCTAAGTTAATTGCACGACATTTACAGTCACCGTCAAATTTTTTTAAATTATTAAACAAGAAAAATATTGAAACTTTGTCAGATATAGATGGTATTGGAGAAACACAGATTAATTCAATTAAAAATTTTTTTTCTAATAAAACTAATATATATGTGATATCTCAATTAGAAAAAAAACTTTCAATTAAGTCTGCAAAGCCAAAAACTACAGATGGAATATTAAAGAATAAAACATTTATGCTGACAGGAAAATTAGATGGAGTTAGTAGAGCAGAAGCAAAATCTTTAATTGAAAATAATTCAGGAAAAATAATAAGTAATGTAAATCAAAAACTTGATTATTTAATCATTGGAGAAAAACCTACTATAAAAAAAGTTAATTTGGCAAGAGATCTAAAGATAAAAATTATAGATCAACAAGAGTGGATTAAAATGTTAAATAAGACTAGCTAGCCAATTTCTTTCTGATTTATTTAAATATTTTGAATATTTTTCATAAATATTTAAATGATATTTAAATAGGTAATTTTTTTCATTATGATTTAACATTTTAAAATTAATTAAATTTTTTTCCATAGGGACAAAAGTCAAATTTTCAAAGTGCAATTTATTATTTGTTTTTTTTACGTAAACTAAATTTTCAATTCTTATTCCAAAACTACCTTCTTTATAAAAACCTGGCTCATTACTTAAAATCATGCCTTCTTTAATTTTAACAGTATTATGGCTTGATATTGATTGTGGGCCTTCATGAACGTTCAAAAAAAATCCCACTCCATGTCCTGTTCCATGTGCATAATCTAATCCAGAAATTTTAAGAAATTTTCTAGCTCTTTTGTCAATTTTTTTTCCATTATTATCTTTTTTTAAATCAGTTAGAGCTACAGCTATATGTCCTTTTAAAACTTTAGTGTAAATATCTTTGATTATTTTTTTTGACTTTGAAAAAGAAATAGTTCTAGTTACATCAGTTGTTCCATAATTATATTGACCGCCAGAGTCACACAAGAAAATATCTTTTTTATTTATTATTTTAGTCGAATTCTTTCTAGCTCTATAATGAACAATAGCACCATTTGATCCTGTTCCAGCTATTGTATTAAAACTGGGAAAAAGATAATCCCTATTATATTTTCTAAATTTTTCTAGTTTTATTTGAGCATCAACTTCTGTTATTTTTTTTTTATTTATATTTTTGATCCAAAATATAAATCTTGTTAATGCTAAACCGTCTTTATTATGTGCTTCAATCATATGTTTAATTTCACAAGAGTTTTTAATTGATTTTAAATGATATACAGGGTCAACTTTATTTATAACTTTAAATCTAGATTTGATTATTTTTTCATCAAAAATTGAACAAGATTGGTTATCTATTATAAAATTTTTTCCATTTAGTGTGTTAATACATTTTTTAAAATTATTTAAATTTATTATTTGTTTTTTTTTTATGATCTTTTCTCTTATTATTTTTTGGCAGTTTTTTTCTTTAGCAATTAAGTATAACCTTTTATTTTTTTTTATAATTAATCTACAATTGGGTATTGGACTAGTAGGAGCATCATGTCCTCGAATATTTAAAATCCAAGCAACATTTTCAGGAGCGCTTACAAATAAAAAATCAGTTTTATTTTTTTTTAAAAATTTAGTGATTTTTATTATTTTTGATAAATGACCTTCTCCTACAATTTTTTTGTTTAAAGAAAAAAAAGGTTTTGTTTTTATATTTTTTTTTCCACAAATTGTGTCAATTAAATTTTTTTCTATTGAAATAAGCTTGTTATGATTTGAAAAATAAAATGCCAATTTTTTAGAAGTAAATAACTTTGGGTCAAAACCTAGTTTATAATTTTTAATAATTTGATTTGGTAATTTTTTATGAAGTTCAATGATTTTAAAATTTTTACCAGCTTCTTTTTTAGCTTGAATCGTGTATCTTCCATCTACAAAAAGATAGTTTTTGTTTTTTAAGATAATAGCAAATCCAGCAGACCCCGTAAAATTTGATATATTTTTTAATCTATGATTTTGATCATACTCAGAAAAAAACTCATTATTCTTTGGAACGATATAACCATCAATATTAAATTCTTTAAATCTATTTTTTAAATTTTTAATTTTATTCTTTATCATTTAATCCTCTTTTGGTATCTAATCCATCCTGGACTCTTGTAGTTATTTTCCTCATCAATCTCAAAATCTTGATTAAATTCAAAATCATTTTCATCATTTTCATTTTCATCAAAAAAAGAATTTTTTTCTATAAATTTTTCTGGAAGTTCTTCAATAAATCTTGATGGCATACTATCAATCCAATCACCTTGATAAAATCTGTTCATTGAAAATGATATAAGTGCTTTTTTTTTAGCCCGTGTGATACCCACATAAGCAAGTCTTCTTTCTTCCTCTAAACCATTTTGCCCTTTTTCTTCTATTGATTTTTGATGAGGAAAAAGACCTTCTTCCCATCCTGGTAAAAATACAACATCAAACTCAAGTCCTTTAGAACCATGCATGGTCATCATATTTATTTTTTCACCATCCCATTCTTGATCTATAGAAGTTGCAAGTGAAACATGTTCTAAAAAACTCTCTAAATTATCAAACTCTTTCATGGCACTTAATAACTCTTTAATATTTTCTAATTTATTTTCATTATCAACATCTTTTTTGTTTTTAAGCATTGCTGAGTAGCCTGACTCATCTAAAATTAGTTGAAGCAACTTTACATGACTAATTTTTTTTATATTTAAATCATTTCTCCATTTTTCCATCAAAAATAAAAATGAACTTAAACCAATTTTTGTTTTTGGTTTTATTAAATTTAATTCAATTAATTTTTTTGATGATATCTCAAGGTTCAAAGAGTTATTTTTAGAATATTCGTGTATTAGTTTGATTGTGCTTTCACCAATAGATCTTTTTGGATTATTAATGATTCTATCAAATGCTAAATCATCCTTTGGTTGGTAAACCATTCTTAAGTATGCCACACAATCTTTAATTTCTGCTCTTTCATAAAACTTCGTACCACCTAAAATTCTATAAGGAATTCCAACTTTTAAAAAACGTTCTTCAAATTCTCTTGTTTGAAAAATAGCCCTAACTAAAATTGCAATGTTATTAAATGAAAAATTTATTTTTAGTTTTTTTTCTATCTCATCTGCAACGGCTATAGCCTCATCTTTTCCATTTTTAAAACAATTAAGTGAAACTAAATCTCCTTTTTCCATTGTTGTTCTTAAAGTTTTGCCGACTCTATTTTGATTATTCTCAATTAAATTTGAAGCAACAGATAAAATATTTTGAGATGATCTATAATTTTCTTCTAATCTAATGATTTTGGAGTTTTGATATACTTTGTCAAAATCTAAAAAGTTTTTTATTTCTGCTCCACGCCAACTATAAATGGATTGATCATCATCCCCAACACAGCATATATTTTTATGTTTTTCTGCTAGTAAATATAGCCATTTACTTTGGATGTAGTTGGTATCTTGATACTCATCTACTAATATATATTTAAAATTATTAGTATATATTTCTCTAATATCTAAATTTTTTTCTAATATTTTTACCGTGTGAAGAATTAAATCACTAAAGTCACAAGCATTTAAATCTAAAAGTTTTTGCTGGTAAATTTTATACAGAGGTTGAACTGTCTTCTCATAAATATCTCTTTTGTCAAGTATGACATCCTTGGGGTAAAAGCCTTTGTTTTTCCATCTATCAATAATTGATAAAACATACTTTGGTGCCAATTGTTTAATATCAATATTTTCAGCTTTGCAAATATTCTTAATCAATCTCACCTGGTCGTCTGTATCTAAAATTGTAAAATTTGATGTAAGTCCAGCTGCAGATGCATGTTTTCTTAAAAGTTTTGCACATATTGAGTGAAATGTTCCAAGCCAAGACAATCCAATATTCTGAGACTTAAGCATTGAACTTATTCTATTTTGCATTTCTTTTGCTGCTTTATTTGTAAACGTCACGGAAAGTATCTGATTAGGAAAAGCCTTTTTCTCATTAATTATGTGAGCAATTCTAGATGTGAGAACTTTAGTTTTACCTGAACCTGCTCCAGCGACTATAAGTAAAGGTCCATCTAGGCACAAAACAGCATCTTTTTGAGCTTTATTCAGGTTATTTAAATAATCAGAGTTTATCATTTTAAAAATTTCATTATAAGCTTAGTAAATTTTATTGGTAATTATGAAACAAAAATACACTAAAAAAATTACTAAGTTAATCGATTCACTAATCTTAAATACACTATTCAAACTTATATATAAAATAAAATATTTTTTTGTTTGGAATTTTTGGAATTTTAACAAAAAACTGCTTAAATATTTTATTTCCTTGGTTAAGAAGCCCCTATTGAATTTTGGTGTAAAGATCAATGACACAATTAGCTATCTTTATAGAAAAAAAATTATTAAAAGTTTAAATACTTTTATTCAAAAGACTACATTTAAGATAGATGGTTTAAAAAAAAATTTATTTAGTAAAAAATCAAAAGTAAGCAATTTTAATAAATTAATAATAACTTTTATAAGTTTGTTATTCTTTTATTTATTCTATCTATCAATACCATCTTTATATGACAAATCTTGGGTACAAGGTTTAATTGAGGAAAGATTATTAAATGAATTTAGAATTAAGTTAAGTTCTTCTTCAGAGATTTCTTATAACATTTTACCATCACCACATTTTTTAATAAAAGACTCAAAAATAATTATAGAACATGAAAATAAACCTGTTGAAATTTCTGAAATTAAAAAATTAAAAATTTTTTTTTATCAAAATAATTTTTTAAAAAAAGAAAATATTGATTTTAAAAAAATACATATAGATAAAGCAAATTTTTCTTTGCAAGGAAAAGATCTTGTTTTTTTGAATAAGGCCTCAGATAAACAATTTTCAAATAAAGAAATAATAATAAACAACAGTAACGTTTTTCTTAAAGATGATGATATAAACACTGTAGCAATTATAAAGATAGCTAAAGCAACTTTTTTTTATAATGACTCGAAATTTCAAAATAGTTTTATAGCAAAAAGTGAAATATTCAAAGTTCCATTTATTTTTGATTTAATAAATGATTTTGAAGAAAAGAAAAAAAAAGAAATTACAATTAAGTCAAATAAATTGAAGCTAAATGCGTCAAACATATTTACTAAGTTTTCTGATGAAGTTATTGAAGGAGCAGCTTCGATTTCTATTTTAAATTTTAAGACACAGAGCAAGTATAAATTAGAAAAAAATTTAATTTTTTTTGAGTCAGATGAAACAACTGTAAAAAACCCTAATTTTAATTATAAGGGTAAATTATTTACTCAACCTTTTAATCTTGATTTAGATATAAACATAAAAAATTATGAATTATCTAGATTATTAAATTTAGATTCTATTTATGCTGAGCTCATAAAAAACAAACTACTATTCAATAAAAATATAAGCGCAAATACCTCAATATCTATTGCATCAACTAAAAATAGTGAATTATTTGATAGCTCATTGGTAAATTTCAATATTACTAATGGGACAATTAATTTTAACAAAAGTAAATTTATAAATAATAAAATAGGATATTTAGAAATTAGTAATAGCAATTTATCTTACATTAATAATGATTTAGTTCTTAATGTAGACCTTCTTATTAAGATAAAAAACTCAAACAACTTATTTTCGCTGCTACAAACGCCAAAAAAATCAAGATCAGATATTGAAGATATTAGAGTTAATTTAGACTTTAATTTTTTATCTAATCAAATAGATGTTAAAAGAATTAAATTTAGTGGTGTAGAAAAAAATGATCAATCTTTAAAAATATTGAACGAGTTTAATGATATTAATGATCTTAATTTTCACAAAACTAGAAGAATATTTAATAAATTGTTATTAGCCTATTCCGGGTAAATCATTTTTTTTGGATTTACAATTAATTCATAATCTTTTTTATTAATAAGGCCTGTTTTTAAAGTTTCATGTTTTAATGATGTATTATTTTTTAGAGCATTTTTTGCAATTTTAGAAGCTTGGTCATATCCAATATGTGGCGCTAAAGCAGTTACAAGCATTAGAGAATTATCTAGATGTTCTTTAATTTTTCTTTTGTTTGGCTTTATTCCCCTTACACAAAATTCTGCAAAGTTTTTCGCAGAATCTGCAATTAGATCGATAGATTGTAGTATGTTGTGGGCAATCATTGGTTTAAATACATTTAGCTCAAAATGACCATGGGATCCAGCTATGGTGATACCAGTATGATTCCCAATAACCTGGGCACAAATCATAGTCACGGCTTCACATTGTGTTGGGTTAACTTTTCCTGGCATAATAGACGAACCTGGTTCATTTTCTGGAAGTATTAATTCTCCATATCCAGCTCTTGGTCCAGAACCTAAGAATCTTATGTCGTTTGAAATTTTCATCAATGAAACAGCACATGTATTTAATGTTCCAGAAAAATTTACAATTGAGTCATGAGCTGCTAGTTCAGCAAATTTATTTTGTGCAGGTTTAAAGGGAAGTTTTGTATACTTTGCTATTTCTTTAACAATTTTTTTATCAAAACCTTTTTTAGAATTAATCCCTGTTCCAACTGCAGTTCCACCTTGCGCAAGAAAATATATTTCTTTTAGAGAAAATTCTATTCTTTTTATACATTTTTTTAATTGTGTTTGATAACCTGAAAATTCTTGTCCAAGAGATAATGGAGTAGCGTCTTGTAAGTGTGTTCTTCCAATTTTGATAATATTCTTGAATTCTTTTGATTTTTTATTCAACTCTTTTTCTAATTTTTTTAAGTTTGGCAAAAGTTTGTTCGTAGTTTCTTGAACAATAGAAATATGCATTGCAGTAGGAAAAACATCGTTAGTTGATTGCGATTTATTTACATGATCGTTGGGATGCACAGGTTTTTTTGATCCTTTTTTTCCATTCATTAATTCAATTGCTCTATTCGCAATAACTTCGTTAACATTCATATTGGTTTGAGTGCCAGATCCTGTTTGCCAAACTTTTAATGGAAAGTTTTCATCTAGTTTTCCCTTAATAATTTCTTCAGATGCTTTTATTATTGAGTTTGATATATTCTTTTCAATTTGTTTTTCTTTAAAATGAACTGTTGCTGCAGATCTTTTTATAATTGCAATAGATTTAATTATTGAAATATTAACAAGAATTTTTCCAATATCAAAAAACTTATTAGATCTTTGAGTGGAAGCACCCCAATATTTATTATCTGGAACATTTATACTCCCGATACTGTCGAATTCTTTTCTTAATTTCATTGGTTATTATTTAGTTAATAAATTAGTATAATTATATATTAAATTTTTAAAAATTACAGGAGCTAAATGTCAAATTTTAATAAAGTAAAAACTTTCATGGAAACTTTTGGCCAAGAAGTTAAAAAAAAACCTTCTTTAAGTACAGACAAGATTAATAAACTAAGATATGATTTAATCAAAGAAGAGTTAGATGAACTAAATGAAGCTATGAAAAATAAGGATCTTTTAGAAGTTGCGGATGCTTTAACAGATATATTGTATGTAACATACGGAGCCGGCCATGCTTTTGGCATAGACCTTGATAAATGTTTTGAAGAAGTTCAAAGCTCTAACATGAGCAAGTTAGATGAAAAAGGAAAACCAATTTATAACGATTCAGGAAAGGTTATGAAGGGCCCCAAATACTTTAAACCTAACCTTAAAAAATTTGTTAATTGATGCATGATTAGATTTAATAATAGATTTATTATATTGATTATATTTTTATTATTTCTTGCTTTTTGTTATGGATTTGTTTCGCATAGAAATAAAATTTTTCCTTATAAAATAATAAAAAAAACAATTGGCTCATTATCAGGTAAGCAATTAGACATTACACAGGATATCAAGATAAGAGAAAAATATAAAAATTGGAATGATATAAATAATAATTTTAAACCTTTTAAAGAAATTTTTCTTAAAGAATATATACCAGGTATTAATATTTATTCTGATAGACATTATTTCAATCATATGAATGACGATAAACTCTATGATTTTAGTGTTATTCAATTACCAAAACATTATGGTCAAAATATCCAGTTATATAGCAGTAGTGAAGTAACAATTTATAGAGCTTTATGTGATCATAATAATAATAATGAATATGATAATTGGGAAAAAGTAGACTTTGAAATTATGGTTATCAGCCATACATGCGTTCACAAAAATTTGGTTAAAAAAAATTTTATAAAAGGAAAAATAGTACTAAGTCCAGGTGGCCCCAAATCATCGGATCCAATATTTATATCTTCTGGAAAATTGGATTTAGATCTTAAAATTTTAGATATTCCACCAGAAATATTTTTAGTACCAGCTTATAAATTGCAAAGAGAATAATATGTGAGGGGCGTTCTGTTGCCAGGTGCCCCGAAATTTGTAGCATTATTCGCGAATAATTTTAGTTGAAAAGTTATAAATTTAACAAAAATCCCGATCATATCCCGATCAAATAATTTCAGTGACAAACATAATTTAAGTTGTTAGTTATAACTATGGGTTTCATAGAAGCAGTTAAAATATGTTTGTCAAAGTATGCTCAATTTAATGGTAGAGCTTCTAGGCCTGAATTTTGGTACTTTTTTTTATTTTTTTTTATTTATTTTTTTGTTGCAGGTTTTCTTTTAGGTATGGTTGCTGTTTCAGATGAAGTATTTGGTTTAGCAACATTAGTTCTTATAATACCAATATTCGTTCCAAGTATAGCAGTTGCAGCTAGACGTTTGCATGACATTAACCAATCAGGATGGATGCAATGTATTTTTATACCTGGTTTTTTTGCTGATGAGCTTTTAGGAACTGGTTGGGTGATTTATATTTTAACATTTGCTTTATATGCTTTTTGGTTTTCTCAAGCAGGGAAAAAAGGCAAAAATAGATTTGGAGCTCAACCTAGAAAATAAATAAAAATCTCGATCTATTCCCGATCAAATTAAATTTAAATTTTATTTCTTAATATAATAACAGCAAAGTAGGAGAGTATGTAGGGGCGTTCTGTTACCCGGTGCCCCAGACCGTGCTTCTATAATTAACCTAAGTTAATTATGCAGCAATAGCGTAACTTTCGTTAGCATTTAAAGTTTAGCCCGTTACGGTGGAACAATCCCG
>Ga0209630_10004240_pt1 | contig 12674 bp, 11 predicted proteins | sample COG_01_FD_184745 | JGI IMG/M metagenome (GOLD analysis project Ga0209630, IMG submission 184745) | Pelagic Microbial community sample from North Sea - COGITO 998_met_01 (SPAdes) (version 2) | ecosystem: Environmental > Aquatic > Marine > Neritic zone/Coastal water | place: Helgoland, sampling... | reverse complement strand
TTGTTTTCCTTATCAGTTGGTATAATTGCAATAGACCGTATTTTTTTATTCTCCGTTTTTGTCAAGAGGGCAAGCCGCTCAATGCCAGCTGCCCAACCAATACCAGGCGTGTTAGGACCTCCCATTTGATTAATTAATCCATCATATCGTCCACCAGCTAGAACTGTTCCCTGGGCTCCAAGATTAGTGGAAGTAAACTCAAATGCTGTATGGCAATAATAGTCAAGGCCTCTAACCAAATTTGTACTATGTTTAAAACTAATATCTAATTTTTCTAAACCCTCACATAAATTTTCAAAAAATTGCTTTGAATCGTGATTGAGGCTATCTATAATCTTTGGAGCATTGTTTACAATGATTCTATCCCTAGGATCTTTAGAATCAAGTATTCTGAGTGGATTTTTTCTCAAACGATTAAGACTATCTTCTGATAATTCATTTTTATATTTATCTAAATAGTCGAGCAACCTCACTTTGTATAGCTGTCGACTATCATTATCACCTAGGGTATTTAATTCTAATGTTATATCATTTTCTAAATTAAGTTCTTTTAAAAAATTTGATGCCAAGGAAATAATTTCAACATCGGCTTGGTAACTACTAACTCCTAAGACTTCAACTCCGACTTGGCGGAACTGGCGTCGCCGACCCTTTTGGGGTCTCTCATATCTAAACATTGGCCCTTTATAAAATAATTTTAAAGGTAGAGATTGTTGCAGTCCATTTGATATGAATGCCCGTGCTACTCCAGCCGTTCCTTCTGGCCGCAGTGTAATAGTGTCGCCGCCTTTATCTACAAAGGTATACATTTCTTTAGTAACAATATCTGAAGCGTCGCCGAGAGTTCGACTAAAAACCTCGGAAAATTCAAATATTGGAATATCTATTTCATCAAACCCATAACGCTGCGCAACCTTATATGCAGTCTCCTCTACTTTTCGATAAATACGGCTTTCTTGCGGCAATACATCCTGAGTTCCTCTGACAGGTTTTAAACTTTCCATATACTTCTCATTTCAGATACTAAAATCAATGTATTAAAGCATCAAAGCAACTTAGTCATGTCAAAATTACAGGTTGATAGTTTGAATTACGTATGGGTAAATTATTCGCCTATCGAAGTACCCGCTATTAAATCCTTTGGTACTAGAAGTACGTTACGACGCACTGATCCAATGGGACCGATAGGCGGCACTTTCTGGCCGTCAACAAATATTTCTAAAGCTCCAGCATTCCCAGTAATTAGACTCAAACCTTTTTGGTTAGGTACATTATAAGTTGAACCCTTCTTTAATAATCTCGTTATTAGAATTTGGTTTAACGATTTATTTCGCACCTGCAGATAACTATCAGAAAGTGCACGAATTATAATTCGACTTGATTCTATAACTTTATTTTTTGCTAACAATTTAGGTTTCAGTGGTTTCGTTACTTTAACGACCTTAGTTTTTAAATCCAAAGTTGAAATTTTATCTTTAATATTAGTCTTTAAGCTTAGTGGTTTATTGCTATTTTGTAAGGGTGGTTGAGGCTCAATATCTTGGTTATATTTGCCTGAAATATTTTGTTTTTCTGATAAAATTTTACTTACCTCAGTGTTTAAGCCAACTTTTATGCTAGATTTTTGATCAGCATTTTTAATCTCTTTCTCGCTTTTAGGTGGGTCGCTTTTGGTTGCAGTATTCTCTTGCGTTGGTGTTTGACTCATATCTGAGGTGTTTTTAGTTTTTAATTTTTCAACCAGTGATGATTTTGGTGCTTCGCTTTTATTAAGAGGCTCCCGACTTTCTATGGAGGAATTATTGTTGTTGTAATAATACCAACCCCCATAACCTGCGATAGCTATAATAAAGCCAAATAAAAGGGTCAATTTATTTGGCATACCATCTTCAGGAACAATCGTAGGAAATGTTAAATTTGTGTTGATGGATTCTTCAAGATTGCCTGTTTTATATGCCCTAATTATTTCTTCGCCATCTAACTGGAGATACTCTGCATAAGTTTTAATAAAACCTATAATATAAATTTTTCCCGGTAATTGAGCAAATTTATTATTTTCTATTGCTTCAAGATAGATTTGACGAATCTTTAATGTCTGAGACGCTTCTTGTATGCTCTTATCTTGGCCTAAGCGAGCATTGCGTAAGATCTGACCAATTGAATCAACAGATATTGTACCATTATTAACGTCGTCGATAAACTCTTTATCATTTTTGGGTTGATTAGCATTTTGATCGTTCATAAACCTCTTCTTTCAAGGGATTTACTACTAATATATTAAAATGATACGTGGATATAAAGTAATTGTTATCCATACTGATTGATAAAAAGAATATACAATCATTATAATTTTAAACAGTGCTTAAACGAAGGTGGTCGATGTGATTTCATCGACCATAACAAAAATTCTTCGTTATTTAGAAGCCGCGTCTACTGCAGCACCTGTAACAATTGTTCCACCACAAACCAAAAGTGCTGGTGGGAAAAAAGCGACAGCTACTCCGCAGGCTGCAACCCCAACAGTGGTTCCTGGATTATCTGTTATTATTGATGTGGAATATGCAGATTTCTTTGTATGAGACGTAGCAAAACTATTACTTGAAATTCCTAGTAAAAACATTGCTAAGGTTAAACTAACAATTATACGCATTTATAAAACCCTTCTATAAAAAATAATAAAATATTACTTTACTATAAACTGTTTTATAAATTTTCGCTAGGGTTTTAAGATAATTTTTACGTGTGCGACATTTTGTTAGTAAATCTCGCGAAAAACTATTAGATACTATACCAGTATTGATGTCTAGTGAGATAGAATTATAGTTTTTCTAACAATTTGTTTTTAATAATTTTATTGGTTGGCGTTAATGGCATCTCTTCAATAATCTCTAATCTTTCCGGCCATTTATTTTTTGAAATTCTTTTTGATTCTAGGAACACGCAAATTTCTTTTAAAGAGATATTCTGAGATTGTGTTGCGGTAACAAAACAACAGGCTCTCTCGCCTAGAACTTCATCTGGCATGGGTACCATGGCTGCTTGTTTAATGTCAGGATGGCTCATTATCAGCTCTTCGATATCTGCCGGGTTAAATTTTACCCCTCCGCGACTGATGATATCTTTTATTCTGCCTGTCAATATAAGGTTCTTGTCTTGATCAAGCATGGCAAGATCACCCGTTTTAAACCAACCGTCCTTGGTAAAGGACGCTTTATTAGCTTCAGGATTGTCAAAATACCCAGGGAAGACTGAACTGCCGCGTACTTGGAGTTCACCCTCAATGTTTGATGATAGCACCGCACCATCATCGCGTGAAACAACTCTTACCTCATTGCCGGGAGCAGCTGGACCAGCAGAGGTTAGTGGCAAATCTATTGGACCGGTGTCACGGCAAAAGGTTGCTCCTGCTGTTTCTGTCATTCCCCACAATTGACCAATTCGCGTATTCGGATTTTGTATTAAGATTTTCTCTCTGTATGTCTTCAGTATATGCTTGGGGCATGCCGATCCTGAAAACATCGAAAATCTAATACTAGAAAAATTATATTTTTCTATTAGATTTAAATTTAACATGGATGCTGCATGAGGAGGGCCTAAAAAGATAGTTGTGGATTTTGTTCTTTCTATAGTCTCAGCAAGTTCATCGGGGGTAAAAACGGGTAGTAGAATGTTTGTGGCGCCAGCACATAACGCGACATGAAAATTATAAAGTCCATAAAGATGGGTGAAAGGGGCCGCAGAAATATTTCTATCTTCTGAGCACATATTAAATTCTGGGACACTCAAGCGGGCGTTGCCGATCATGTTTTGATAGGTTAATGGCACGCCTTTGGGATTTGAAGTTGTTCCAGAGGTGTAAAGTAACAAGAATGGATCTGATCCGACTGGGGGGTTTTCAATTTGAGGGGTTCCTGAGAATTTGAGGTTTTGTAATATTAATACGCCGTCAATAGCCTCTGTTCCAGTGCTTATAACATATTCAAGTGTATTCAACTTATTTTTGAGTCTTAGCATAACATCTTGTGTTGGAAAGTCTTTAAATTTTGGGAGACAAATTATGGCTCTTGATCTTGAATGACCCAGTAAGAAATCAATGTCAGTATCGCGGTAGGACATGTGAATGGTTTGCATAATTCCGCCAAACGCCGTTATAGCGAAATAACATAGAATAAACTCAATTGTGTTTGGTAGTTGGACAGAAACAACGTCCCCCTTAGTCAAACCTAGCCCTAATAAACCGTTTGTTAACTGTTCAACTTGTTCATCCAATTCTTTATAAGTGAGTTCACCATCAGGGTGAATGATTGCTAGTGATTTAGGAGAATTGACGGCGTAATGTTTGAGATGACTGTTAAGTGTTTCATCAACCCAAAAACCCTTTTCTATATATTTTGTAACAAGCTCCGGTTTAAATTTAATTGCTTCTCTAAGCTTCATTGCGTCCCCCCTAAATTTTAGTTTTTCCAACGGATTCTTATAACTGTCTTTTCTCCACCTTTTTCCACCTCCCAAATGATATAATCTTCGATGTTGATCAATCTTATGATATTTGCGCTCGGTAAATACTCTTACAACACTTACTTGCTCGGGCAATAAGCCAATTTTTTTTGCAATTTCTTCGTCAGTTAGACCTGTTTCTGATCTGCTAGCCGCGATAGACTCAAAATCTAGATTACGAACGGGATCGCCTCTTCTAATCTGCTTATTTAGACTCAGTTTGAAGACAATATCTCCAAACGTGTCTATCATTTCTTGAGTGACACCGTATGACATATTATTTAATTTTATCACTCTCTTGTTCAATATTATGCTCAGTTCGCGCAGCAGCTTCAGCTTCAACTATTTTCTGCCGCATTCCTGCGCCTCTAGCAACTGGATTTGCCATTAACGCTGTTTGAGTAATTGGGCAGACCCTCATGCATTCGTAGCATAGAGACAATAATTCGCCGGCTCCTATAGATAGTTTGTACCATAAGACTTGATTCTCAGGGCCGTGCAATGCCATTCCTCTTTCAATGGGATTCTTGGCATCGAGTGTATCTAGTAAGACGCTTGGAATTGCCTCATATTGCTGAGACATTTCTGCACACGCATGTGAGTCATATTTCATCTCTTCTATTTGGTTATTCTCATCAATACTTCCACTTAAGCACTCTACTGGGCAAAATTTTTGACAGGGTGTTTGTCCACTGCGTTTGTAAAGGGTAACACAGGACGGATGCGGGCATGGATTTTCAGCCATAGGTTGATCAGGTGGCATCTCCAACTCTGTAAAAACTGATGCATAATACATCATACCAAATTCAGGATGAAGAAGAATATCTCCTGCCATTGAACGAGCGCCAATACCAGCGACCTCTGCGTGAAGTTTTAAACTCTGCATTGGCACACGAGCGCCTTTCTCAGGGTCCATATCTGGGGGTACGAAAATAGCACGATAACCAAATCTTGATTCAATAAAAAATGCTAGGCCATAAGCTATCCGATACGCCATTGTTTCTGTATCACCAATGTATGCCAATGTCTTAGCATCCGCGGACCATGACCCTTGAGTACCTCCGCCAACCCCGATTGATACCACAGTTTTTACTTTAGGTAGCATTGAGGTCGGATTATGTCCTTTAGGAGCTATCTGTTCGAGAGTTTCAAGATTAGCAATTCCGAAGGCCAGCCCTCCCTTTTTTTTTACGTACTTTTCGCATTCTTCTCTCACAAAGTGCGGATCAAACTTTTCTCGTTTCATGCAGACGTCTCCCTAGGAATGCTCAATAAGTTTACCTATAAAAAATTTGTTTTCAATAGATGTTGTTTAAACTTAAATAGTTATAGCTCAAACTAGTATATAGATTTGCTAAAGGTTAAAATGGTTTTATATCGTTCAAAAATCTATCCTTTTTATCTCTAGCGCTTGACGGAGAGAATAAATATGCCAGATTATCTTACGAGAAGAACGTAAAAAAGAGTACTCTTAAATAAACTAATGTGAGTAAAGTGGGTAGGAAGGAGTTAAAATTGTCTCGTGTTTCGGTGTTTGACAGTCCATTTTTACTCGGCTTCGATAATTTTGAGCGCGTTTTAGATCGCGTTTCAAAATCTTCAGCCGAGGGATACCCGCCCTATAATATTGAGCAATTAAGCGATGAAGAACTTCGTATTACACTTGCGGTGGCGGGTTTTTCTATGGATGACCTCGATGTTACCACTGAAGATAATCAACTGGTTATAAGGGGTCGTATTACTGATGGTAAAGACACTCGCATGTATTTGCATCGTGGGATAGCTTCCAGACAGTTTCAAAGAAGTTTTATTTTGGCAGAAGGCATAGAGGTAAGTGGCGCTCGCCTTAAAGATGGTTTGCTACACATAGATATGATCAGGCCTTTTCCAGAGCCTAAGGTGAAAAAGATAAAAATTGAAAAAGAATTAACCAACTCTTCAGAAAACTTAACTTCAGTCGGGGCGATTGAATTAGAAGTAAATGATTGAGTCCCAAATCTAACTTATCAAATATACTCAATACATTTTGTTAGTTCAAATGTCTCTGTCCAGTAAACTATATTCTGTTAAGGCTAATCACCGTGATTCTCGGTTAGAATAGCATAAAGAGCTTCCGGTGTCGATGAGCCCCTTAACTTTTCACAGCTATCTTTATCTCTCAATAATCTCGATACTAGAGCTAACGCTTTTAAATGATCAGCTCCTGATGAAGCGGGCGCGAGTAACAGGAAAACTAAATCAACGGGTCGTTCATCAATAGACTCAAAATCTATGGGCCGTTCAATACGTGCAAAAAATCCATACGAAGTATCCAATGCTTCCATTTTTCCATGTGGTATAGCTACTCCTTCACCAACCCCTGTTGTTCCTAATTTCTCGCGTTCTAATAAAACATCAAAAATATCCTGATAATTATGATTTATACAATCAGCGAGGCCCCGTGATATTTCTTGGAGTATTTGCTTTTTACTTGTGGCTTTTAGGTTTGCAATAATACTCTTGGGAGTTATTAGGTCAGTTATTTTCATTACGAACATTTACCTACCGTTAAACTTCTTATTACAACCTCTAAGAATAGTTTACTTATTTTTTGGCTTTTAATTATTTTTTCAGTGAGGCGGAAATTAGTATTGTCTGTGTTTCATGTCAAGTTGATCATTAACTTGGCCTTTGGGCTTTAAAAAAGTTGATACGTTTTAAGCCGTTTAACATCGGATTGCAGGCCAGATATCAATCTATTTTTTTTTTCTACGTTGTACAGACGATGATATTCCCATCGACTCTCTGTATTTAGCAACAGTTCTGCGGGCAATATCGATACCATTACCCTTAAGAAAATTAACAATTTTATCATCAGATAGGATTTTATCTGGTAGTTCATTTTCAATTAAAGACTTAATTTTATAGCGAACTGATTCTGCTGAATGCGCGTCTCCCCCAATTGATGAGTTGATTGCCGCTGAAAAAAAATATTTCAATTCGTATATGCCCCGTGGTGTATGAATATATTTATTTGAGGTTACTCTGCTTACTGTGCTTTCATGCATTTCAATTTCTTCTGCTATATCTCTAAGAACAAGTGGCTTTAGATATTCAACACCATAGGTGAAAAAATTTTGCTGTTTAAGGGCTATTTCTGTGGAAACTTTTAAAATAGTTGTCGCTCTTTGATGTAGAGATTTAACTAACCAATTTGCGACCTGAAATTTATCTGTAATATATTGTTTGTCCTCCTTTTTACGAACTGACTTGCTTATTCTCGAATAATATTGATTGTTAATTAAGACACGGGGAAGAGTATCGGTATTTAATTCAATGATCCATGAATTTGATGGCCCAGCTCGCATTAATACATCTGGAATTATCGGTTGAACGATAATATTTTCGAAGGCTTCTGACGGCCTATGGTTTAGCGTCCCTAGCTCCTTTATCATATCTTTTACATCATCAATATCGACACCACATAATGATGAGAGTTGACTATAATTCTGATCTTTTACCAGATCTATGTTTGCTAATAATTTCTCCATCGCAGGGTCAAAGCGGTCAACATCCTTTAGTTGTACACTCCAACATTCTATGAGATCTCTAGTAAATATTCCAGGAGGATCTAACATTTGCAATTTTGCTATTATATCTTCTAATCTTTTTGGGGAACAACCGAGGGTAGCCGAAAAATCATCTATTTTATTTGGTAGGCGGCCTAATTCATCTAATTGATCTAGCAAAAATATTGCAATAATCTTATCTGACGGTAAATTAAAGTCTATATTAATTTGTCCAAGCAGATGTTCTCTTAATGATATCTCTTGGCTTATATTGTTTTCAATAGAATAGTCATTCTTTTCAAATTTTTGATTGCTAATTGTATTTTTTGTATCTGTAACTGCTAGAGCAATGCCTCGGTCCTCATTCGGTACTTCGTTTATAGAACTAGCTGTTAAATCAGAGTCCCATAAATTCTCATAGTTCTCCATGTCAAGTGAGTTTGCTTTTTCCTCTGTTATTGATTCGGTATTTTTAAATTCAATGGAAGCAATTTCCCCGATGTCTTCGTTTAGTTCGTTATTATTTTTATCATAGACCTCGGTCTCTAAAACTTGGTTATTCTCATCATTATTATTACCATCATCACGCTCCAATAAAGGATTTTCTGCAAGTTCATTTTCAACAAATGCCGCCAAATCTATATTAGACATTTGAAGCAATTTAATGGCTTGCTGCAACTGAGGAGTCATTAAAAGAGATTGGCTTTGCTTAAGTTGTAATTTGGGAGTTATTGCCATTTCTCAACGCTACTATAAATTGAAGCGATCCCCTAAATATACTCTGCGCACATCTTCATTGCCAACTATATCAGATGGTGAGCCCTCCATTAACACCATTCCATCATGAATAATATAGGCTCTATCAATTATATCCAATGTATCTCTGACATTATGGTCTGTTATGAGCACTCCTATGCCCCTTTCTTTTAGATGGGAAATTAGATCTCGAATATCGCTAACAGCAATTGGGTCTATGCCCGCAAGTGGTTCATCAAGTAAAATAAAATGCGGCCTTGAAGCCAAAGCCCTGGCTATCTCAACGCGACGTCTCTCGCCGCCTGAAAGCGCCAAGGACGGAGTTCGTCTAAGATGAGAAATGGAAAATTCAGCTAAAAGCGACTCTAAAATTGCTTCTCTATTTTCACTGGATTTATTAACCACTTCTAGTACCGCTCTAATATTATTTTCTACTGTTAAACCCCTAAAAATAGAAGTTTCTTGAGGTAAATAACCTATTCCAAGTCTAGCCCTTCTATACATCGGTAATTCAGTAAGATTCTTACCATCTAAAATAATATTACCATAATCTGGTTGAATGAGCCCAGTAATCATGTAAAAACACGTCGTTTTACCTGCACCATTAGGACCCAAGAGTCCCACAACCTCACCGCGTTTAACAGACAATGAAACACCTCGGACAACTGGGCGTTTATCAAAACTTTTTCCTAAGTCTTCAGCTACAAGGCCTCTAAACTCGTCTATTACTAACTTTGGACTCTCAGGTACCGACAAAATATCTCCATTCAGTATTTAATTCACAAATCACATTTTTTACTTAGTTGGTTTAAGGGTATGGTCGTAATTGTGAGCCTTTTATACTAACGGTATACAAGTAAAAACTTGTTTAATTTTTATTAGAATAATTAATATACGCCAAATAGATTATTTTTTAATTTCTCTTTGGCATCAAATATCCTCTAATACGTCTCTTTTTTTGTGGTGACTTTGCATAATTACTTACTAGCAATTTGCTGACGCCTGTATTCAAATTGATAATTGCACTATCTCCATTCAACTGATTTTTACCCCTGCTTATTCGAACGTTACCACTCAAAGTAACAATTCCTGACTTTAGGTCATAAATACCTTTTTGAGCTTTAATGCGATCTGTGCGGGTGTTAATCATGACATTATCAAAAGCTTGTATGCGGCTTACTTTTGATTTTCCTGCTTTATCCTTAAAAAAGAATGCGACTAATGTCTCAGCGCGTAATTTTTTGCCATCATGGTTGATAATGGCATTTTTTCGAGCAACGGCCATTTCTTTTTTTTCAAAATATTCCATTTGTTGGTTCGACGTGATGACGTCTGAACCCGATACTAATTTGACTATTTCTCCACTTACAACAAGTATTGCCTTTTCAAGGTCGTAAACGGCATTCTGCCCGGTAATATATTGTGTTGGAGATTTAATCTTAACCTTTTGTAACGCTTCGATCTTTGTAAGCCTGGTTTCGCCTTTTTTGTTTCGTTGGTAATAAGCTCTCAGTATATTTGATTCTATTGTCGCATTTCCTCGGGTGGCTTTTGCATTACCAGTAGCTACCATTAATTGCTTCTCTCTCTGCCACTCAATTCCATCATCAGCAGTAATTTCAATTGGTTGTTCACTACTACCAGTTGCTAAATCAAACGACTGTGAGATTGCTTGTGAAGATACTAATAGTGTTATTAGAATAAAAAACTGGAATTTTAAGGTTCTAATATATTCTAGGTTAAGTTTCATTTCTTAGAGCCCGGGTAAATAATTAATTTTGATTTTCCAGAAAATAAGAACTGGCCACCTTTATTTAATATTTTTAGACCCTCCGCACTAAGATTTCCAAACGGTCCTTGTCCAGTAACATCTGAACTGCTAGAGGCTATTCCCTTATTAATGTCTATAGTAGCGCTCTCAGTGTTAAATTCATATCCCGTATCATGGAACAAGTTCACAGAACCATTTAGCATAAGTGTTTTTTTGTTTTGGTCATATACACCAGTATTTGCTATAATAGCCAACCATGTTCCATCCTTGATTCCAATGTCCGCCTTAGGCATTTCTAGTTCTAAAGACGAACCACCCAGTAAAATATTTTTTGCTAGATCGGCCGTAATTGAGTAGGGCTGGTTTTTTGAGTCTGTGCCCACGAAACGGGCGTTTATCATCGCGGGTTGTTCTGGATTTATCCGCTTTATAGCTGAAAATTTCAGAGAGAACCCTTTTTTTGATACATTGATTTCAGGCCAAACCAATACAAGTCCAACTAAAATAAATGCAATCGAAGGTAAAAGAAACTTCATAAAAGTAACAAAGCGACTATAGGAATTTATCTTAACAGTGTTTTTTAAATTTAGACTGTGACCTAGTTGCATTTTTTGACGCCAAAGTTGTTATTTAATTTCTTAATTGGAATACTAATGTAGGGCATGCTAAAAATTTTACTATCTCCGGCGAATTGATTCATGTTAAATCAATTCTCAAACAATCATGGATGTGTACCAAACCTATAATTTTATGTTCATTCGCAACAAAAAGACTTGTTATCTTCTTGTCATTCATTATCTGCAGTGCTTCACTGGCCAATGCATTTGGCCGAATAGTATGGGCACCCGTCGTCATTACCTCAGAGGCAGTCAGATTGAGCATATCATTTGCCATATGTCTTCTTAAATCGCCATCTGTTATTATTCCTTTGAGTTTACCTTTATCGTTTATTATACCAACGCAACCAAGGCTTTTACGAGTCATTTCAGGTAATATTTCTTTCATCAACTCTCCGCCTTGTGCCAAAGGTAAATCATCACCTTGGTGCATAATCTCTGAGACCTTTAGAAGACGTTGGCCGAGCGTTCCCCCGGGATGACGAAGCTTAAAATCTTCAGCTGTAAATCCTTTTCTCTGCATTAAAACTACAGCTAATACGTCTCCATATGCCATCATCATCGTTGTCGATGTGGTTGGAGCTAGACCAATAAAACAAGCCTCCTCTGCTTTAGGTAGAACGAGAGTAACATCAGACTCATTGGCTAGAGAACTTTCAATAAAACTTGTCATACTTATTAATGGAATTTTAAAACGGCGACTGTACGCTATGATATCACTTAACTCGGGCGTTTCTCCTGAGTTAGATAATGCCAATATTGCATCATTCGCGTTAATCATTCCTATATCCCCATGGCTGGCCTCGCCGGGATGAATAAAAAAAGAAGCTTTACCAGTAGAAGATAAAGTTGCTGCTATTTTTCTTGCTACGTGACCGCTTTTCCCCATACCTGTTACAATAATACGGCCATCAACCCTCTGCAAAATATTGATCGCTAGTGACAATTCGTGATTTATCGATAACGCTAATAATTCTAGACCCTCAGACTCAATCTTTAGAACCTGTTTGGCACGTTCAATATCACTTTCTTCTATGTTCTGATTATTTTTCATATATCACTCAAGCCAATTTACTATTTCCAATATGGATTATAACAGAAATCAGATGTTCTTTGTTTAGAACTATCTTTTCTATCGTTACTGATGTGCAAAAATATTTTGTTCACCCCAACCTTGGATGTCTAGATCAACTTGATATTTAAGAAAATCAAAACAACCGTGCGCAATTTCTACCCGATTTTCTCTTATGAGCCTATGTTCTAGAACATCTTTCAGTTGATGAAGATAAAGAACGTCTGAAGCCGCATATTCTTGTTGATTTAGGGATAACTCAGAGCTTGCCCAATCAGATTGTTGCTGTTGTTTAGATATTTCAACACCTATGAGTTCAGAACAGATATCTTTTAGGCCATGTTTGTCTGTATATGTGCGCGTTAATCGGGATGCTATTTTTGTGCAAAATACGGGGGCACATTGGATTTCCA
>Ga0209630_10004239_pt1 | contig 12678 bp, 8 predicted proteins | sample COG_01_FD_184745 | JGI IMG/M metagenome (GOLD analysis project Ga0209630, IMG submission 184745) | Pelagic Microbial community sample from North Sea - COGITO 998_met_01 (SPAdes) (version 2) | ecosystem: Environmental > Aquatic > Marine > Neritic zone/Coastal water | place: Helgoland, sampling... | reverse complement strand
CACATCGCCACCGCTCGCTCGCGCGGACATCTGCCGTTCAATGCATCATCCTTTTCCTTTCTGTTTTTTGCTCTAAATTCATGTCTCCGGTTAAAATCATCCAAAACTATGTGTGGCATCCGTTGTAACTTCGGTATCGCCAGCGCTAAAGCCGCGAGGAGCATTTCCCGCGACGGCGAGTTCGAGCTCGCGATGTCATCCGATTCGTCCTCTTCGGATCTCAGCATCGACGACTCGGAGAGGCGACCGCTCAACACATCCCACGCCGCGACGAAATCCACCACTCGCGACGTTTTCGTCGTACCGGCGATCGTTTCGTTCGTTTTCTCTTCGTTTTTGTCCTCGTTTGTCTCGTTATTTGCGTCGAAAAGCGCGGAAGACGAGGACGAGATTCGACGATTACGTCGACGATTTCCCGTCGCCCGTTCGAGATGTTCACGACGCGACGGTCGGTCTTTTGTCCTTCTTTTCGACGAAACATTTGCGAGAGAACACGAACGCACGCGTGAAGTCATTTTTCTCGGACTTTAATGTGCTTTTAAAACGCGTAGTGTGTGCGACGAAAGCGCGCGCGTGCAGAGTGACGAACGCGTGGCAGTCGAGCGCCAGAAAGATATCCGGAATAGTTTAGGGTATCATAATCTGTCATATTTATTAGTGTATACGTTCCGCGACGAGACCGCGTGCTCTGTACGAAAGACATTCAATTCGAAACTGAAGATGGGAATGCGCAGAAAAAGACGCAGAGTGAAAGGTTTTCAGTGCACGTGTGGCTCTGGTTGAAATTTTAGGGTGCATGTTCCAAAGTCGCCGTACGCGCGCGGTTGACGGTTGGAAAGAAAAACGCCGCGCGACTCGTACTCGAGGAGTTTCGAAGCCGCCGTAGAAGTCGGAACATTTCCTTTGTGTGTGCATACAAATGTGGTCCGAAACATACTTTGATGTGTTCGTGGTGTGCGCTTGGAGACGACTGCTACCTTTTTTTCGTTGGGAAAGGAGTGCTTTGTTGTCGTCGTTTGGCGTCCTGTACGTATTCGCGTCGGTGTAACGGCGTCGCATTTAACACTGAGAATACCCTATTTAGATTGCCAATAAATCGACAATCCTGTGGAGTTACCACTGAAATCAGATTTTATACGAAATGAAGCTCTTCCAGGCAACAGTTGTGTATGTTGCGTCAGATGATGGAGATCTCCAGGTATGGCGCACTCACGCTGTCCTTTCGTGTATTTTCCCTCATTGTATGAACGACTTCTGAAAGAAAGACGCCAGCATTCGAGACTTTTCGAGACGAGACTCTCGCGATGTATTCGAAAAACAATATCATCGTTGCGCTGCTCTGCTCGCGTTCTGAATCGTCTCTTTTCCCTCTCAATCGTCTTCTTTTGATCGATAGAATGTCTCTCTGATTTGACAGACATTTATCCAAAACGACGAACACATCATGTCGGAGGGAAAGTCGAACGATGACGATACCGATGGAAAAAAGATGTTTAATTCGTCGTCGTCTCTGATTATGAACCAATTCCTCGCCGGCGGTGTGAGCGGTCTCCTCTCGAGAGCAGCGACGCACCCGGTGGATACGATCAAGAGTCAGATGCAAGTTTCGAATTTGGTCGTCACAAGGAGGAGTACCGAGAGGAGCGGATGCGATAGTACGAGTCATCGTCGTCCGATTTTGCCGAGCGCTCGACTTTTGAACGCAAAACGTGCGTTACAAAATCTGTACAGAGGTTTCGGGGCAGCCGCGCTTGGTGCGCCGATGGCGAGCGGGATGTATTTTCTCGGGTACGAGACGACGAAGAAGACGCTGAAGAAGATACGCAGAGAACGAAGATTAGAAGGAGCGTTTAATGATGATGATCACGAAGAAGAAGAAGAAGATAATAAAACAACGATATATATGATAGATAATATAATCACGGGCGTCGTCGCGCAAGCGTTTGCCGGGATCGCGTACACGCCGGTGGACGTCGTCAAAGAACGGATGCAAGTGAGTTCGGTGTTGCCGACGAATTTGAAAACGAATAACGGGGTGGATTACCGGAACGCGTTCGACGCGTTGAAAACGATCGTGAAAAACGAAGGCATCAAGAACGGTTTGATGCGAGGGTACTGGGCGCAGAATTTCGTCTGGTGGCCGTGGTCGGCGTGTTATTTCGTCGCGTACGAAAAAGGTTTAGAGATTTTTCGTAGAAACAACAACGACAACAAAAGTAGTCTTCGCGTTGATGATGATAACGGTGGTGTTTTTGGTGGTGATGCTGAGCGCAGTAATTTTGAGAGTAGCAGTAGTAGCAGTAGTAGTGTTAAAAGTAGTAGTAGTTTTTATCGGGAGGGGGGGTGGTACGAAAACAACATTTCGCCGCACGCGGTCTCGGCGTTCGCCGCGGCGACGTGCGCGACGATCTTGACGCACCCGTTGGATTTGTGCAAAACACGAGTACAAACGATGACTAATAATAATAATAACAACAATAACAAGAAAGTGATGACGTTACGGACGGTTTTCAAAGATGTCGTCAGAAAAGAAGGCGTTTTGGCTTTATACAGAGGCGTGTTTGCGAGAGTTTTGAGCGTCGCGCCCGGGTCGGCGATTTCTTTTTACGCGTACGAATCCATTCGGAAAAGTGGCGCGTTACGTTTAGAGGAGGATGATTAGATTATTCCACTAGCTTAGTATTAATTGCGTTTAAACCGTTATTAGTATTAGTATCATTTATTACATACCCATAGGCATTTGCTCGGCGCTCCCGATTTCGAAATCTTCGACTTCGTCCCACCACTCTAAACCCGCCGCCATGTGTTTTATATTCTCGGCGCCGAATCCTCGAGCGACTAATTCGTGAATAGCCATCAGCGACGGCGTTTGCACTCCGTCTTGAAAATCCATCATTTCCTCCCCGATGACCCCGCCGACGTCGTCGTATAAAATCACCTTCTCGCCCCACAACCCTTCCTCTACGACTTCCTCTATAAAGTTCTCGTTCTCTTCCACGTTCGCGTACCCGCTGCTGGAGAATACCCTCTCCGGAAAAATCGCCAGCGACGCCGCTTGTTTCGTAAACGTCCTCAAATCTCTCACTTCGAGCGGTATAAAGTATTGGCAATTTTTGGACGGATACGCGTTTTCTACACCAATCGATTTGCGGCCGAACGTCGACTAAAATCCAGTTCTCGTTTTGCATTAACTCTTTCGCACGTTTCGGCATAATTTGCTCCACCTGTGAAAAAGAGAGAGAGAGAGAGAGAGAGGTCAGATTAACATTCGATCGAGAGGAAGATTTTCATCTCGCACCTGTGCTTTCTTCAACACTTTTTGCATCAATTTCCAAACGGTCGGGTCGGTCGTGTTCGCTAAAATTGGCGCCCCAGCTGGGCGTAAAAACGGCGACATGTTTACATTTTCGAAGAATTCTTCGTCCTCGGTGTACGAGACGTCCTCGTTAATGTCCTTTTCGTCGTTGACATCATCGTTCGTATCCTTGTCTTTTTGTGATGATTTTCCCCTAAAATTCGTGCATTTTCTGCTTCTTTTTATCCGACTTTTGACACCAAAACCAGCCTTGGTTCGCGGTAAAATTGAACCAAAACGAAGCATCGATGAATGCTCCGATGCTCTCGTGTGTTTATGCAGTATTTACGCGTCCGTTTGATGATGTAAAGTGTGTCTGTTTTATGGGGAAATTGACTACATTTCACTCCATTTCTACATAAAAAATGGCACCACATGACGCTTAATCGACCGTTCGTTTCGGTCTTTTTATCCTCCTCTCCGCGACGAGCGAGCGATGCGTGCGCGCACCATCGTCGCCGTCATCGAGAATTCACGTTTTCGTCATCGAGAGGAAGAACTGTGCGACAAAAAGCCTCTGAAACAGATGCGGATTTGGACGAACACATCCTCCTTCTCGCTGTTCCAGCGTTGTTGAGTTTACTCTTAGACCCTTTACTGACGGCCGCAGATACCGCGTTCGTCGGCAAATCCGAAGAAACTTTATTCACAGAAGCTAATCGGAGCGTTTTTATGAAAGAAAAAGGGGAAAATTCCGGCCTAGCGGCCTTAGCGGTGAGCTCGTCGGTGTTCAACTTTATAAGCTACTCTGGAAGCTTTCTGGCGCAAGCGACGACGCCGCTGGTCAGTCGAGAAGTCGCTTTGGAAGAAGCGAAGAGGAAGAATAAAAAGAATGACGATGAAAACGATGAAAATGATTCAAACGTTGTTGAATCGTCGTCTTCTGCGTCGAAGACAATATCGGCGGCTTTAGCTTTAGCTGTAGTCGTCGGCGTATCGGCGACGTTTCTCGTCGAGACGAACGCGGAGTGGTTGTTAGGATTGAGCGGTGGGAACAGTTTAGAAATAAACGCGTACGAAAGCGCGTTAGAGTACGTGAAAATACGAGCGTTGGGTTTACCGTTTTTCTGTTGTTCGTTGATTGGGATTGGCGCGTTTCGAGGCGTGGCGGATACGAGGTCGATTTTGAACGTCGCGTTGGTGAGCGAATCCGTACATTTTTTCTTAGATTGGTTTTTGGTTTTAGGACTACACTTAGGCGTAGAGGGTGCTGGATGGTCGACATTTGCGAGCACGGTGTTAGAGTTTAGTTTGTTTTCGCGAGCGATGTTCGACCGAGGGATTTTAAACGTACCGCCGACCCGCGGCGAGGAGGATTTCTTCTATAAACAAACAATAAAGGATTTCCTCGAAAACGATGTGAAAGACATGAGCGGTAAACTCGGCCAGTTAGTCTCGAACGGTTCCAATCAGCTCTTGCGAACGCTGTTTTTACAATTCGTGTTGGTTCGCGCGACGGCGTTGGCGACGGAAAACAACGTCTCCGGGCCGCACCAAATCGTCAGTCAAGTCTGGTGGATCGAGCTGTTCGTGCTGGACGCCATCGCGGTTGCCGCGCAAACGTTAGTGTCCACGCGATTGGCGAAAAACGATGGAAGCGAGGAGGATATTTTAGCCGCGCGAAAAGCCGTCGATAGGTGTTTGTTTTGGTCGTTTTTGCTCGGCGTTCTTTTAACCGTCGTCACGGAACTTTTTTCCAACGATTTACCGAAAATTTTCACCGGCGACGCCGCGATCGCGGCCGCGACGTTCGTCCCGTTGGCGTTTATATTAGCGCCACTTCAACCACTCAACGCGCTGGTCTTCGTCGGCGACGGCGTTTTCCAAGGCGCGAACGATTTCAAATTTCTCTCCAAGGCGATGATTGTCTGTTCGCTTTTCGCTTTGGCGGCGTTTCAAACGCCTATATTCGCGGACGCGTTCGACAGCGGTTTATTGGGGGTTTTAGGGCTCAATGATAGTAATAATAATAATAACGGTTTAGAACGAGTCTGGTTAGGCATCGCCGTGTTGATGCTCACCCGAGCCGCATCGCTTGGGTATCGCTATTGGTTGGATCCGGAATCGCCTTTAGCCGTCGTCGTCGATACTCACGGAATCGGGGGAATCAACTCCTCGGCTTTTGTCCGCGACGAAAAAGAAGACCAAACGAAAGGAACGAAAAAGAAGTCTTAGTCACGTCTTCTCGACGAAACCGCGAGAAAGAAGTAGTTGAGAGCACTCACTACTGCGTAGCACCATTTTTAGTCTGTTGCGTCGCGCGCGTAAAAGCGTAGTAAAACGCGACGCGTAGCTTAAACAACAACAACACGTAGCAGTTAAACAAACGAAACGAAATAATAATCAACGCGCTCAAAACGACACGTGTTATGAGTACACTCTCCATCACGCACAGAGAGCGCGCGTGAGAACACATCTTTCACGAAAAGCTCTTCGTCGCGGAAATCTGTCGTATTCCGTCGAATCTGTCACATCTGTCACTCTTTTGTCCCAATTGGCTCCATTTTATCCATCATTTAGTACCAGAGGAAACGCAACAAAGATGAAGAAAAGTAGCGTTACAGTAAAAGCACACTCGTAAAGAAGGAGTTTAGAGAATAACACATACTCTGTTTGCTTTCTTTCTCATCAAAATGCGACGCGCGACGAGTAAACGCGCGCGTTTGCTGATCCAATTTCAGTCTCAAAATCCAATTCTTACGCGTCGACGGCTTCAAATGAGTCAAGAAACATCGTCCTCGTCGTCGTCGAAATGCGGTGTTTTTGCCGCACCTTTATGTCATAACGACGCCTCTCGCTCGTATTCTTCGAGGAGTAACAATGCTGCGATAAAACCGTGGGCGACGGAAGAGGAGTTACGTGTGCTCTCCGTGCACTTGAAATCCGTTCGAGAGAAAGCAGCCGCTGCTTCAGAAAATGTTCGTCGATCGAAAGACGACGCGGATGATGTAGTCGTTTCAACGAACACTGAGTATACGTTGTGCGCGAAAACGTTTCGAGAGTACAACCCGGAATTACTCGCAAAACACTTCCAGAAGCAACCGTTCAAAGTGCTCAAGCGAATGATTGAGATTGTATCGTCGATGACGTTCGTCGGCGCTCGGGTGTATTTTAAAGTCGGCGATACGGAATCCAGGGCGAAGTTTTTTAGGGACGAGTTAGTTAAACTAGGACCGGCGTTCGTGAAGTTTGGGCAGGTTTTATCGACGAGAGAGGACGTGTTGCCGAGAGAATATTGCGAGCAGTTGGCGGAGTTGCAAGATTCGATGGCGCCGTCGGATTTGGCGAGTTCGAGGGAGTTTTTGAAGTTACACTTAGAGTGCGAGCCGGAGGCGGCGTTCGCGACGTTTGATCCGACGCCGATAGCGGCGGCGAGTTTGGCGCAGGTGTATAAAGCGACGTTAGTTGGGAGCGGGAAAGCAGTCGCGGTGAAGTTGCAGCGACCAGAGGCGTTCGAGAACGTCGCTTTGGATAGTTACGTGTTACGATTGGTGGCTAAATATAGCGCGAAGAATCCAATCAAAAAGTTCAATTCTGACGTGGTGAGAATAGTGGACGAATTAGTCGGACGATTATTCGAAGAGATGGATTACGAACGCGAGGCGAAGCAGTGCAATCGATTTCGAGAAACGTACCAAGACGGAAAGATTGCCGGTCGCGTGAGAGCGCCAGTCGTCGTCGACGCGTTGTCGACGAGTCGAGTTTTAACCATGGAATTCGTCCAAGGCGAACGCATCGACGGGTTACAAAAGCTCTACGGCGACGATTCGTCGTGGGAACTCGACGAAAAAGGCGGCGGCAAGAGGAAGAAAAGAAACAAAACAAAGTTCATGAAAGAGTTTCAGCCGCACGAAATCCTTCGACGAGGCGTGCGGTGTTCTTTACACCAACTGTTGGCGACTGGTTTCATGCACGCAGATCCGCACCCGGGAAATTTAATCGTCGACGAACAAGGCGCTTTGGTGTATTTAGATTTCGGCACGTGCGTGTACGTCCCGCGGTTCCAAAGACGAGCGATGATTCGAGGTTTGATCGGTTTCGTCAATCGAGACGCGGAATCGTTGGTGAGCGATTTGAAAACGTTAGATTTCTTACCCGAGGACGCCGACGACGAAGCGTGCGTCCAAGCGCTGACGAAGGTGTTCGACGAACGAGGCAATCGAATTCGAGACTCGAACGATTTCATGGCGGTCATCACGCAACTCACGGAAGCTTTGTTATACAAAGGATTCCGACTGCCGCCGACGTTTGCGAGAGTCTTGAGAGCTTTAGCCGCTTTAGAAGGAACCGCGCAAGCCATCGATCCGAATTTCAAAGTTTTAGAGCAATCGTATCCGTACGTTTTAGCCAGAGTGACGAGCGACCGGTCGCCGGAAATGCGATCGGCCGTGAGACGGTTGTTGTTGGACGAAAAGAGCGGGAAAGTTCGATGGGCGAGGTTGAGAAGATTAGTCGAGGCGTACGCCGAGAAAGGCTCGGAAGTTTCCGGAGAGTTTCATAAAACGAGGAGGAGTAAAAGCGGCGCTAGAAATAGAAAAAATACTACAAAGAGTTTAGACGACGATGATGATGATGATGACTTTTCTTTCGAAAACGAAGATTTAGACGAAGAAGACGACTTATACCTCAACGATTTCGATCGGGCCAGAGGCGTCACGAAAGCGGAAAAGTTGCGAAGAGAAAACGCGTTTGAATACTTCCGCGACTTCTCCCGCAAATCCGCCAAAGGCGTCAAGACGTTGGTTGAAGACGTCTTTTGTAGCAGCAAAAACAGCGGCGGTCAACATCATCGGAATTTTGAGGAAGAAACCGTCGATAAAAACGAATACGAAAAAGAAGAAAACCACACCGATACATCGTCGGAATCTCCAGCCGTAGACGCGGTCGAAGACGCCTTGCGCTTCCTCTTCTCCAAAGACGGAAAAATCGTTCGCGACAACGTCGTCGAGGACGCCCTGGACGCCCTGGAGGCTTTCTTCGACGATAATTCAGACGACGACGATCACTCAAAAGATGATACCGATACCGACATAAACGACGTAGAAAAGAAGAAGACAAAGAAGAAAGAAAACGTCGGCGACCAAATCACCCTCGACCAACTCCTCCTGGCGTTCAAAGCGACCCGCGCCGCGACCGCCGAACGCCCGGACTTATGGATCCCAGCCGTCGGCAAATACGTCTTCGAAAAAGAATCCGTGGACATGGCGTATATGTTTATTTCCGGAATGCTCGAGCGTGCACCTAGAAAAGAAGACGATTTGAAAGAGACTTTGACGAGCAAAAGCGACGACAAAACATCCAGCGGATTTACGGACGGATGCCGTTCTCGCCGAAACCATCTCGACGTCGCCGAAATCGCCCGAAGAGTCATCCACGCGGCGACCAGAAAAAACAAAAAGAAGACTCAATGACAACAACATCAGCATTTCGAAGAACGAGAACAAGATTAAGCCGTTATTGATCATCATCTGAGCATTATAGAGTAGCGCGTTGTTTAGGAACATAGAGAGCAAAGAATCACCTCATTTTAACTATTCTCGTCTTACGCACAAAACACATCATCATCTCGTCACATTTCGTCGTCAAAACATATCGTCGCATCGTTAAACGTTATTCTCGTTGTTGTTCTTGTTGTTCTTGTTGTTCATGTTGTTCATGTTTGCGCGGTAAAAGAAGTCTTAAACGATGAGAAAAGACGAGATTTCCTCCAAAGCGGCTAAAGATGAAGACGAAGAAGAAGGCGAGCTTACGACGACGACGACGCGAAAGAGACGCATCAAAGACGCCCGTTACGATGGGAGTAAAGAACAACAACCAGGAATGATAATAGAAGCGATTAAACCGAAAAGACAACGGATGGAATTCTTGGAATTTCGAAGAGAAAATCTCGAAGGCGTTGGGAGACCGCGAGGCGATCGAGGACGGGAAATGTTTAGTACGAAGAGTAATACGAATACTCTCAAGAAAGAAGAAAAGAAGTATAGCTCTGAATATTACGAGGCGTACGGAGACGCGAGGCGAACACCACTCACGGTAATAATACATCATACATTGCATTTTCTATTCGCGCGTTGACATTGACATTTTGTCGTTGGTATTAACGCGTAACTTACGCTTTCTCTCTCTCTCTTATATCTTATTCAATATTTACATCAAAGACGGCGGAAGCGGCGCACGCGAGCAATTTGGCTGTTGTGAAGCGACTCCCGGAGTCGGCGAAACCGAAACTGTTATTGGTGAACGAAGAAGAGGCGATTTCATCGATGAAACGACAACAGAAGAAAACGGTGCCAACCGCGGTGAGGTATAAGTGTTTGTATCGATTAGTCGCGATTCGATTGGCGCGAGGAGGAGAGGACTTAAACGACGACGTCGTCGCGACGAAGTTTTTTGAGGAGGAAAATGAAGGAAAATTGAAAGCGATGGTGGAGGAAGCCGAACGCGTGGAGCGCGAATGCGTCGAAGCGTCAAACGGGAATAAATCGACGTATTTGTCCAAAGTTGCCCAGTTTACAAAATCGAGCGAGTTTGAACGCGTGACCGAGGCGATGTTTTTACCGAAAGGGTCGATGTTACAAGATCAAAAGAGCGAATTCGCGCGGACGAAGATTGATTTGAAGTTTTGCGAATTTGTTAGAGGGACGGAGAACGTCGCGTTTTTCCGCAGAGCGGCGAAGAGAGCGAGAGGAGAAGTCGACGACGATTCAGACGACGATTCAGATGACGAAGATTAACTCTTTCATAGAATAGAATAGAATAGAGAATAGAATAGAGAATAGAATAGAGTCGCGACGATTTTACGCGATAAATATTAGTATCATACTATTATTCAAACACAACGTTCTTAGTGATAATAGATATTTTTTACTTCTTCTTCGCGGGCGTCTGCCTCGTGCGTCGAGGACTGGCTGGCGATTTCGCTCTCGCCGCGGGCGTCTTTTTCGTCGTTTTCGTCGCCGTGGTGGTCTTTCTCGAAGCTCTCGCTTTTGCCGGCGCTCGATCTTCTTCGCCTTCGTCGGTCGTCCTCGAAGCGCTCTTCTTTCTCGCCGCCGGCGTCTTCAACGGCATCTTTTCGATTTTCTTCGCTTCTTTATCCTTCTTCACGCTCTTAGCGACGACGACCAACTCGTCTTTATATTCCAGCCATTTCGGTTCCTCGAAGATGATCCACGTCGAGCCTTTCGCCGGCGCCGATAACGTCGTCTCGCACTCCAACATTTTCTCCGGGCATCGACACAAGACTTTGTTGCCTTTTAAAAACACGATGCACTTATCCGCGCCGCCGGCGAACGGCATGTGAAACTGAATGTTCACGCGATCGGAACCAACTTTTCGCGTTTTCACGCTCGCCGGCGGTGGTTTCGCGAACGGCGTGAACAGGTGGACGATGCGTAAAACGGCGAGCGTAAACAGGAGCAAAAACGCATCCGCCATGTAACCGCCGAATTTATTCACGTCCATCTTCCCGGTCGGGAGTTTCGACAACACCGCAATCGCGTGCACTCGAAACGTCGCTCGTATCGTCGTAAACTTCTTCACCACAAACTTCACACTGTTTTTCGGAAGTCCGACCGCGAACTTATACCCCGGAGCGAGTACGCTCGATACCATTTCATTCATAAAGTTCTTCTGTTGTTTCCCCGAAACAGAAGGCGGTTTCATTTCTTTCCTCGCTTCCACGTACTCCTGTGCGGTCATTCTTTTCTTCTCCGTTGGTATCGTCGCGGGAATCGGATCCTGTTGCTCCTTTTGCGCATCAACATCCTCATTAGGGTTTAGAGGCGGATCCACCTTCCTGGCGTGCATCCGCCCGGGAGGCGGCGGTGGTGGAGGTTTCTGTTTCTGTCTCTCTCGTTCGCTCTTTTTCCGGTTCTCATCATTCAGACGATGCTTTTCATGACGTTCTTCGCGGCGAGGAGGAGGCGGACGCGCAGGTGGCGGCATCCTCTGATGATGATGACGTTCGTGTTCGAGCGCGGAAACGAAGATTTTCTCGATTTTCAATCGCGTGGAAACCAGTAAAACAGACGCTAAAAACGCGAGAAAGAGGCCCAGTTTTGTGCGAAAAGGAGAGGCACGAATCGTGCTTTTGCGTTTGGTGGTGGTCATCGAGGCGGTTCTTTTGTCGTTGATCGTCGTAAACATCTTTTATGCGTAAGAGCGGAGTAAAAGTGAGAAAATTTTGAATTTTCTCCCAACGGAAGGAATGGGGTGCTGATTTAGGGTATATACGAGTATGGGGAGACTCTCGTCTGTAAATCTCTCGTGCGTGTGTGTTTTGTCTGTGTTACGATTATACTTTGCGTGTGTGTATGTTTTTGTGTGTGTTTTAGGAGGTTGCGTGCAAATCTCGCCCTCTGTTGGATGTTTCGTTCTCGTTCCGTCGAAGGTTTCGTTTCCGTAACCCCGGGAGGGTACTTTCGCCGAACCGCTCGTTTTGTATCTCTTTTTCTTTTTCTCTCTCTCTCTCTCTCTCTTTCTGTTATTACATTACGTTTTATTCTGATTCTGATTCTGTCACGTCGTGTAACTCGCCGTTTTCGTATCGCCAACCATATGGTAATGGACAGTTGTTGTCGAGGAGGTATTGTAGACACTCGGGGTGGTTGTTCTCGTGCGCTCTTCGTACCGCCCAAGAGTCCCACGGCGCTTTGGCGGTTTCGCGCAAGTACTTCAAACAGTCTAAGTGGCCGCTCTCGGCTGCATGCTCGCACGCATATGCCGTATATTTATCAAACTTACGCTCAACAAGATATTCGAGTATGTGGAGATGACCATTTTGAGCCGCCCAAGAGGCAGTTACCGAATCCCAAGGCGCTTTGACTTCTTCGCGTAAGTATTTGAGGCACTCGAGATGACCGTTTTGGGCAGCACGTGTACACGCCCACTCATCGATAGGACACTCATTTGCAACGCAATACTTTACCATTTCCAGATTACCTTGATATGCGGCCGCAATAATCGTATATTTATCCCACTCACACTGTTTCTCCTCTCTCGCCCACTTGAGCAACTCGAGTTTATTCGTGTAAGCAACTCGAGAGCAGAAATATGTTTCGTCCATCTCTTCTTCCAGCTCATGGTTATACGTGCCCCACGGATAATGCTCCCACGCAACTTCCAAAGTCGATATCGACGACATCTCTTCAATCCAAAACTTCTTTTTTAAATCACCCGCGCGAGACGATCTCTTCACCAAAGCTCTCGTCTCCGTATTCACCCCGTACAAGAATTTAAGATCAGTTCGATTCAATCTCGGCAAGATGTGCGTGAAACAAATATCGTCGCACTTCACGACCACATCCCACAACAACAAAAAAGAA
>Ga0209630_10004238_pt1 | contig 12681 bp, 6 predicted proteins | sample COG_01_FD_184745 | JGI IMG/M metagenome (GOLD analysis project Ga0209630, IMG submission 184745) | Pelagic Microbial community sample from North Sea - COGITO 998_met_01 (SPAdes) (version 2) | ecosystem: Environmental > Aquatic > Marine > Neritic zone/Coastal water | place: Helgoland, sampling... | reverse complement strand
GAAGTTTCGACGTCGCGTACGCGAGCTCAGGAGACGGCAAAAGTTTCGTAACGCCGAGTCTGTTTTGCAAACGACGGATCTGTGCGCCGTGACAGCCTGATTCAGCGCCCCAGGTGTATAAAACTCGCTGGAAAGATCGATTACGATGTCTAGTCGATGTTCGCTTTGACGCTCCGGCCTCAACGGCGGCGCGCGCCTCTCTGACTGTCCTCGCGCGGCGCGGCAGTTGAGAGGATGAGCTCATCAGTAGTTCATCCTTTTAAAACGTACTACGCTCTGACTATTTGCTCATACGTCATCCTCTTAATCCTCTCTAAGCTCATATCCTCTCGTTGATAGCCACTACCTTCGTAGATAAAAAATATCTACTACAGGTATCATAAGGTATCATAGATAACTAGATATGTATCGGATACGTGTACAGCTGTACACGTACGTGTATTAGCCCTACTGTAGTTGTACACGATTGTACACGTACATGAGTCGTACGAAGGTACGAAGATAGATACTTTCGTACGAACGAAGGTATTATTGTACCTTCGTAGATGTATTTGTACGAGTAGTTGTACATGTAGTCGTGCGTGTATTGTACAAATAGTACACGTATGTAGTACTGTACACGTACAATGTAGGGATCTAAAACGATCACATTTTCACATTCATTTTCATATTTGTGGCCCGTATCGTTCTACAGGACACTTCACGGGTACCGCTATGATGGCTGCGTTAGCTGCGATATCTCCTCTCCGGTGCCCGTTCACATCGGGTGTTCACCTTCCTGCAATCCGTAAATCTGGCCGAGTTCGTGCGACAGCCCCTAGACTAAATGTCGAAGCCAGAGCAACGAAGTCGCAAGATGGGTAAGTTGCGGATAAACTTTTGCCGAATAATTAGGCGGTTTCCCACCCGTCGCACCGCTGCAGCTTCACCGAACTGAAGCTCTGCTTACTAAGCAAATATTCACACGGTGTCGCGTCATTATAGCGCACGTCGCTTTCTATGCGCCTGGATTCCACTGAGCCCCTCTTAGCGAGTACTAAGCCCTACCTTCTTATCCACAGGGCTCAGGAGTTCTCGAAGGTGTTTCGCCCGGCCGTCGGAAGTGCGGTCGCCAACGCCCTTGTCGTGCTACCCTCTTTCGCGGGCGAACCAGGGAAAATTTTTGACTTCAACTTGACCCTCCCCATTATCGCCTCCGAGTTCCTCCTCTTGATGGTGATCCTCGACAAAACTGTATTCGGCCCCGTTGGAAAGGCGCTCGACGACCGTGACGAACTTATTCGAACTCAGCTCGCTGCCGTGGGTGACAACTCCTCCGCCGTCGCCGACCTCATCGTAAGTTATGTGTGATTCTCATCTAATCGAGCTCGGCGCCTTCCTCGCGTATCTTGCTTCCGGCTCTCGAGCGAGACAACAAAAATAATATTCCAGTGAGTTCTAACTCGCATTTTTTTTTTCAGGCAGAAAAGGAGAACCTCATCTCTGCTGCTCGCGCAGAGGTGGCCCGTGAAGTGGCCGCTACAAAATCAAAGATAGATGCCGACATCGCGGCTGCCTCAACGAAGGCCAAAGCTGATGTGGACAAACAGATTGCTTCTGCTCTCACAAAACTTGACTCCGCAAAATCTGAGTCAGCCGCTCAGGTCGAAACAATGTCCAAGGAGCTCTCTGACCAAATCATCAAGAAGGTGGTCGAAGTATGATGTCATGATTTGCTGCGCTTTAATTGGTTTCGCATCATGTAGCTACGATTCCCAAAAGTGTGCCTCGTCTGTCTAGCAACTGATTGACGGAGAGAACATCGAAAGTGGAGTAAGAGTGAGGAATATGACTTGAGTACAGTTAGCTGAGTCAGCTCCGTTGAGTTAAAAGCAACCAACTACCGCTGCCGTAGTCGCGCGATCCCGTCCAAATTTTGTTCCCCACCCACGCGTGCACTCTCCCGTCTGCAGCATATATCGAACGGTTCCACGCGCCCTACAGCGATAATCGCGTCCTTTTCTTTGTGAGCTTGCCAGGCAATACACGCTGACCATAGTGCAGACCGAGGTATTCCCTGGTCTCGGTCTGTCCCACATCCAAGCAGACGTCATCCTTTATCTCCACTAGATTGACATTATTCCCTTCATCGATGATGGTATCAGTCACATTTATTTTCAATTCACGAAGGGAAAGCGCTACATTACCACAACCGTTGAACACTGAGGTAGAAGATAAACCATAGGCAGTGCGAAGAACTGATGCTGCAAAATGTGCTGCCAATATGCAACAGCCATTGTTTATACTGAGACGAGTACGATCTCCATCTCTCACAGCTGCACGGTCTGCATTCTTCCCCGGAATGAAAAAGTCGTCACCCTTCCACTCAGCGACTGAAGTACGTGGCGTGAAGGCAGACACACATACTGAAATGAACTTGTCAAGGTTGTCAAGAGCACCATCACTGAACAGAGACAAGTATGAAGGATCACGGAGATAGGCTAGTGTCGCTCTATCGCGGTCTGCTACGTGTAATATACTTCCGGTGTTATTCTTGAGGAGTGCATGAAGTAGAGTGGCCTTCACTCGTACTAGCATAGGTGCAAGTACTGCTTGATGACGAATATCAGCTGCAACGTTGAGTATATCTAAAAGATTTGCAACATGCACGGCACCCCCGCCACCCTTTGGGCATGTCATCGCTACAGCGAACGGTACCCCACCCGATAAAATAAAAGATAATGACCAGTGTAGCAGCCCTGCGGAAACATTTTCAATGTATGTTTTGTCTTCAGGTTCTGTTATTGCTGACGATATCCACGTCATGATAGCAGTGAGTGCCCTTGCTGCTATGTAATCTGTGTCTGCGCTCGTAGCCATCCCGACCGCGATCGTGCCATTTTTGTCAGCCCTTGCTGATGTGACAATCACATTCAGCATATTAGCACGAAGAACTCTGCTTTTCATACTCGCCACTGCTGCTGCAGCGTCCACAGCAACACACATGCCAGCTATCTCTACGATGTCAATTACTTCACCACAACGGCGCGACAGATGATTTGCGACGGCCGCATGCAGGCGGAGCAAGGTTACGAACAGGGCACGAGTAATCACAGGCTTGTTTTCGTTTATGGAGTTATCACAGTTATCACTGTAAACACAGTCTGTGTAGTCTGTGGAAGAGCGTTTGGCAGTCACTCCAGCCGCGGAAGGGATTAAAGAAAAAAGGGTTCCACGCAAGTCGCGTAATGCAGAAAGGAAGTCAGATGCCGTTCCCGTGGGTCCACCGTGTACTACACCCCGCTGATCAACAATATTGTTAAGTGCTGTCGCAGTCAAAAGCGCTGTCATCCCCACTTTCATATCAAGTCGGCCGCGTGAACACTCTGTCTTCAGTGCAGTCACTGTCACCGATGATAACCACTGTACCAGGCCACTACCATCAACTAGCGTCCCTACCATCATAGGTGTACGTGCTGTCCTAACCAAAAGATCGAGTAATAGTCGTCGTGCATATGAATCTAACATCAGCGATGCTGACTTGTGTGACATCAGTACCTCTAGGATGAAAGCCTTGCGGAAGAAACGAGCGTCCTCGGGACTCCCTCGAAGACTTGCAAGCATCAAGCGGAGGATCCAGACCCGGATGACGCGCGTTTCACTTCTTGTTGCCATCGCAACAAATGGTTTTATCCCGCCGTAGAACATGCTGAGGAAGTTAATGGGCAGTGCGCATTTCTCAAGTACAGCACGACGAAGAAGACTACGTTGTACTGGCACGTATGTCTCAAATGTAGGATGTAGGATGACAGTTGCAGCTTCAGCTGCGAATGTCGCAGTGGTTATAGGAAATTGCATAATGGGTGCATCAACTGTATTGCGCACCACTGTAAGCAATGCGACTACCTGTGTCTGCTCACGAAAAGAGGCCCCATCGTGGCAAGCTTTCGCAATACTCGATATTACGGCATATGCAATAGTTCGCATACCCTCATCAGCAGATGAAGTGGCGGCAAGAGCTAGCGACAGTAACCCCCATGTAACACATTCGAGAGGACCAATTGCACTGATTCTCATGGCATGAAGAGCGAAAGGCAGCATCCAGGCTGGATCATATCCGTAAAATATTGTGTTCTCACAGTCATTACGTGTGCGTATTTTCCACTTAGGAGAATTTGATGTGATGCTCTCTTGATCACGATGGTCTCTCGCAGTGCAATATACCTTGGTGTTCAGTGATAAATGTCGAGCATATGGAAACCGAACTACAGTAGCTGCACATCTTCGTGCGTCAGGGACCGTCCCCGCACGCAGCGATGAGGCCAAAGACTCAGGAGATAACTCTGAGTATATTAAACTTGTTTCAGGTACTCTCGATTCACCAGATTGCTCAGAACTGGCGCGCGTGTACTCAAAGTGAGCAGCGGCATCACCCCATAGATACCCGAGTTTGGCTAACCCGCATCCACCTGATGCAGCATCTAACTGTTTCAAAAGTAGGGCACCAAGCTGATCACTTGGTGATAAAGTAGCCCCGTTCGCCGCCGCTAACAAGGGGATCAAACTCGCTTGCCTTGATCTCCATACCTCTGGACATGAATTGCCGCTTAAAATCAACACCTCGGACATCTTACGAGATTGCACTATTGAGGTGCATGTAATGTGAAGATTCCAAAGCTCGTGAAGAAGTATAAGAAGCTCAAACTTGGTTTCATCAGCTTTTTGAATCGTTTTCTGCTCTCTCTCATTATCTTCTCTGTTGAAATCTCTGACTGCCTCTTTTAATACCTCATCATTCTGTTCATAATTCATAAGTGGCAGCAATGATGCGAGGGGGACAGAAATATCAGCAATGTTGGGGGGTGACGAAGACGCGGCAGAAGGGTAAAGAAGTACACGTGAGAACGCGTGGTGTGAAACCACACGGTCAAAAGTTTCCTGAGCAATTGTCGTAAACACTATCTTCGCGCCAATATCAAGTAAAATGGATGACTTTATTTCCCCAAGTCCATTGCCACCTGACCCACGATTAATTTGACAGGGGGACAGAGCAGTGAGTAAATTATTGATGAACGTGAGCGAAACAGAGGAGGTGAATCGACAGCGGAGAGTGGCGCGTATGAAAGCTCGCGCGGCAGCAATCAGCGGCGCAGTTGGCTTGGCAAGAGCATATTGTCTTGAAAAAAGTGTGGAAAGATCTCTTGAGATAGGTTTCTCCAAACATGATGCTACTGCTGACGGTGACAGCACAGAAGACCAGAATGGAACCTTTGAAATGGACCGCACAGGTGTGATCAACGTGATCACCCTCAGAGTAGACAGTAAACTTGCCAGGTACGCGCAACGTATTCGATGTGTTTTCTCTTCTCCATACACCAGCTGCGCGGTGGCTGCTTGCTGTGCAATCAAAAGAGGATATTGGATGGCATAAGTACCTCCCCAGACCGCTTCTGATAAAATTGGAGATTTGGCAGCAAGGGAGGGGAACCAACCAGCAGGCGGTAAAATAGAATACTCCGGACAACATCCTTGCAAAGTGATGGAATACGCTGCCGTTAAAGTGGCTGCCGCATGATCTCTCAAGTTGTCCACTGAAGGTATCGGCATCGGGCGAGTAGAACAGTTTGATGTGTCAAGAAATAAATAATTTGCTAGGGCATGGTAAACGGTGCGGGCAACCAAGTTCAAGTCTTCAATCACAGAGCAATTACACAGAGCCGAACATAAACTGGTACAAAGGTTGTGGCTGACAGAAATAGTCTCCCGTGCTGATTTATTTGAAACTTGACATTCAAGGCTGACTCGGATAGCTGGAAGAAGGTCAAGTAACTTTGTCGTGAAACTTAGGAAAGATGTTTGACGCAACTTTGTGGCTATGAGCACAGTGAAGTTTGTAGCATGGACATGGCTGGCCGAGACAAGTGCTGTACAGAGACCCGCCATGTTGGGAGTTACCGAAGTAACTGCCCGATGAATTACAGTTTCCACCTCTGTGACATAGGCGAAATCTGGCACCATCCCTGTAGTCCTGGCAACAACAACTGCGGGTGAAAGCATCGCAACGAGAGCTTCTTCTGCAACATTACTTGCTCGTCCACTGATGTCTGCTTCAGCAACTCCTGCTAGAATAATTGCGGTGTGAAATGCGTGTCGCAATGTATCAAAGATAGAGCTGACCACATCCACGTCTGCATAGGATGGTAATGAAGTCAGCTGAAATAGAATTGCAGCTGCCAACTCAATCAAAAGAGCTCGTTGCGATGGCATAGTAGTTGCTACGAGTGTGTTTCTCGAACTGCAACAACTGATGGACGTTTCCACGAGCCGCTGCTGAGTTCTCACCGTTGTGTGACGAACAAGAGGTACAACAGCCATTTTCATATCTATCTGTACTGTGCCTACACTTTCCCAAGAAAGCTCAACCACTGAAACTGCCAAGTTTCTGTAAGGTGCTGAAAGAAAAATTCCATCGAGCCCTCCTCTATTCCTAAAGGAGTCGACATGAAGGATGACGAGGTCAGTAACTGCTGCAGCTAAAACACTTCCGCAACGGTTGAAGCTGGTAATTAGAACGCACGACGCAATTATAGCGTGCTTTACCTCTGCAGCCCCTTTGGGATCCCATTTTTCAATTACGCGTGCCCGAAATAGCATCGCACCACACAAGGTTATCACGAATAACAATATGCGATGTTTATGTCGCCAGTTCGGTCTATTCGATTCCCGACTAGTTCGTTTGAAACTATCCAATGCAAAGGTATACCAAAACATAAGTTCGCGTGCAGTGGAAGGCAGGTGAGCAGGCAAGATTTGTTCAATCATGCGGTAGCAGATTTCCCTGAGGGAAGCAGAATCAATGAAGTACTTGTCAACAGCTTCTAAGCAGTCACGATTCCCAAATTTGATCCATGATGATAAGAACAAATTTCCAATTAAAGCAGTGAAGGAATGTGCCACCCCAAGAAAGATGCCATTCAACATGACATCCTTAGCTATGTAATTCAGGAGCAGTGGCATCGAGAGCAACAGACCATGTGCGTGAACAGCTAGTCTGGATGTCGGCGTAAGTCCTTCGCCCAAGCTCATCTTGATAGCTATTGAAAGCACCTCATGTGAAGCACCCAGAATTTCCTCAACCGCCTCAGATGAGTTTTCAATATCAGCTGAATATCTCATAGACTTGAGGAGTGAGCGTGCTGCTGTCAAGACATGATCGTTTGAGGGTCCTGAACCTTGACTTGCTCTGACGATCTGCCCCGGCTGCGACAACTGCGATGCGAGCTGCGACAACTGCGATTCGCAGGAATCCTCAAATGTTACATTTTTACTGTTTGATTTCTTAACATCACCCTTCTGAGACTTTGAATCTCTTGATAATATGATGTTGACAAATTCCGTAAGCGACTTAATTCCAGGATATTGGGTGACATCAAGTGGTTCATCGAGATTAGAAACAAACGTCCTCGACACGAGATTCGCGAGAGGTATTGGATCATCCTGCTGCTGCAAAATGCCGAAGACAACTGCCGAGACATACGCTGAAATAACAAGACGTTGCGTTCGTGAACGTTTGACACTTCTCATGACCTTCAGACTAGCAGCAACTGCTTTCGACGTGAGAATGCTAAATTCAGAACCTGTTGGTGCACCTCTCACTCCCAAAGATCGTTCTCTCGATGATAAATAAATTGCTTCAGCGAGAAATGAACATGCAGTTTGCATATTGCCGTTTCGAAACACTGGTAGATGCCTGAGCCACAATTTCGCTTCCTTTCTGACCTCTGAAGCTGTATGAAGCGCACCACAGGATGCAAAGTGAACAATGGCAATGGATGCAGCATTTGATCTGATCCTGGCTGTAGCTCCCCCTGCCGACAATATTAGGACCGACACGAGTTCACTCGGCAACATGCCTTCTCCTAATCTTCTACTTGCCACCCTAGCGGGTAGTGTAGTATCCGTGGTAAACATCATAGTTGTCTCCTGAGTCTCCTTCCTGGTCTCTACAGCAACTTGAGCTGCAGCGCTATGTACGTGACTATCACATCGTCGCACGTTGAGCATTGCAGCGATTACGTCTAGATTCGCAGCAAGCTCTGGGGTAGAAAGCTTGAGCGGAACCACTGGAAGCAAGCGGACAGAATCAACCTGAGCCTCTCCCAGCCCTTCCAATCCTGTCAAGTCGAACATTCCTGCTAGTGCATTTAGAGCAGGTAAGTGGAGTAGGCTCAAGTGCATTTTATGAAAATGGTCAGCATCGTGACATTCACATGCGGCGCGAACAGTCAGGATATTCTTCGGCTCTGGCAGAATTGATACCAAAGTCCGACGGGCATGCTGAATCAGTGTTTTGAAGTATATCCTCTTATCACAGATGGCGTGACCCCAAAGATCTACGCCTGCATAATTGGTGGCTAAGTGCGAGATTCTAGCATGGAATGCACGCAGTATGTGCATGATCAAGGATAGCGTAGCATGCCGCACAAGTCCTGAGCTATGTTGCAGACCCCTGGACAACCCAACTTTTGTCAAGGAAGATGGTAGCACTGAACGAACAATTGAAACTCCCTCCAACTCTCCCGCGCGCGTGTCATGTGTCGAATTTTTTAGCACTGGGTACACATTTGATGCGCTCGCAGCCACAGCCAAATTCCCAACAAGCAAAGAGGCAGTGATCCAGGACCAAGAAAGTCGTGGTTCAAGCGAATATGTGGCATGTGGAATGTAAGAGGCAGCTATGTTTGGTTGTTTGCTGCAAACTTCCAGGAGCATCTCAGCATGACGGCGACTCTCTGTAGGCTTTAATTTCCTCAAAAGTCTCAAAACTGTTTCGTTGCGCTCATCAACTTCCCTAGCGTATCCAGTCGTGATTGCGTTTATAACGGGGGATGAATATTCTATTTTCGTTATCGATGAAGCTTTTCCTGATTTTACAGCCCCCCGAGCTTGCAAGTGTCCCTCAGACATAGATCCCAGACTAATTTCCTCTTTTGCGCCAACAAATCGGCCGGAAGCATTCTCTCGGCGAAATCCATGAACGGGATCAGTGCATAATCGCAGCAGCAAGCTGTGGGCAAGCTCAGCAGCACATGCAGCTTTACTGATACCCTTTGTCCCAGAAACAGCTTCTGCTTGCCTGCCGCTGATAGCAACGATCTGTCCCAAAACTCTGTCGCTAAACAGTGCTGCCTGCAAACGCACTGATACACCACTACCATCCACTATCACATTGTCACACATCACACGCAGTACGCGTGAAGCTAGAGGGACTGGATCACTGGCCAGGTGCCTTAGCACGTTCCCGAGAAGCACCTTTTGGGTAAGGACACACCGTAGGAGAGACACATCACCGGAGCTTAAAAGCACCATGACAAACTCCACGAAAATGTGGCGCGTAGGTAGGGCTGATGCATCGTGTGAGCTTCTTGTTTCCGTGGTTGAGTCCCAAGTACAATTGATTTGGTAGCGCGGCGGTTTAGAGAGTTTTGCAAAAGCTGCTAAAGTAAAATCAAGGTTGCGGAAGACATCCCAGGCTAGCTGTCGGCTGCGCGCCGTTATTGATATGCATAGTGTCATCGCACACTTTTGTCTGATCCGGATGCTGCTATTGAGATGAGAATACACAGCACGCATGCGTCGCTGCAGGATGCTTCGTGCAAGTCCATCTAGCTGCAAATGTATGAATCCTCGCTCGGCAGTTCTGTCTTCCGGCGTGTGTCTTAGTAAATCTGCAACGAGCAACATGAGCGGTACACATACTCTTTGAGTATTAGTATTATGGTACGCGTCCCATAAAGCTAGGATATCTTCGAAGCCGGGGGAGACCTGGAGATAGGTCTGTGAGGTAATAACGATGTCAGTTTTGTGACGACGTGCTTCATTCATTTTTAACTTTCGAGGCAAGATTATAATAATAGGTAGACTATTTAAAAACAAAATGTTAATGGTCGATCAAGATTGAACCTCACCTTCACAATCCAGCCAGGTCCCACAGGTGAAGTGCGCAACTCCCTGCGTATCGCCGTCAACGCGGCGGCGATGAGGTGAGGGTCCAAGGAGTCCTCACTGAGTCGAGACACATTCTCACGCAACGTATGTTCGGCTGTGCCGACCGAGATCAAAGTGGATTTGAGTTCCTTCTTCGTCGGAACGCCCATTCGCCGTATGGAATGCTGCTCCCGAGAACTATTGAGTTGGCATTCGGCCTTCACTCCTCGTACTAGAGAGAAGGGAACACATTTGTGCAAAAAGTGTACGGAAGTACGGAAGTACGGAGGTACACGTACGTGTAGTGCATAGTGTACTGTACTTTCGGAAATAGATACGAAAGTAGTTGTACGTTGTACTTTCGAAAGATTGATACTTTCGAAAGCACTTTCGTACGAAAGTACTTCCCAGGAAGTACTTCCGGAAGTACACGTGTACACGTACACGTACGGAAATAGATACTTCGTTTTTTACTTCCGTACAACGTTGTACGAAGTACGAAAGTACTTTGTACGAAGGTAGCAGTGTTGTAGCCCTAGCTAGCTAGCTACGTATACACCAGGGGATAACTAACTAAAATTTCGACACTAAGTTTAATAATACATGACTGCCGGAAAAAAAGGTAAATAAATAAGTATTTCAAAGTACGTGTAGTGCAGTTTTAACTCACAATCGACGGTCTAATTTCGCTCGACCCGCAAAAGTCTTCGCCGTCTATGTACTTACTTCCGGAAATGAGATATGTACCTTGATATCTTCGAAGGTACACTAGTATTGCCGGAAGTGAGTAAGACTCGTGTACGTGTAGGTCTCGCCCTCAGTATTTCCGTAAAAGTATCTGATAGATATTTATTTCCGTAGTACGTGTAGCCCTACACGTAAGTGTACACGTACGTGTACAATAGTACGGAAGTTTTCTATTTCCATTTTTGTATCCTACGAAGATAAACAACTATCTTCGTACGAAGGTAGCTACCTTCGTAGTAGCTACAACGTACACTACCTTCGAAGGTAGCTAGCTAGTAGCTAGTCTATCTACCTTCGAAGGTAGCTAATAGCTACTTCCGTACTAGCTAGTCTAGCTAGCTAGAGCAGTGCTAGAGCTAGCTACTCAGCTACAGGTAGTCTAGCTAGAGCTTACTCTAGCTAGCTAATTTAAACTACAGTATGTGACCGAATGAGGATATAAGCACCAAGGCCAGAATAGTGATGGCATGAAGAAAAAGGAAGGTGCCTAGACGCCTATCAGCCATGTAAGTAGCACGCAGATTCTCACACTATTCAAGACCCATCACAGGAAGCTGTATCTATTTGAAAGGTCAAGAAACGACGGACATACTCGAAAGTCAGAATACAGACACGCGTGGACAAGGATACTACTTTTCAAGAGGGAGAATAAACGGGAACAGAAATCTTGCCTTCTCTATCTTGGCAAATTCCCATTCTTTGTTCTGCGATTAAAGTTAGGGATAAAACTTCGCTCGCAAAGTAGAGAACGTGCAAAAAGTTTCACATACACATAGGGGACAGTTACTGCGAGTCCTGAGCCACTTGGAAATGCAATCAAGGTGAAACACATGGCCACAATTCCCCCAAGCAATACTAAGACCCTCTTCTGATGCCGAAGAGGGGTTTGCTTGATACTCGATGCTTGGCTCATGCAAACTATTGCGGCAAATGGCACACGTGTCCGTGCATATAGACCATGACCAAACTGCTACAGCATTCCACTGTTGTAGGAGAGCACCGTTAAAAAGATACACGAGGTCGGAAACGATATATTTACCTTTTTAACTTCAAATCGTGTTCTCGACGACAATTTCTCCATTCGTGATATTCAATTGTAAAGAATACGATCGAGGCCTTTATTCAGCTAAAGATGAGAGACAGATCAACAAGACTATGTGGGCACGAGAACACGTTTTCGACGTCGACGAAATAAAGACGGTGTCTATTAAACTGGATACGTCCACGCGTAGATCAACGCACACGATATCACGTTGATATACGCGTTGCCAGCGTTTATATCAAATTGGATTGTGTGCGTACTCGTGTAAGTGCACCGCCAAGGTGGGCCCGGCGACGGAAGTACTTTCGTACTTTCGTGTACAGGTAGGCTACTACTTTCGTACAACGTAGACTACTATCATAGAATACCTGCGTAACGATAGATAGTGACTACCACTGTACTTTCGTACTGTACAGTACGTGTATAGAATATGATGGTACGAAGGTACAAATGGTATGATCCTTGATCGATAAGATTCTGCACCTTCGTACTTTGAAAGTAGAATTTATCTCCGGAAGTACACTAGTTGTACGTGTACATGTACAGTATGATATGCATAAACAAATTTATTGTATGATATGATATTAGGCCCTAAATAAGAAATTCATAATAAATTCATAGAATATGATAGGGCATATGCGCAGGGCTAGTTGTTACTGTATTTCCGGAAGTATCTATTATCTTCTCTACGTGTACAGTACGCGTAAGGGCGACCCGCGATTTGCCAAAGCACTATGGGGATCGGTAAGTTGTAGCCTACCCCCAGAAATGTCAAATTTTGAAGACTGGGAGGGGGGGTGAATGGGTGTGTTATTCGTTAGTGCGATGAAATCTGAATTTGAGCCCAGATCGACCGATCGAAAATTTTGAAAGGAAAACGTTCACCGCGAAATTTACCGTTCCTTTTCTAAATCTACAGTCTACAA
>Ga0209630_10004235_pt1 | contig 12682 bp, 10 predicted proteins | sample COG_01_FD_184745 | JGI IMG/M metagenome (GOLD analysis project Ga0209630, IMG submission 184745) | Pelagic Microbial community sample from North Sea - COGITO 998_met_01 (SPAdes) (version 2) | ecosystem: Environmental > Aquatic > Marine > Neritic zone/Coastal water | place: Helgoland, sampling... | reverse complement strand
TGGCCATACTTCAAAAAAATGCATTGATAAAAATGTAGTTTTAAAAAAACTTAAACCTTTACTCGAAGACCCAAGTATAAAAAAAATAGGTCAAAATATTAAATTTGATTTTATTGTATTATTTAAACATGGAATAGTAATGTCATCTATGGAAGACACGATGCTTATGTCATATGTGTTAGATGCTGGAAAAAATAGACATAATATGGATACATTATCAGAAATTCATTTAAACCATAAAACTATTGCTTTTAAGGATTTAGTTGGATCAGGAAAAAAAGAAATAAATTTTAGTGAAGTTGAAATTGAAAAAGCAAAAGATTATGCGGCAGAAGATGCCGATATTACTTTTAGACTATATAGAAAATTTTATAAAAGCCTGAAAGAAGAGAAAATGATTAATATCTATGAAATTTTTGAAAAACCGATGATTAAAATTTTAGCCTATATGGAAATTAATGGAATTAAAATTGATAAAAATTTTTTAAAAACTTTATCATTAAAATTTGAAAAAAAAATTGAGAAAATTCAAAAAGAAGTTTTTAAAATATCAAAAAAAGAATTCAATATTGGCTCTCCAAAACAATTAGGAGAAATTTTATATAATGATCTTAAAATAGCAGATTTAAAAAAAACTAAGAAGGGAAGTTTTGCAACAAGTGCATCTGTTTTAGAGGATCTTGCTTTCAAAGGCCATAAATTTCCTCAATTAATTTTAGATTGGAGACAGGTATCTAAATTAAAAAATACTTATTCCGACTCTTTGCCTGAACATATAAATCCTAAAACCAAAAGAGTGCATACTTCCTTTTTACTAGCGGCTACTACGACAGGAAGGTTGGCATCTAGTGACCCTAATTTGCAAAATATTCCAATTAAATCAGAAGATGGCAAAGATATCAGAAAAGCTTTTATAGCTGAAAAAGATAATATGTTAATTTCTGCTGATTACAATCAAATCGAAATGAGGATTTTGGCTGACTTAGCAGATGTTAAAGAATTAAAAAAAGCTTTTAAAAATAATGAAGATATTCACTCACTTACAGCTAGTCAAATATTTGATATTGATATTAAAAAAGTTAATCAAGATCAAAGAAGAAAAGCAAAAGCAATAAATTTTGGAATAATCTATGGAATTTCACAATATGGATTAGCAAAACAAATAAATGTCTCAAATTATGAAGCTGAAGAGTTTTTAAATGCTTATTTTGCAAAATTTCCTGAAATCAAAATTTATATGGACCGAACAATTAAGTTTTGTCGGCAAAGTGGTTACGTAAATAATATTTTTGGGAGAAAATCTCATTTTCTGAGTATTAATGATAAAAATTATAATATGCGTAATTTTCAGGAAAGAGCTGCGATTAATGCTCCAATTCAAGGTTCAGCAGCTGAGATTATGAGATTGGCCATGATTAGGCTTAGTGAAAGATTGAAAAATCAAAAAACAAAAATGTTATTACAGATTCATGATGAATTAATATTTGAAACTCATAAGGATGAAGCTAAGAGAATCAGTAAAATTATAATTGAAGAAATGTCTAGTGTGGCCAAAAGTGAACAGCATTCTTTTTCAATACCTTTGACTGTAGATTTAAATACAGGGGATAACTGGGGTGCACTTCATTAATTTTAATTTAATTGCCCAAATTAGAACAATTTAGTATTTTTATTATAACGTATGCAGAAACAAACAATAGCACTTGTCGATGACGATAGAAATATTTTAACAAGTTTAAGTATTGCCTTAGAAAAGGAGGGCTTTAAAGTTCAAACTTATATTGATGGTGAAAGTGCTTTAATTGGCTTAACAAGAACACCGCCTGACTTAGCTATAGTAGACATTAAAATGCCAAAGATGGATGGGGAAGAGCTTCTTAAGAAATTAAGAAAAAAAACATCCCTACCAGTTATATTTTTAACTTCTAAAGATGATGAAATAGATGAGTTACTAGGGTTGAAATTGGGAGCAGACGATTTTGTTAAAAAGTCTGGAGGGTTTTCAATTAAAGTATTGATTGAAAGAATTAGAGTTCAGCTTCGTAAAAAAGACTCAAAAGATATTATTGAAGAAAATAAGAGTATAATATCTCATGGAAAATTAAAATTAGATCCGTCCCAGTTAGAATGTGAATGGGACGGCAAACAATTACCAGATAAGTTAACAACAACTGAATTTTTATTGGTTAAAGAATTAGCTAAGAGACCCGGAATTATAAAAGAGAGAGCTCAATTAATGGACATTGCCTATAGAGAAGATACAGATATAGAAGACAGAACAATTGATAGCCACGTAAAAAGAATTAGAAAAAAATTTAAAAAAGTTGACCCTGAATTTTCAGCTATAGAGACCAGATATGGAAGTGGATATAGGTGGAATGTTAGCTAATGTTTAGCAATTTTCTTAGAAATTTATCAATTTTAAAAAAGTTTTTATTTATTAATCTATTTTTTTTTACAGTAATTGGACTTTTTACTTTTATTTATTTAAAAAATGTTCAACCAAACTTGATAAAAAAAAAATCATCTAATCACATTGAAGTAATTAATAATACAATTGATAATTTAATAAGATTAGATGTTAAATTTGTAGAAGAAGATATTAGAAGATTTTTATTTTCAACTAGATTTCTTTTTCAAAATCTTGATAGAGTAATTTTTTTTGATAGTGAATTAAACCTGGTTGGAGATACAGATACATTAGATTTAGATCCCAGGTCATTTTCAAAAAGATTAGATATGATTGAATTAGAAATTTTAAATGAAAAAAAAACAAAGGAAATTTCTGAAAAGAAAAATATAGATATTGGAAATAATTCTGTTTCTTTAAAGGATATATTGTTTAATTATGCAGGATCAAAAAAATTTGGCATCCCTTTCACTTTTATTCAAGACGAATTTAATAAATTTAAACTAACAACAATTAAAAATGTGATGAAAGATGGAAAAAATATAGGTTACTTGGCAATTACTGAAAATGCAAATGACGTTAAAGCAGCTATAGATGAAAGAAAATCCTTTATTATTCGTACAGCAATTGCCGTCGGGTTAGTTATAATAATTTTTTCTTTTGTTCTTAATAGATATTTTCTCAAACCTATTAAGAATTTAGTTAGCTACACAAAAACAATTAAAGATAAGAGTCCAAAAACAACTAGCATTGAGTCTTTAAAGTCAAGAAATGATGAATTAGGACTACTTACGAATTCTTTAGATGATATGACCCTAGAATTACAAAAAAGAATAACTCACGCTGAAAATTTTTCCACAGATCTTGTTCATGAAATAAGAAATCCATTAGCCTCATTAAAAAGTGCATCTGAAATACTGCATGATACAAACGATATAGACCAAAGAGTAAAATTAATTGATATATTGAGTCATGATGTGCAAAGAATTGAAAGGTTAATTACTGATTATTCTCAAATATTAAAAGATGAAGTTGCCTTAAGTAAGGAAAAAATAAAAAGATTAGATATTGAACCCATTATAAAGTCTGTAGTAGATGATTATAACAATATTTATAAATTAAAAAGAGGTATTAAAATTTCTTATGAAAATGATGGCAATAATAAATATTATATTAATGGAATAGAAAATAGAATTGAGCAAATAATTGCCAATCTCTTAGATAATGCAATTTCTTTTAGTGAGGATAATAGCAATGTTAAAGTAAAAGTTTCTAGAATGACTGATAAAAAAGTTATGATAAATATATTAGATGAGGGACAAGGTTTTAAAGAAAAAGATACTAACAAAATATTTAAAAGATTTTATAGTAATAGGCCTGATAAATTTGGTCAGCATTCTGGCTTAGGATTAAACATAGTTAAAAATTTAGTTGATTTACACAATGCTACAATTAAAGCTGCAAATAGATTGGATCGAAAAGGTGCAAGTATGGAAATTATATTTCCTAAAGTATGAAGAGTTTTATTGATTAATTAATCCTTTATTGTTAGAAGACCCTCCATGGATGATTTCAAAGTAAAAGATATATCTCAAGCAGAATTTGGTCGTAAAGAAATTTCAATTGCTGAAAGTGAAATGCCAGGACTAATGGCTTTAAGAGAAGAATATTCAGGAAAGCTACCTTTAAAAGGAGCAAAAATTATTGGTTGTTTACATATGACTATTCAAACAGCAGTTTTAATTGAAACCTTAGTTGATTTAGGAGCAGAGGTAAGATGGTCTTCATGTAATATTTTTTCAACTCAAGATCATGCCGCAGCTGCTATTGCTAAAGAAGGTATACCTGTTTATGCCTGGAAAGGTGAAACAGAAGATGAATATCTTTGGTGCATTAAACAAACAATTGAAGCAAAAAAAAGTTGGAAACCCAATATGCTTTTAGATGATGGTGGTGACTTAACTGCAATAATGCATAAAGAATACAAAGACTTGTTGAAAAATGTGAAAGGTGTTTCAGAAGAAACAACAACTGGGATTAAAGCACTCAATAAAATGCAAAAAGAAAATTCATTATTAATACCTGCGATTAATGTAAATGACTCAGTTACTAAATCTAAATTTGACAATCTTTATGGGTGTAGAGAAAGTTTAGTAGATGGAATAAGAAGAGCCACAGATGTTATGATGTCAGGAAAAATTGCTATAGTAGCCGGTTTTGGTGACGTTGGTAAGGGAAGTGCTGCATCGTTACGACAAAGTGGAGCTCGAGTTTTAGTTACAGAAGCAGATCCAATCTGTGCGTTGCAAGCTGCAATGGAAGGTTATGAGGTAGTTTTAATGGATGAAGCTATTAGCAAAGCCGATATCGTTGTCACTGCTACAGGCAATAAAGATATTGTTACAGCAGATCATATGCGAGACATGAAGGATAGAGCTATTTTGTGTAATATTGGTCATTTTGATAATGAAATACAAGTAGATGCATTAAAGAATTATAAATGGACAGAAGTTAAACCACAAGTACATGAAATAGAACTTCCAAGTAAAAAAAGAATAATTCTTTTAGCAGAAGGTAGATTAGTAAACTTAGGATGTGCTACTGGGCACCCAAGTTTTGTGATGAGTGCTTCATTCACAAATCAAGTAATTGCCCAAATTGAGCTTTGGAATAATCATAAAAATTACGAAAATAAAGTTTATGTTTTGCCAAAACACCTTGATGAAAAAGTAGCAACTCTTCATTTAAAAAAAGTTGGAGCAAAATTGACTAAATTATCTAAAGAACAAGCGGACTATATTAGTGTTGAGGTAGAGGGTCCCTTTAAACCTAATGCCTATCGTTATTAAAAGTGATAGAATAGATCTTTCTTCAGAAAAAAAAACAGAAGAATTAGCATATAAATTTATAAAAAAGATTAAACCAGGGATTATAATTTTTTTATATGGTGAAATGGGAGTGGGCAAAACTACTTTTATTAGATATTTAATTAACGGACTTCAAAAAGAGAATAAAATAGAAACAACTGAAGTTACCAGTCCAACATTTAACATAATGAATGAATATCAAATTGATCAAATAAAAATTAATCATTACGATTTGTTTAGAGTAAAATCTACAAATGAAATTAAAAATTTAGATTTATTTGATAATAGCCTAAATCAAATTACATTAATTGAATGGCCACAAATAATTAAAGAAAAACCGAAGAATTTGATAGAATTATTTTTTGAATATAAGAAAGACCATGAAAAAAGATCTGTACAAATTAAAGGCCTAAATCTGTAATTTTTTAGATGAAAAATTTAAAAATAATAAAGGGTGATGCATCTTTTAGAAAATTTTATAGAAAAATAAGTAAAGATTATACTTCAGTTATAGTTTTTTCAAAAAAAGATAAGTTCAAAAATCTCTTAGTATATGATGCCATTAATAAAGTTTTAAAAAGAAATAAAATTTTAGCCCCTGATCTATACCACGAAAGTTACAATAAAGATTATATTGAAATTCAAGATTTTGGAAATGACACATTATATAAAATTTTGAATAAAAAAAAAAATAAATTTTATTATTTCAAAAAAATCATAAAAATATTAAATCAGATACAATTAATTAAAAATAGAAATATTAAAAATTTTAAAAAAAAAAAATATATAATTCCAAAATATGATAAGAAGATAATTATTAAAGAAGCTAATTTATTTTGTGAATGGTATGTAAAGAACAATTTATCAAAAAATAATAGAAATAAATTTATTAAAAAATTTAAAAAAGTAATAAGAAAATTAACCTTAGGTCTAAAATTAAAAAATAATATTTTTGTTCATAGAGATTTTCATGTTTCTAACTTGATGTTGGTTAAAGGTCAAATAGGAGTAATAGATAGTCAAGATGCTCTAATAGGAAATAAAGCTTATGATTTGGCGTCTCTAATAGACGATGTGAGATTTAAAACCTCAATGTCATTAAAAAAAAAAATTTATAATTATTATATAAGTAAGCAAAAAAAATTAGAAAAAGATAAATTTAAGAATGATTTTGAAATATTATCAATTTTAAGAAATTTAAAAATTATTGGAATTTTTACAAGACTTGCAGCAAGAGATGGAAAAAAAAGATATTTAAAATTAATACCTTATGCGTGGAAATTAATTAGTATAAGAATAAGAGAAAATAAAATATTCAAAGATTTACAAGATTTACTAAATCAAAATTTTAATAAATATTAGATGAAAGTAAATACTGCGTTAATATTGTGTGCTGGACTTGGTAAAAGGTTAAATCCTTTAACGCTTAAAACACCAAAACCACTTTTAAAATTAAATAATTTAACAATACTGGAAAGTTGTATTGATTTGAATGTAAAATTAGGAATAAAAAAAATTTTCATCAACACATTTCATTTAAGTGATCAAATTGTTAAATTTATAAAAAATAGAAATTTTTCTGTAGATATTGAAATTATTAGTGATGGAAAAAAAATTTTAGATACGGGCGGTGGAATATTAAATATGATAAACAATTCTCAAGATGAAAATTATCTTGTTTTTAATCCTGATACATTATGGAACCAACGTTATGTGGATGAAATTAAAAAAATGCAGAAATTTTATTTTTCTAAAAAATTGAGCAATATTCTCTTACTTGTAAATCAAAATTTGAGTTTTGACAAACAACTTCAAGGAGATTTTGAATTGAAAAATAATCTTTTAACAAAAAAAGATAATAAAAATTTTATTTACATTGGTTGCCAAATTTTAAATAAAAACTTATTTGAGAATTACAAAGTAGAGAACTTTTCAATTTCAAAAATCTGGTATGAATTATTAAAAAAAGGTGAATTAAATGGTTTCGAAAGTATAAATAAATTTTACCATTTAACAAATTTAGAAACTTTTAAAAAACTAAAAGATCTTTAGCTCTTTCTTTATCAAGATATTCACAATCTATGATTTTCATTTTTTTATCAAACTCAATTACTAAAGGATTTCCAGTTGGAATTTCCAAATTAGAGATTTGATGTTTGTCTAGATCAAAAAGATATTTACACAAAGCTCTAATAGAATTTCCATGTGCCGAAATTAAAATATTATTTTTAGTTATTTTTTGTTGAATTTCTTCAATATAATATTTGACAACCCTTTTATAAGTATCTTCTAGAGACTCTGTATCTGGAATTAAATTTTTAGGTACTTCTTTATAGCTATCAATATTTAGGGGATGATAGGGGCTTTTTTTGTCGAGCGACTCTGGTTTAGCATTCCAGGATCTTCGAAATTCAAGTACTTTATCTGCTCCAATTTTTTTAGTCATTTCAATTTTATTTAATCCAGTTAGAGCTCCATAATGTCTCTCATTAAATTGCCATGCTTTAGTAAATTGTTTTTTATCATCTAAAACATTTTTTATTATCTTAAGTGTATTATTTGCTCTTAATTGTAGGGAGGAGTAGTAAAGATCTGTATTAATTTTTCTATTTTTAATTAATAAACCTCCTTTTTCTGCTTCCTGCTTACCTTTTTCTGTAAGATCTATATCAACCCAGCCAGTAAATCTTTTTTCAAGATTCCAAACACTTTGACCATGTCTTACTAATATTAAAAAACTCATATTGTTATTTCTAAAATATATTTATAAATAAAACTATATAATTAAATGATTAAATTTTTATTAAATTTTAAAATTATTTTTTACTTCACTAACTTTATTCTAATATTTTTATATCTTTTTCCAGGAAGTTTGATTGGTTTAGCTATGTATGGCGATCTAGGTACACAACCTAAAATAACACCAGACTACATTGTTTCTTCAAATCATTTTTATGTATTTTTATTTATTTCAATTATAGGTTTTTTTGCTTTTAAAGAGCAAAAACAAAAAAAATATTTGATTACGTATTTAATTATATTATCAATAATTTTAGAAATTTTTCATTTATTTATACCAGCTAGAAGTTTTGAGTGGGGAGATTTATTTGGAAATTTATTTGGGGTAGTTGTTGTAATTTTCTTTAAGATTCTTATAAAGAAATATGGAATGTTTAAAGATTAAATCATTGATTTTAATTTTTTTTTTATTAACTGGATGTTCATCGATTCCAAAAAACACAGCTAATAGTTGTTCAATTTTCGATGAAAGATACCTTTGGTACAAACATACAAAAAAAGTAGAGCAAAAATGGGGTACACCAATTTATGTTCAATTAGCAATAATCAAAATGGAGTCTGATTTTGATTGGTTAGCTAAACCAGCTAGACAAAAAATTTTTAAAATAATACCTTACAAACGACCTTCCAGTTCATTTGGTTATTCACAGGCAGTCAAAGGAACTTGGGAACAATATAAAAAAGAAACAGGAAATAATTTGGCTACCAGAGTGAGATTCAAAGATAGCGTGGATTTTATTGGATGGTATACAAATAAAACGGAATCAATTTTAAAAATTTCTAAAAAAGATGCTTTTAAACAATATCTTGCTTATCACGAAGGATGGGGAAATTTTAAATATTATAAAAAAAATAAAAAAGTAATTAAATTAGCCAAGAAAGTTGAAAAACAATCTAATATTTATAAAAAACAACTATCTAAATGTAAAAAATCTTTAAATAAAAATAAATATATTATTTTTTAGTAAGTTCTTTTTTTAATTCTAAATCTACAGCATCAATTTGCTTAGTATTTTTTGCTAGAGCCAGGTACATTGAAGGAGTAACATACAAAGTGAAAAAGGTAGAAATTATCATTCCTCCTAGAATTGTTGAACCTACAGCCAATCTTGAGCCTTCACCAGCACCAGGACCAATGTTTCCTATAACAAGTGGCATCATTGCAATCATTGTACTGAGAGATGTCATTATAATTGGTCTAAATCTAACAGCACAAGCTTCCTTAACTGCTAATTCAATATTTTTTCCAGTAGTTCTAATTTGATTTGCAAAATCTACAATTAAAATACTATTTTTTGTGGAGATACCTATAAGAATGATCAAAGCAATCTGAGAGAAAATATTTACTGAACTATTGAAAAACAAAATAAATACCAAACCACCAAAAATAGCTAATGGAACTGTTAAAATAATTATAAATGGGTGAATGAATGAATTAAATGTTGCTGCCATTACCAAATACGCTGTGAGCAAAGCTAAAGCAAAAATTATAAATAGTTCATTGCTTGTCTCTTTAATTTCCTCAGATTTTCCTTTCCAAGTAATTTGATTTTTTGGAGCTAATTCATTCATTACCTTCTCAAAAAATTTGATTGCTTCGGTTAAAGTATAACCTTCATTTACATTGGCCGAAATTGTTACTGCTCTTTGCCTGTTATATCTAGCAAGTTCTTTTGCCGAACCTTCTTCTTTAAAGCTTACTAAATTTGCTAAGGAGATGAGTTTTCCGTTCGTTTCTGAACGTACATATATTTTTGAGACTCCTTCTTTATTTCTTCTATCTTCTATATATTGTTGAACAATAATTGGATATTCTTTACCCAAATTATTAAAGGTTGTTATCTTTTTACCGCCATAAAGAGTTTCGAGGGTTTCACCAATTGCTTTCGTTGAAACACCTAAATCTTTTGCTTTGTTTTTATTGATTATTAATTTTACCTCAGGTTTATTTCTATTGTAATCAGATTCAATTCTTGAAAGATTTTTATTTGTCCTTAATTTATCTATTACTTTTTTTTGAATTTGTTCTAGCTCTTCATAGGTAATACCATAAATTACCATTTGTACCGGTTTATTGTAATTGGACACTCTAATTGACTGTGGAGAGATAGGGAAAGCTAAAGCTTGAGGTAAAGTAACTATTTTACCTATGGCTTCTCTCAAAACTTCTTGCTGTTCTTTTTTTCTATTTTTCCAGTCATCAAGTAAAGCAATTATTATAAAGCTATTATATGAATTAGCTGAGCCTCCAAAGCCTGGCACTCTCATTATAAATCTTGAATAAGGACTATCCTCAGATTGCAAAAGAGGAATTAATCTTGCTTCAACTTTTTGTGCTTGTTCTTTTGTATATTCAAAAGAACTTCCTTCATCAGTGGAGCCAATTATTAAATATGCACCACGGTCTTCCATAGGCAAAAGTTCTTTTTTTGAAAAAGTAAATAATAATATTGATGCAAAAATGATAAATATAATAAAAAAACCTATAGTTTTAGTTTTATATAAAATTGTATTTAAAGTTTCTTTATAAAAATTTGCAAAATTAAGAAAAGTTTTCTCAAATTTTTGAATTAAAATTTTTTTAGATGTTTTTTTATGCAAAAATTTACTTGCAAGCATAGGCGATAAAGTAAGTGCTACAAAAGAAGACACAACTATAGAAAATGATAGTGCTATTGCTGTTTCTTTAAATAGCTTTCCAGAAATTCCCTCGATAAAAATTAGTGGTAAAAAAACTGCCACCAAGATTAAAGTAGTAGCAATTATAGCAAATGAAATTTGCTTTGAACCTTTGTAAGCCGCAACAAGAGGTGTTTCACCACTTTCTATTCTTCTATAAATTGCATCTGTCATAATTACCGAGTCATCTGTAATTATTCCTATTGCTAAAATAAAACTTAAAAGAACAAAAATATTTATAGATAGTCCAAAAATATAAAGTCCTAAAAAGGATGCTATTAAACTAACTGGAAGAGCAATAGCAGGCACAATAACAGCTTTTATATTCCCTAGGAATAAATAAATTATTAAAACAACCAAAATGAATGCTATTATCAAAGTTTTATAAACTTCCTCAATAGCGGCTTCTACATAATTTGCTCTATTAAACGAAACTCTTAAATCTAACTCCTCAGGTAGAGATTTTTTTACTTCAATAATTTTTTTCTTGATATTGTCTGAAAGCTCAACTGTTGAAGCACCACTTCTTGCATAAATGCCAATCCCAACTGTTTTTAAGTTAATTTGATCTTTCATTTGAGCTTTAAAGAGTGTTTTTTCTGAGACAGGGCCAAATTCAACTTTAGCTACATCAGATAACAAGATTATTTTGTTACCTTTTTTCTTGATCGGCAGCTGTTTAATTGAACTTATATTATTGTATGACTTGTCTAAATTGAGAGTCAGATCAATATTGTTTGCCTCAAGAGTTCCAGCGGGAAGACTTATGTTTTCTTCACGCATAGCAGTTTCTACTTCTTTAATAGTTAAATCATTAGCAGCAAGTCTTAGAGGATCAACCCAAACTCTAATACTTAATTCTCTTAATCCACCAACTCTTATTCTTCCGACATTTTTTACACTTGAAAATTGATCTACCAAATATCTTTCTGCATAATCTCCTAACTCAAGATCACTCCATGTGGATGAAGATAAAGATAGCCACATCGTTGTAGTAAAACCTGCTGCTCTTTTTAATATTTGAGGTGGGTCAGATTCAGATGGTAAGTTATCGACTATTCTTGCAACTCTCTCTCTAATATCGTTGGCAGCATTATCTAAATCAATACTAGTATCAAACTCAACATTAATTGTGCTTCTTCCATTTTCAGATTTAGAGTCTATATTTTTTATACCTTCAGCTCCTCCTATAACATCCTCGACAACTTGAGTTACTTCTTGATCTATAATTGAAGCTGAGGCGGATTTATAATCAACTTGAATTTGTACTACAGGTGGTTGTATACCATTTGGCAGCTCTCTAACTGGTAATTTCCAAAATACAAATAGACCAAAAACAATTAAAATCAAGGACATCACCCAAGATATTGTTGGTCTTTTTATACTTAATTCTGTGATAAACATTTATTTGTTAATAGGTTTTATTTTTCCTCTAGGCCTAACTTTTTTTAATCCCTCAGCTACAACAATATCTCCCTCACTTAACCCAGAGATTATTTCAATATTTTTTTCACTCCTAATGCCTGTTTTTACTTCAGTTTTATAAGCAATATTTTCATCATTTATTTTGTAAACATATGATTTGTCACCCTCAATCATAATACTTGTGTCGGGTACACTTAAAGAACTTCTCAAGTCAAATTTAACACTAACTTCTAATAACGATCCTGAAATTAATTCTAGATCCTTATTCTTTATTTTTATTCTTGATAGTAAACTTCTGGTATCTGCATTAATTCTACTTGAAACAAAGTCTACTTCACCATTAAATATTTTGTTCTTATAGCTAGAAATTTTAACTTCAACAGGCAGTCCTTTTTTAATAGATGCAGAATAATTTTCAGGAATTTTTATATCTGAATATATAATCGAATTATCATCAAGTGTAATGATAATTATATTATTTGACACAAGTATATCTTCCGTG
>Ga0209630_10004233_pt1 | contig 12684 bp, 10 predicted proteins | sample COG_01_FD_184745 | JGI IMG/M metagenome (GOLD analysis project Ga0209630, IMG submission 184745) | Pelagic Microbial community sample from North Sea - COGITO 998_met_01 (SPAdes) (version 2) | ecosystem: Environmental > Aquatic > Marine > Neritic zone/Coastal water | place: Helgoland, sampling... | reverse complement strand
GTCACGTATGTTTTAGGATCATTTTTTAAAATTCTATTTGTATGAAACCCTCCTAATGTGTAAATGAATTTTGCCGAATATTTTTTTGCAACATCTATGACATCTTGACATAGTAAATTCAATTCGTTATTGTTTTGAGGTTGCCCTTTTCCTCCTCCAAATATTATTAGATCATCCGTATACTTGTAATCCCAACTTTCGTTGGGAAGATCAATGCTTCCTCCATTGTCTATTACATATGTTGGAAATGAAACTTTGGCGGTTCTAAATGACTCTGTCTTTAATGATTGATTTATGAAATTAATTACTATGCTGCCTACATTACCCATATCTTGCATGGCTGCAATGATGATGGGTTTTTTGATATTTGGATCTTTAGTTTGATTGAATTCCATATTTTTAATTATTTTCATTTAATTTTAAACGTATGTTGATTTTTCAATTATTTTTTATTCAACATTATAAATTTTTAAGAAATTTGAGCCTACGTATATTTTTATTTTATTCCTAAATTGGGTATTAATGTTATATTTTAACTCTTCTTGATTTTTTCTTTTTTTTCAAAATCTTTTTTACAACCTGAAGATTCATAAGACAAAAAAAAATTATAGCTACAAATTATGACCACATCACTAGAAAACTTTGGTACGTTGGAATATGTTCAAGATAAGTATTCCAAATTATGGTGCTGGAAGATCACCGGGAAACTAGCTATTGATAAAATCTCTAGTTTATCTTCCAAGGCTTGGTATGGTGAAAATGAAAATGAAGTAATTATTGAAGATTCTACTGATAGTATTAAACAATTAAAACTCTTGATGGATCGATTTCCATTAGAAATATTATCTAAAACTGTATGGCAAAGAAAAATTGTAAAAACATATGCTCCAAAACCTACATTGCCTCCAATTAAACACAAACTGAAACGTGCAAAACCTGGTGAACAGTTTAAAGGAAAATTGATGAATTTTCAAAAAGAAGGTTTGGATTTTTTGCTAAAATCTTCTGGTAATGCATTATTAGCTGATGAAATGGGTTTGGGTAAGACCGTTCAAACTTTGTCTTATGTTTCAACTGAAAAACAAACATTCCCTGTCCTTATTGTAGCTCCTTTGGTAACTTTGAATAATTGGGAACGTGAAATTGAAAAATTTCTTAAGAAAAAAAGTAGAAATGGCAGAATTCTTGAATCTGATTCTCCTAGTGTCACATTAATTAGAACTGGTAAATCTAAGGAGCTCCCTAAAAGTGATATTTACGTTATTAATTATGAATTATTACTCAAACGCTCTGGTGATTTAGAGCAAGTGGGAATACGTACTATTGTTTGTGATGAAGTTCATAATTTACGGTCAAAAACCACTCAAAAGTATAAAGCTGTGAAAAAACTAGCCGCATTATCTACAGTGCAATATAGAATAGGATTATCTGGAACTCCAATTTATAATCGAGGTTCTGAAATTTGGCCAATTATTGATATCTTGAAACCTGGATTGTTGGGAAGTTTCAAAGAATTTTGTGAATACTTTTGTTATGTTAATGATAAAGGAAAAGCAATTGTTTTAGAAAACAAACGTGCATCATTAAGAAATGAATTACAAAAGCATGTGATGCTTAGAAGGAAGAAAGCTGACGTACTAAAAGAATTAAAAGATAAAGTAAGGTACAAGGAAGTCATTGCATCTGATACGGATTATTATCTTGAGGAATTAGATAAAATCTGGAAAAAACTTGAGGATGAACAAAAAGAAGCTCAGACTGAATTCTCAAAATCTGCATCATATCATCGAGCAATTCAAAGTGAACGTCAAATTGCAGGTGTTGCAAAATTGCCTCATGTAATTAATTTTGTAAAAAATATTATGGAGATTGAAGAAAGTGTTGTTGTATTTTGTCATCATAAAGTAATTCACAAATTACTTCATGAAAGTTTGCAGGAGTTTTCACCTGTTTCAATAATTGGTGGACAATCTGATTCAACAAGACAAGATCAAATTGACAAATTCCAAAAAGGTGAATCTAAATTAATGATTGCAGGTATTCGTGCTGGTAATGTTGGTATTAATTTAACAAGAGCAAAATATGTAATTTTTGCAGAACTAGATTGGAGTCCTGCTATTCATAGACAAGCTGAAGATAGACTTCATAGAATTGGGCAAAAAAATACTGTATTTGCATATTATCTGATTGGCAATGGTACTTTGGATGACCATGTTGCTAGTATTTTAGTCGATAAAAGTTACGAAATTGATGCAATAATGGATGAAACTGTTGATACTTATGAGAATAAGGATAAAGCTGCTTTAATTTTGGCACAAATCCAGAATAAAATACACTCCAAATAATATTCGCTAATTTTCTTTATTATCCGATCATTTTGATCTCCGTAAATTGAAATGATCTTGATTAATAGTTAGTATGAGTTAAAGAGAATCTAAAAATAGACATTGCTTCTTAGCTTAATTATGAAAACTGTTTGTAAGTGTGGTTGTGATACACCATTAACTGATTATGAATATAGAAAATGGAGTGGCTATAAACGTGGACACGAACCACTACCATAACCGTATTTTTTTATTAATCCCTAATTTTTAAAATTATTTTTAGAAGCAAATACTTCTAAAAATTCTTTCATTTCTTTTCTTTGTTCATCAACATCTGTGTTTTCCCAAATTTTTAATTGATTGAAATTTGCTAATTCATAAAAAATATCTTTATCTTCGTCACTAAATTCGTCGTGTCCTTTTTTGTTAATTTTACCTCGTCTTCTTAGGATTCCTTGTCTGCCTTTGCATTCCTCTTGATATTCAATTATCAATTTATTTTTAAAATCGATCAGATCTGGAACAAATTGTCTAAATCCTTTTTTTCTAAATTCTGATGCTTGTTCTTCTGTTAACGATGGTGTTTTTTTCCATGTTCCAAACTCGTCTATTACAATCCTTGTCTTTCCTTCTTTTGTATCTGTGTCTATGACAAAATTAAATTTATTTTCTGTATCTATTTTTTTTATTTCTCTATGAATTTCAAATAATTTATTTAAATCTTGAATTCCCATAACTTTTTTTTTAATTTGTATATATGAAACAAAGGTTATCTTGTAATACACTCGATCATTTCTCATTAATTTGGAATCAATTAAATTGATAATTGAATTTGGTTAGTACATGGATACCTTTGAAGCAATATCTACTAGACGTGCAATTAAGAAATTTGATCCCAATCACAAGATGACTTCTGAGGAGGTAGATTCTTTGATGAAATTAACTATTCTCTCTCCAACTAGCTATAATCAACAAAACTGGAGATTTGTCACAGTTACTGACCAGTCAATTAAGGAAAAAATTGGAGTTGCTGCTAGAAATCAGGCACAACCAGTTGATGGTTCTCTAGTCATTTTGTTATGTGGAAATATGAGTGCCTGGAAAGATGACCCCTTGAGATATTGGAAGAATCATCCTACTGAAAAACAGGAATTAGTTAAAGCCTCTTTGGAAAAAAAATATGCTGATAGTCCTCAGAATAGAAGAGATGAGGCAATTCGTTCTTGTGGATTTGCAGGTCAAACAATAATGCTTGCTGCAAGACAAATGGGACTTGATTCGTGTCCTATGGTTGGATTTGATTATGATGAAATGGCAAAAATCATTGAACTACCTGATGATCACTTGATTGTTTTGATGATTGTTGTTGGAAAATCTCTTGAACCTGCAAAACAACGTGGTGGTCAATTGAGATTGGATGAAGTAGTTTTTAAAAATAAATTTAATTAATTTTTTAACAATCTTTTTTGATCTTTTCTTTTTTCATCCAAATTGTTTTCCCTTTATGATCCATTAACTCTATGTTCATTTCATTTAATTCATCTCTAATTTGATCAGCTTTTTCAAATTGTTTTTCTTCACGAAATTTCTCTCTATTTGATATCATGTTGTCAATTTCTTGTTTTTCTTCTTGTTTCATTTTAGGAATTTCTAATCCCAAAATATTTGAAATTCTTTCAAATTCCCTCATTATGATTTGAGAATTTTCTACTCCTAGTTTTTCTGATGCTGCTAATCTGTTTGTTTCTTTAACAAGTTGAAAAAATGTTGATAATGCCAGATGTGTGTTTAAATCATCTTCTAATGACTTATCAAATTCTAAACTTATGTTTTTAATTTTATCTGAAATATCTTCTTGCTCATTATTGTTGGCATGAATTAATTCAAAGTAACATGTTTCTACTTGTCTCCATTTTGTAATGTTTTCTTTTAGCATTTCTTCAGAATAGTCTATTACTTTTGAATAGTGTCCAGATAAACAAAATAATCTAATTATGTTTGGTCCCCAATTTTCTAATACATGTTTTATTGATTTTGTATTGCCTAAGGATTTAGACATTTTTTCTCCTGTTATGGTTACCATTCCTACATGCATCCAAATTTTAGCAAATTTACAATCGGAGTGTGCCTCTGACTGTGCAATTTCATTCTCATGATGTGGAAAAATTAGGTCTCTTCCTCCTCCGTGAATGTCAAAATTCCCGCCAAGATACTTCATACTCATAACTGAGCACTCAATATGCCATCCTGGTCTGCCTTTTCCCCATGGGCTATCCCATGTTGGTTCAATATCTGAAAATTTCCATACTGCAAAATCTAATGGATCTTTTTTTGTTTCATCAATTTGTATTCTGGAACCTGATTTTAACTCATCAATTTTTTTCTTAGATAGTTTTCCATACTCTGGAAATTTTGATACTGAAAAATATACTCCGTTTTCTGAAACATATGCAATTTCTTTATCAATTAATTTTTTTATAAATTCGATAATATCCTCAATGTGTTCAGTTGCTTTAGGATAGTTTGTAGCACGTTGAATGTTTAATTTGTCAAAATCTCTGAAATAATTGTCAATGTACCTTTTGCTTATTTCTTGCGCTGATACTTTTTCATCTTTTGCTCGATTGATTATTTTGTCATCAACATCTGTAAAGTTTTGAATTAATTCCACTTGCACCTTCTTACTTTCTAAATATTTTCTTAATACGTCAAATACAATAATTGTTCTAGCATGTCCTATATGTGACTCATCATATACCGTTACTCCACAAAGATAAATCTTGATTTTTTCTGTATTGTCTAATTTTTGTTCTGTATTAGATAGCGTATCTTGAATATTCATATTATTTTATATCGTACTTTTGTGGTAGTAATCTTTTATGTTCACTGTTTATGTTTAAATTATAAATTTTTTCAACTATCTCTTTGTCTATTCCAGTTGTTTCTACAGTTTCTTGAATTGTAAGTCCTTTTTCAATAAGACAATACAAAATTGAATCTACTTCCTCATATTGTGTGCCTAATTCTGCTTCTGCTTCATGATCTTTCCAAAGATGTGGGCTACTCTTTTTTGATATTATATTTTCTGGAATTCCCAAGTATTTTGCAATTTCTCTGACTTGCAATTTATACAATGAAACAATTGGCGTCATGTCTGATGCGCCATCTCCGTATTTTGTAAAATATCCAATTAAATATTCACTTTTATCACTGGAACCTAGGACCAAATAATTTTCAATGTTTGCATAATAGTAGAGTATATTTGATCTAATTCTTGCCCTAAGATTTCCTTTGGATTTTTCATTAGGTACTAAATACATGGAATATTCATTTACAATTGGCTTTATGTCGATTAGTTTATGTTCAATTCCTGTTAAACTGATTATTTTCATTGCATCTTCAGTTTCGCTATTTGGTGTGATGTCTGTATCTGGCATGATTAATGCAAGTGTTTTTTCTTTGAATTTTCTTTTACAAATGTATGTTAAAACTGCCGAATCAATTCCTCCACTTAGTCCTAAGATAATCCCTTTTGAATTATTTTTCTTTAATTCATTCTCCATAAACTCTTCAATTTTATTTGTAATTGAAGCATAATCTTGAGAAATTATTTTGTTTATGATGTCTTGATTCAATGATATTTTTAAAAAATTTCTTGGAATATTAATTGACCTGTAATGCTGATCTTTAATCGAATAATCATCTTAGACTTTAAATTAATTGAAAAATGGAGAAATTTATGGATAATAAATCCTGGGATGGTTTGGCTGCTGATTATGATAAAAGTGTGGAAGATAATCAAAACCCATTAATTATTAATTATCTTGAAAAAGAAATTGAAATTCTGGATACTCTATGCCAAAAACATGGTGATTCATACAAAAATTTTTCAATAATTGATATGGGTGCTGGTACTGGTAGAGTAGTTTTTGCCCTGGATGAAAAATTACGTAATGACTCCATTAAATTTTTTGGTGTTGAAAATTCTGATTCTATGTTGAATTATGCAAATCAGAAAAATATTTCTCATGATGGGTTATCTGAAATAACTTTTTTAAAATATGATCTGACTGATTCAAAATTATCTCAATACTTTGAGTTAAAAAATTCCAATATTGTAATGTGTTCATATAATACGTTGGGTGTAGTTCCATCAGATAAACGGCTAAGCTTCATTAACAATATGAAAACTATTGCTGGAAAAAATGGATTGGTAATTCTGACTATGTTTAATGGCGATGATTTTGGTTTTGTTGCACCAAAAATGTATCATTCTATGCTCCCAATGATTAAACAAATAGATGATGATTCTTTTGATGAAAAAAATAGAGTTTTTCATAATAGTATTGGTTTTAGAAGTCAGTGGTTTACCAAAAATGAAATTAAATCTATGTTGGACACATCTCTAGAACCCATTCCAATTGATGTGGTTATTGATGACAAATGTTATACATTTGGAAATGTGTTTGTTAATGTAATTGCTTGAGGTTTTTCATTATGTCTGAAATAGAACAATTGTTGAGTGATGGCCAAAGATCATTGAATTTAGATAATCCTAAAGAGGCATTATCATTTTATCAAAAAGTTCTTGATCAAAACCCTAACCATCTTGAGGCATTACTAAAAAAAGGTAATATTTTTGGAAGGTTTGGTAGATTTGATGAGGCGATAATTTGCTATCAAAAAGTTCTTTTGCAAGAAAAAGAAAATTTACTGGCATTACTAAACAAGGGCTTATGTCATCATAATATTGGACAGTATGATGTGGCTATCGGATGTTTTGACATTGTATTGAAAATTAAACCCAAAAACAAGACTGCACTATACAACAAATCCTCTTCAGTAATTAAATCTGGTAATGTAAAAGATGGTTTGGCAATTTTGTCAGAATTAATCAAAATAGATTCTTCTTACAAAACTCAAGCAAAATGTGATGTTGATTTTGTTGATATCAAACTTTTGAATGAATTTAAAGAAATTACTAGTTGATTTTTTCTAAATGTCTACGTATAGACCGTCGTCTCTTTTCTCAACTTTGTATGTCTCTAATTTAACATCTTTGAGATAATCGACTAATTCTCCTGTTTTGATATTGTAATGCCAGAAATGTAATGGACACTCTACAATGTCTCCCTCTAGTTTACCTGGTGCAATTGATCCGTCTTGGTGTACACAAAGATCATCCATGGCATGATATCCATCTTGATTAAAAATTGCAATTTGTTTTCCATCAATTTTGAATGCTTTACCTCCGCCTGCTGGCACATCTCCTTTATCTGCAATTTTCTTCCATGCCATTGGTTTATGGAAATCTTTGTCATTTATTTACATTCGCATGATAGCATTTTATACTCCTCAAAGGGGCATTTGAATATGAGTAAAGTAAAGTCTAGTCCAAAACTGATCAAGGAAGGAAAACTCTCTTACGAGTGGGCTAGATCTCATATGCAAATTTTAGATAACACTATTAATCGATTAAAAAAATCAAAACCTCTCAAGGGAATTACTCTTGGTTTTTGTTTACACGTTACAAAAGAAACTTCTGTTTTGTTAATGGGTGCAAAAGAATTAGGTGCAACAGTTGCAGTTTGTGGAGGTAATCCTCTTACCACCCAAGATAACATTGCCGCATTTTTGGCTTCACAGGGAATCAATGTTTATGCATGGCATGGACAGTCTGTAAAAGACTATGATTGGTCAATTGATCAAGTACTCAAACACAAACCAACAATTCTAACTGATGATGGTGCAGACATGAATATCAAAGCACATTTTGATAAAAGATTCAAAGACATGGAAGTTTTAGGTGCAACTGAAGAAACTACTGCAGGTGTCACTAGAATTAGAGCAGTAGAAAATCAAGGAAAATTACGTTATCCTGTAATCTTGGTAAATGAAGCTGTCACCAAACATATGTTTGACAACCAATATGGTACTGGTCAAAGTACGATTGATGGTTACTTGCGTGCAATGAATTTACTAATGGCATCTAAACGTGTTGTAGTAGTTGGTTACGGATGGGTCGGACGTGGTGTTGCATCTAGATGCCGTGGAATGGGCTCTAAAGTAATTGTCACTGAAGTAGATCCTGTAAAAGCATTGGAAGCTCACATGGATGGATTTGAAGTAATGCCAATGGCACAAGCAGCAAAAGTAGGTGACATGTTTATCACCTGTACTGGAATGACTAGTGTAATTCGAAAAGAGCACATCTTAAAAATGAAAGATGGTGCAATAATGGGCAACGTTGGACACTTTGATGTTGAAATTGATGCAGACTTTTTGCTAAAGAAATCAAAATCCGTTAAAGAAGTTAGACCAACACTTGATGAATGTACTTTGAAAAATGGTAAAAAAGTTTACTTGATTGGACAAGGACGTCTTGCTAACTTGGTATCTGCAGAAGGACATCCTCCTGAAGTTATGGCACAATCATTTTCAAATCAACTTTTGTCTGTATTGTATATCTTAAAGAATCACAAAAAAATGGAAAACAAAATCATTGATGTTCCAAAAGAGATTGATATTCAAATTGCATTTGATGCATTGAAGGCCATGGATGTTAAAATTGATAAATTAACTCCAGAACAAGTAAAATACGCAAATAACTGGTAAAGAGTTAGCTAATTTAGTTAAACAATCTTAGGCACGATTTTTGTAATTACGGTAATTTACAGAATATTTTCTGATTTTTGAAAAGGGTGTTTCTTTTGCAATCAATAACGGTAGGGAGGAGTGAGTTTTTTAATTATAATGTATAGTAATTGTTATAATCATAAAATACAAAAATGAACATCTTGTGCAAACCGTTTCTAAGTATTGTTTTATCATTGATTATGCTTACTGGCATGTCTGCCGGTAACATAGTGTATGCTCAAACAGAGGACGTCAAAAAAGATGATTCAGTAGAAATTCAAATTAATGAAATTGAAAATGATAATGAGCGAAGAAGTTTAGAGGATATCAATGAAATAGAAGAAGAAATTGAAATAGAAGTAGAGATTGAAGATGGGATTGCAAAAATAAAGATTGAGATTAAAGACAAAAAATTAGATTTTAAAATTATATGGGTTGATAAACAGACCACTATCAAAGAAATTGCTTTACGAACGGATTTATCCATAGAACAAATTTCTAGTTCCATATCATTTGAATTTGAAGAAAATAACAAGCGAGTAGAATACGAGGAAGACCGAGATAATGATGAACAAGATGATCCTGAAAAACAAGCTAAACTAGAAGAAAAAATACTCAAAAAAATAGCAAAAGTACAAGAAAGATTAGCTGAAAAACTAACCAACCTGGAAGAAACACTAACTGAAAAGACAAAACTTTCAGAAGAACGTGCAAACAAAATACTTGAGAAGATACAAAAAGGGACCCTAAAAACAGACCAACGAGTACAAAAATTATTAGATAAATATCAAAGTGGCAAATATTTTGGCAATATTGAAAATAAAGATACAGTAATCCAACCCTTTACAATGTCTTTTGAGGGAACTGCAGTAGAAATTAGTGATTCTTCAAATATACATACTCTAAGTGGAGAATTATTTCTAGAGAATCAAGTGACTGGAAATCATGTTAAAAAATTCCGCGTAACAGGAGGGGAATTGTTGGTGGGAGATATTGAAGTTTATGATGTTATATTTGGCAAGGCAAGAACATACTCATCAGGATCTGGCGGTGAAAATGAGTCTATGATCATAATTGCTCAAACCTCAGATGGTGTAGATGTTAAAACTTTGAAACTAAGCATTGATCTTTCTGAAGAATTAACTTCAGAATTTAATTCTACAGACATTAAAATTTTATTCCCACAAAGTAAGATTTCAAGTCAATGGTTTCTAAGTGGTATTGGAAGTATAGAGGTAACTGAAACAATGGAAAATCCAAGTACCGAAATTATTGTTACGGAATCCAACGTTACAGAACCTGACAACATACCACACACTACAACACTTTCAATTTCAGTTTCACAAGAATCCTATGTTAGAGATGATGAAATAATAATTTCAGGATTTGTTGGAGAACTTTTTGAGAATACCCCAGTAATTATTCAAATAATTACAAACTATGATTTAGTTGAAATTGCTCAACTGAATGTAATGTCTAATGGGAAATTTTCACATAGTATTCAGGCAACTGGAACTCAATGGCAGATAAGTGAAATGTACACTGTTAAAGCGTTTTATGGTGGAAACAATTTTGTGCAAACATCGTTTGAGTTTTTAGCAGAGTAAATATTTTAAAAGAATTAAAGATTTTCTTATTTAATTACCAACTCTAAAGTGAGTTTTTTAATTACCAGCACCAAAACAAAAAGCAGAATTTTGGCTCATCAGTTTTAATTATTTTACAAATTCCATCTACTAATTTGGTTCCAGCACCACATTGAGGTTTGATTTCCTTCTCGGCAATTGGTTCAGGAGTATATGTTATTGATTGTACTTTTGGAGCCTCTAATGGTTCGTCAAGAATTTGTTCTTGTATTGCAATTGATTCCTCAATAGTTTGAACAATTTGTGTTACAGATGGTTCTGAGACAATAGTGATTTGTTCTGATGTAATAATTGGCAAAGTCATTCCTTGTTGCTCAGATGTGTATCCTGTTTCCCCAGTGTATGATTTACTAATGGATTTGTCATGAATGTAAAATGTTTCACTAAAGGAATCACGTTTGTTTTGAATTGAGATGTTAAATTTTTCATCAGATTCATCTAAGAATCCTGAATATACTACAATCCTATCATCAAGTAATGGTTGATCTGTTGATAATCCCAAAATACTTTGTTGCATTGGAGTTGTCATTTTGGTTTGTATTGAACCACATGTGGAATATGCATGAACTTGAACTTCATTTGTTTCATTATCATACATCACCTGATACACTCTTAGAGAATTATTCTTTCCAAATCCGTTTGAATCACAGTTATTTTTTCCACCTCCTGAACTAGAACTAGAACTAGAACTAGAACTAGAACTAGAACTAGAACTAGAACTAGAACTAGAACTAGAACTAGAAAGACTGTAAATGTTTGACTCTGTACTTTTGTTTGATAATGAATCTCTTGCTACATTTTTTTCAATTTGTACTATAACAGATCCATCAGATGTTATATCTACATTAAATGTATAAGTTGAACCAGATCCTGCAAAGTTAGAAACTACACTAGTTGAATTACCAGTTTTTGTGATATCACCAATAACAAAATCAGATACAGATTCAGAAAATGTGACGGTGTAGCTTAGTGTAGATGAGTTTACCGTAGCCCCACTGGATCCAGATGAAGAGGTGATTGTTACAGTTGGACCTACACCGTCAGTTGCAACTGCACTTTCGCCATCAGATACCTCATTACCAGGTGCCCCATCATCCACAGTTCCATTTGCTGCAACGTATGTTACAGTTGGAGTAGATGTTGTATCTGTAATTCCAGAAAATATTATTGTCATAGAGTCAGAATTTGCAGGATCAGACGTTGCAGTTACAGTTCCACTAGATACAGTCCATGCTGAGGTTTCATTTGAAGAATCCGCATCCACATCTTCTGAGAATGTAATGGTAATGACATCCACTGCAGTTCTTTCAGCAGTAAATGTTGGAGAAAGTCCATCTGTTGCAGTTAAAGTGGTGGGACACATGGTATTTCCAACAAGATCTGAAATAGAATTTGAAGCACAACTTCCAGATCCTCTAGTTACTGTAGGAGTATCTCCAGTATCTATTGCAGAATTAAGTGTAAGAGTTACAACTCCTGCTGAATTTTCTGCAGCAGCACTAACTCCATTACTGCCCTGAATTCCAAAATCACTTGCATTAATTGTACTTGCATCTAAATCCTCACTAAATGTTACATCAATTCTAGTAGTAGTTACAGTAATAGCTGAATCCATTGTTGGAGCAGTATTATCCCCTCCATTATTTGTAACGCTAGTGGTGCCACTTGTTAAAGAAGCATCTCCATGAGAATTTTGTATCTCACCGCTAACTTCCAAAGTAATTGTACCAACACTCACATCCCCGCTAAGTGTTATCGTTGCCTCTCTATTTCCAGTACCCGTAGCTGAAGAAATAGATAGTCCAGACACTCCATCACCGGATATGGAAAAATCTGATCTACTAACACTAGTTTGATTTATGTTGTGTCTAGAGGAAAAAGTAACAGTGATCTCATTAGTTGCAGAAGTTATGGCACTTGATATTACAGGAGCGTTAGCATGACCATAGGCTAAATTTCCTTCAAAGAAGAGATTGGCACTTGTGAAAGAAGATGAAAATAATATAATAATTAAAAATATTCTAAGACTATCATTCAATAGTTGAGCCTTCTTGTTTCTTTTCAGATTCTTTGAATGT
>Ga0209630_10004232_pt1 | contig 12688 bp, 2 predicted proteins | sample COG_01_FD_184745 | JGI IMG/M metagenome (GOLD analysis project Ga0209630, IMG submission 184745) | Pelagic Microbial community sample from North Sea - COGITO 998_met_01 (SPAdes) (version 2) | ecosystem: Environmental > Aquatic > Marine > Neritic zone/Coastal water | place: Helgoland, sampling... | reverse complement strand
CCGTTACGAAACTGGTTGCGCCAGCCAGCCGAGCCTGACTGACCTGCACCAAATACCGACCGGATTCCGTGGGGGTAAACCGGAGATCTTCTGCGTCGCCCTGAAGCTCATTATCAGCGGTTAATTTTTTCCCGTCCTGAATGTACACCGCGCCGGTATCATCTAAGATCGAAACAATTAGGTCTGGGCCAGAGATTTGGTCCGCCGTTGGCGTAACGCGCACCGTTACCGTTTCATCTCCAATCCCGAAGAAGGCTAGATAATCTTCATCGTTATCCGCGTGAAAGGAGCGCTTAACCGCGGCCAAGTCGGCAATCGTAATCGCGCTGTGCGCGACCGTGTCAAAGCCCTCAAAGCGGTCCGGCCCGTTATAGGCATCTCGCACGCCATCGCCATCGGCATCAGGGTCTAGGCCATCCGGCAGCATATCGCCGTCCAAGTCGAGTTGATGCAGCGGGTCGAGCGGAAACGCGTCTGCAATATCCAGCACGCCATCTTGATCCGAATCGCGGCCAATCAGCGGCGTTCGTCCGACCTTTTGGGTTACTAAAACACGATTTGATTGATCTAATTTCGGCGCTGAGTATTGATTGGCCTCGTTGGCTGCGAACAACTGGAATTCATACGCCCCGCGAATCTTCGCATCTTGATAAACCCCCTCCCAATTGCCATCACCATCGGCATCGGTCAGTTCTAGAATTTCGGTATTAATAAGTGGTTCATCGATGGCCAGCTCAATTTGATCCGGCGATTGAACCAAAGCCCAAACCCGAACAATGGGACTGGCGCCACTGACATCGCGGGCCTCGATCCGCACCTTGGTCTCGCCATTGAGCACAATGTCCTCCGAGACGCGACCAATTTCCGGGGTGTCGGATGCCAGCGCAATACCGGAGCCAAAGGAGAATGCCGTCGCCAGCACTTTGTCTTGTTTAGAATTGGCCTGGCCGTCGCCATCAACTTCAAGCTCGGCATTCTGACGGCGATCAAACACCGCTTCGATGGCATTGTTACCCGCCAAAAACGATCGATACAGATCTCCACCGACTAAAAAGTTACTCCAAAAATGGAATGAGAATGAGATATCGCCCTTTGCCGCAAAATGTGCGCGTTCCTCGGCGCCCGAACTCATCATGAGCATCCGCGCTTGATCACCGGTTGTTGCTAATGCCGGAATGAAACTCCCGGATTGGCACGCATCGTAAACAACCACCAGCTTGCTAGCCGTATTGGCTTGCAGGGTATCCAACCAGCCGTCGAGTTCGCTGGCGGACAACAGCGTCTTCTTAGCCAACTCAAATGTTTCTGGGCCGCCGTGATCAACCAGATACAGCAGTACATCATCGGCTGGCTCGTTTACATCACCCGCCCAGTCAATGATTCCCGCTTCAATCGACTCAAGCGTCGCCGGACCATCCGGCACATCATTTTTGCCGAACCCAGCGCTCAAGTACAAAATCTGTTCTCGCGGAATGCCTTGGCCGCGCAGGGTTGTGATCGCAAGTTCCGCCATTCGTTCGGTTGCCTCCCAAAGGAAGTTTTCCCGGTACGGTCCGCCCCCTGCCACAACAATTGCCTTTTGCAGCCCTTTTTCGCATCGCGCGGGGTCCGACGGATAGGCGTCTTCAGCATCTAGGCAGCTATCGCCATCGCGATTGGTATCGCACACATCGCCGTCGCCATCACCATCAAGATCGAGTTGATCCGCATTGGCTATATTGGGGCAGTTGTCTAACGCATCTCGAACCCCATCGCTGTCGATATCAAAGATCGTTCGAGTCGGGTCTAGCGGATAGTCATCGTTGATATCTTTGACACCGTCATTATCATCGTCATCATCCAGCACCAGGGCTGGAACAGACGTAGAATCCGCAGCAGACTTGCCCTCATTCCAATCATCAGGTTTGCCGTCGCTATCGGTATCGACGGAGGCGGCTGGGTCGTCTGGGAAGTGGTCATTGTCATCTGATACGCCATCATCATCCGAATCGCCTTCAGCGCCGGCTTTACTCGGAAACCATTCAAGTTTGCCACTAGGAACCTGCGCTTCTAAAACCTCGATCACCAGCTCGGTTTCTTGTTTGCCGCCGCGACCGTCGATTACCTGGAAGGTAACGGTATAAACGCCGACTGGCGTATCTGAGCAGAGATAAAAACTGTTTTCTAGGCCAAAACCTAGTAGATCCATTGTACCGCCTGTGATCAGGTTATTCGGTACCATTGCGATTTGACCAATCTCGTCGAAGTATTGATCAATGCGATATTCTATACACTGACTATCGGCGCGTGTACCACTGCCCGCCTCAAGCCTTGTTAATCTCACATACTGGTTCCGTACTAAGATCTGGCCAACTGAAAAACCACTGTCGGTGACCAATAGCAGATTCGTCTGTTTCTCAAGACCGTTCAGGCTGAAGAGGTTGGCAACGCCACCCGAAGATGTCAGCCGCAACGAAAGCTCACCTGTGCCCGCTCTTATCGCATCCGTAAATGCCGCTGATTGTTGATCCAAATACTCGCTACTTTGGGGGTTGCCATCGCCATCTATAGTGCTAAAGGCCGAATACTCACTATTAAGCTCGAACTCAAAAGCGCCTCCGGTCGCGCCGCCGGCATATCCCGCAGTAGCATCCGTCATATCCTGAAAAAATGGAAAGGTCTCAGCTTCAGACCTTAAAGCAAACCGGTAAAGCATCCTGTCTTCGGTTTGCACGCAGTAATCATTACAAGGTAGGAATCCTGCTGAATACTTATAACGCTGCCCGTAAATGCCTGTGGCGTAACCTTCCAAATCATAACTAGTCCAAAAGACCAAGAAGCTGCCGTCATCCTGCGCAATGCTGGATGACAGACTATGCGACTCAAGTGGCTCGCTATTAACTTTAAACTCATCTCCCGAGGGCATGCCATTGCCTGCAAAGTATTGTCCATAAACGCCATCGTTGCCGGCGTCTTGACCATCACTATTCCAGGTCACGACAAAACCGCCCTCTGATAGCCCGGTAACGAACGGATGCGTTTGATCATTGCTTTTAAAGGTGTTGATTTGGAACTCGATGCCCGAGGGCGATCCAGCTGCGGTAAAGCGCTGACCAAAAACGTCGATATCCGAACCACCCAGCTTAAGGCTCGACCAAGTTGCCACGAAGCCGCCGTCCTGCAAATCCGACAGTGAATGTCCGGCTTGCGCCTTAGTAGTTGACGTATTGACTTTAAATTCTTCGCCTGATCGCGCGCCATCTTGAGCATAACGTTGTCCGTAAATGTCGGCATCAATGCTTCCATCAGCGCCATAACTGATCCACGTCACGACAAACCCGCCGCGCTTCGAAGCCGTAATCAAAGTCTGTTCTTGATATCCTTCTGTCGTGGTATTAACGCTGAATTCATTGCCTAATTTTGCGCCATCAATCGCGTAGCGCTGGCCAAAAATGCCGCCGTTTGAGCCATCCTGAAGATCGCTTCGCCAGGTCACAACAAAACCGCCGTTGACTAACCCAGCAACCGCTGGCTCAAGCTGAGCATCATTTATGAAGGTGTTGATTCGGAATTCTTCGCCGTTCTTGACGCCACTCCCTGTGAAGCGTTGACCATAAATGCCATAACTTGAACCATCTTGGTTATAGCTGTCCCATACCACTACAAAACCACCGCTGGCCAAGCCTGCAACAGCAGGGTTCGATTGATAATCAATGGTGGTCGTGTTCACTAAAAACTCCGATCCCAATTTGGAACCGTCATTTGCGTAGCGCTGGCCGATGATATCCGTGGCCATTCCTGTAGAATCCACCATCCAAGTGACCACAAAACTGCCGTCTGATAGCCCTCCTACCGCAGGCCGGTTTTGAGCAGATCCATTCACAGTGCCCACACTCGCAAGGAATTCATCGCCAATGCTTTTCAAATCCCGATTTGACTGTAATGACGCATTACGCGGATAGGCATCATCAACATCAGCAACGCCATCGTTGTCATCGTCATTGTCGAGCACCAGGGCGGGATTAGACGTGGAATCGGCTTCTGATTTGCCGTCATTCCAGTCATCAGGTTTGCCGTCCCCATCGGTGTCGACCGAGGCAGCTGGGTCGTCTGGGAAGGCATCATTTTCGTCAGAAATACCGTCATTATCTGCATCTGCATCCTCGCCAATCTTTAGACAATCGCCATCGAACTGAATCGTAAGATTAGCATTAGCCCTAGCGGCCTCTATCTCACTGCAGGGCAGCGGATTGGCGCTCAGATTAAAGCTGGTTGGGTAAGACCAATTAATGAGTACAGTTCCAAGCGAGGAAAGATTGTTTTCGGCGACGTTAACGATCTCTAATTGCTGAAGCCCGGCGAGCGGCGTGATATCGGAAATCCGTTGTTGGAAAAGGTTAAGATTTTTAAGATGTGCAAGATCAGCCAGTACAGCGATATCGCTGACGGGGCCTTCCCAGGCGGTTAAATTTTCGAGGTTACGAGCTTGCTCGATTCCTGTAAGCCCCTCGAGATTCGCGCCACCCAGGCCCAACTCTTTTAAATTGGGTGAGAAGGTTAAGAAACTCAGGTCACTGAATTTAGGACCCGCTTTGAAATCAAGCCATAATGTCTTGAGGTAATACAGGCTTTCTAGCTGCGAATAATCCTCGATCTCACTGTACGAAATCCATAACTGTCGTAGCCTTGGCATTTTCGATACAAACGAAAGCGTTTTTAATGAGAAATAGGATCCCACGCTTAGATTGGTCAATCGGGGTAGCCGCCCCAATATTTCAAGTTCTTCAGGCTGAACGTTCTGAAAACTATCAGACCCAAACTCTGTCAGGCTATAAAATGGCGCCAACTGATCGAAATCATGGAAATCCCAGGCGAGATTATTAAGGCGAAGCTCTTGCAGGTTGTATAGACCGTGAATTGGCTCGAGGGAGGTCGGCGCCCCTCGCTTCAATTCGATATAAGTCAATTGATGGAATGCACGAAGCCCTGTGAGATCGTATACCTCGATCGACTCACCAAGATCATAGCCACAAACCAGTTCTGTTAGTTCACCCGCGTAAGCCAGCCCTTGCGTTCTATCAGTAAGACAAGCCCGTAAATTAGTATCAATGATGCCTGCTAGGGCTTCGGATATGACAAGACTGGTTACATCGCCATTGTTGGGTGCGGCATCTACAAAATCACCAACACCATCGCCATCTGAATCAACGGTTTCGAAGGGGTTAAAACGAAACGCATCGTCCTCATCTAAAACGCCGTCACCATCGTCATCATCATCGGCATTGTTGCCCAGGCCATCAAAATCAAGATCCATCGACTCCGAGGCGTCTTGGGGAAAGTGATCGGAGGCGTTCGGCACACCATCCCCATCATAATCACCATCCGGATCAATCAATCGATCGAGCGGATCTGTGGAGGCAACTAGTGGAAATTCATCAAGATGATCCTTGATGCCATCGTTATCATCGTCTTCATCCAGCACTAGGGTGGGATCAGACGTAGAATCCGTAGCAGACTTGCCGTCGTTCCAATCATCGGCCTTGCCATCGCCGTCCGTGTCGACGGAGGCTGCTGGATCATTCGGGAAGGCATCGATATCATCGACAATACCGTCTCCGTCTGTATCAGCGCCCAAACAATTGGAATCAAACGTGATGATCAGGTTTGATTTCGACTGAAGGTAAGACAGTTCCGAGCAAAGTAAAGGATTGCCTGTGAGATCAATCGTCGCGTTTTGGGTCCAGCCACCGAAAGCCTGCGCTGCCTTCTGGATCTGATTATTTCTAAGGCTCACCGTCACCAGCTCCGTCAAACTTGACAGAGAATTGACTTCGCTAATCGGGTTGAATCCGATGTCCACCTCTTTAAGGTTAGTTAGAGAACTTAGGGATGTCATATCCGAAAACCCCATGCGAGTAATGCTCAAAAAACTCAGATTTATCAGAGAGTTTAGCCAAGCAGTTGACTCCAAGGGTGTCTTGTTTTCATATAAATATAGGGTTTCCAAAAACTCGAGGGTACCGATCGGTGTGTGATCAGTTACTCGATTTCTTGGCAAAATTACAGTCTTGAGTCGCGGGTAGTATCTAAGCATTGAAAAGCTGGACAAGCTTGTAGGGTTAAACTCTTCAAGATTATGTAATCGACTTAGAACCTCATAATCGTTGCTATCAACATTCGAGATGTCCTGAATTTCAAGTTTCTTTAACTTGAAAAGATGACTGAGAGGCGTCAAGTCGCTGCTCGGCAAGTTTCCGGAGGTACGGAATTCCCGCAGCTCTGTGAGAGCAGATATAGGCTGAAGCGACGCCCCTCCAACGCTATCCCAGAACCAAACCTTCTCTACTCGATAAAAATTTTCGATCCCATCCAGAGTTTCAACCCTAGTCTGACAAACAACCTCCCTCACTTGATCTGCGCGACCCAATTCTTGTGAGGCGTTCGAAATACAACTGCGCAAAGCCGGGTCAACGACACGGGCGAGTGCATCATCAAGGCTTAAACTCTGTTGGTCCGCATCGCTAGGATAGGCATCCCATTTGTCCCCAACACCATCGCCATCACTATCTACTGAGTTGTATGCGTCAAAGGGGAACGCGTCATCCTGATCAGCCACGCCATCATCATCATCGTCGTCATCGGCCTTATCACCAACGCCGTCGCCGTCAAAATCTAGGCTTTCATTCGCGTTAAATGGCATCTGATCGACGGCATCTAAAACACCATCGTTGTCGTCATCCTGATCGAGAATGAGTTTAGGCGACGATGTGGAATCGGCATCATTCAGGCCAAGATGCCAGCGATCTGGTCTACCATCATTGTCATTATCACGAGACGCAGCTGAATCATCTGGGAAGGCATCATCTTCATCAGGCACACCATCGCCGTCTCGATCACCGGCATTGTTCGACGCCTTGTTACTATAACTGACTGAACCACCCGAAACCCGCTCTTCGACGATACTGAGCTCAACGTTCCCCATGAAGCGTTTACCCCCTCGCCCATCGATCACCCAGATCGGTGCGGTAGCGGTGAGCAGCGGCGTGTTGGCGCAAAACAACGCTCGGCCAAAGAAACCTTGCCCATACAAAAGGCTATTGTCAGGCAGCGTGATCGGGTTTTCGGTAACAACGGAAAAACCCTGACCTTCGTTTAGGTCAACAATATCGCCCGCAAATAATTCTGCGCAAAACCCTTCGTCCCGATTGCCAGTGCCATCGATCGGTCGTTTAACGGTTACCTGGTTAAATTCAAGGTTAACGTCATCCACGGAGTAGCCCTGATAAGCGGCAAACCCTAGCCTCACCCGAGCGCCTTGATAACGCGTGAACAAATCAGTGAGGGTGAAATTGGGGCCTGCTTTCACTCTAATGCTGCCCGACTGCATCGCCAGGTTGAATTTATCTAAGTTGCTTGGCGCTTGATCCATTTGAAACGCTGCGCCATCGTGATTGGAGATCAAATACTCTTGACCGTCATACTCTAAATAGATCGATACCCTTTCCCAGCCATCGATGACAGAATCGCTGCCGCTATCAACTGGTACGTCAATATAGGTCGCATCGAGCGTGATTCCGACCCAAAGCACAGTTTGATCTTGGTTGGTAACAGTCCAACAATGATTGGTTGTGCAGAGGTTATCGCTGACGCTGACAGATGCAGAGGTGGTATGAGATGTCGCGCCAAGAATGGCCATCGCTAGGAGGCCGAAGGCGACATTTTGGATGGTTTCATTGACAGCGAAGGTTTTCTTTAGAAAGCGTTTACAACCGGCCGCTGTCGATCGAATAGCCGTTCTTAATACCGCCAACAGTTCGCTAGTAATTTCGGTGATTGTCATCGCTGCATCCGGTGCGTTATGTCGTTTTTATGAATTAAAGTTCCTGTTTTTTGGCCGACAACCTATTTTGATCAAAGGTTGCAGTCCAGCATTAATTTGTTGAACAGGCGTCACCGGCTACCCTTATTAGGATCGATGCCAAGGCTTCGCTGCTAAAACTCTACAACGCCTAGCTCAAGAGCACCCAGAGGTTTGCCCAGCACGTCTTGCTGCGTTCTGGCAGATACCGCTTTATTGATAAATTTCGGCAATTCATAAGCGTGTCTCTGTAAACACTGGCGTTCGCAGTTTTATCCAAGAACCCCAATTTTTTTGATTACGATCGCTAAAGGCTTACGCCAATATTAAGTCGTCTCAATACTTCTTTTTGAGAATACCGCTAAAAGTGAATATATTCATCCTTATTTTGAGAGGCTGTAACAATATTTTTGACAGCACGAATAGGCGGATTCGTTAATCCAAGGGATATTCAATTCAAACGAATGGCATGCGAAATCAGGCTAAAGATACCTGAGACGTTAGGCCAACCAATCAGCTCATTATAGATTTGAGAACAAGCAGCAGAGGTTAATGCATGGCCCACAGGATGAAATAGAGTTCAGGGCAAGGCGATGGGGATCCCGAATAAAGATGATCGCGTTTTGGGTTAGACCACCTGATGGCGCAGGGCTGGCACAAGACCGAATTCATCTCTTTTACAGCCAATAAAGCCCAAAGTCCGCTAGACGAGCCTGCCGAATGGGGTGGTAAGTCTTTGCGAGCCGCCTAGCTGGAGGCTTCGCAGCTTTTACCCACCCTTTAAAAGCAAGGTCTACCCAGCTAGCACTCTTCGCCCTGAATCGGCCTCAAATCACCCGGCGCATTAAGATTGCCGCGTTTCTGCTCAACGATCAGGCTGCTACGCTGCTCTAAATTACGCGCGGAGCACGCATCGGTTGCGATCTGCGCCACCGCATCGAAGTTCGCGTTGAGCGTGCCTAAAACGCCAGAGATCGAGTTGTAAGGTGTCGTAATACGCACCTCGCCATCGTTCCCGAGCTCACTAGAGGCATCCAAGAAGCTGTTGATGTCGGCGATATAGTTGTCTGCGATCAATTCGATCACACCACCATTGCCCGCAACCGCCTGGGCCACAATGCTTGCGTTGTCTAAAATTAAGAATCTGGGGTCGATGTTGATATTACCGCCGTTGCTACTGCCCTCGGCGCCACCAGCGGAAGCCGTCAGGGTGCCATTGCGTAAATAGATGGTATCGATGACGGCAACATCGATATTACCGCCGCCAGAGTTTTCAGCATTGGTTTGGACCTGCGCGCCATCCAATACTTCTAGCCGGTTCAAGGCCATAAGACTGATGTTACCGGCGTCACCCGCGCCACTTGCGGTGACCGACAGCACACCGTTATTACTAAAGGTCAAAGATTCGCCCGAGACACTGATATTACCCCCCATGCCCTCACTGCTCGACCGACTGGCAAGTTCAGTGCTCGCATCCATCAAGTTGACCGAACCCGTCACATCAATGCTGATATTACCGGCAGCCCCAGCGCCTTCTGTAGACGTGTCTGCCGTTGCGCCGCCGCTCATCGTGAAATTATCGGCCATGACAACAATGCTGCCGCCCCCACCGCTTCGCCGCGTGGTTGAGTTAAACCCAGAACCGGCGCCGATCAGGGATACGGTGCTCGCGTTAACAGAGATTGCGCCCGCGTCCGCACTTGCGCTCGACAAGGTTGACACAGAGCTGCCGCCTTCAATTGCGAGTTGCTCGACATTCAAAGTGATGGCGCCAGGTGCGCCCGAACTGGGCAAGGACGCTTGAGCTGCAATCACCGCACTACCCTTTAACGTCAAGCTGGGGGCTGTAATGACAATATCGCCCGCATCGCCGCCCACGAAGAAGGGTAAAAAGTTAATGCTGTCGACCCGGATCCCGGTCTCTTCGCCTGCATTGGTACCGGTGGCATCAATGACGATTGATTCGGTTGCGTTAATAACCACATCAGCGCCTTGCCCGCGCGAGGTTGCTTGACCCGAGATTTGACCACCAGATGCCATCATTAAATCACCGGTGTTGAGGGTAATATCCCCGCCCGGACTGGCCGTACTGGTTACCGAGCTCACCTGAGCGCCGTCAACGATCTCAATGCTATCGGCTGTCACGTCAATACTGCCGGCAATGCCCCCAGCCGAAATCGTACTTGCGGCAAGTGCTGTATTGGTGCCCGATAGCGACACATCGCCAGCCATAATGACCAGGTCACCGCCCGCGCCGCCACCTGTGGTATCGGTGGTTATCCGCGCGCCCTCGGTTAACGTTAACGCCTCGGTCGCAAGCACATTAATGGCGCCACCCGTGCCAGTGCCTTCGGTATCGGAAAACACGAATGCGCGCTCGAGGGTCACGTTGCTGCCAGCAAGCGATAACTGCCCGGCCGCATCACCACTGACGTCTAGATCAACCTTGCCGGCCACGAATTCTGCATTGGTAATCGTAATCGCGCCTAGTGCTGCATTGTCAAAGCTGCGATCGGCCATCGTGATGGCGACATCCTGCTCGCCCTGGTTTGCAACTAGGTCAATGGTGCCACCGGCAAGCGTAATCGAGCTCTCAGACAGCATAATATCGCCGCCCACCAGGGAAAGGCCTGCCGCACGATCCGTGTTGAGGGTTGAAATCATCGTGCCGTCGAAGGTGATGCCAGCCCCAACCCCTGAAAAACCAAAGGCCGATGGCGCCGCAGCGGTAAAGCCGCTCGCCCCGGTATCCGACACCAACAGTCTGGAATCATCTCCGAAGACAATGCTGTCCGCTGTTGAGATGTGCAGGCTGCCGTTAATATCTATGCTGGCGCCCGCCCCAAACGCAACCCCGTTGGGATTAATCAGGAACAAGTTTGCATCGGTAATGGTTGAGCGTAACAATCCATCGATTTGGGAGGCCCCATCACCACTTACCCGCGCAATAATGTTGGTAATGGCATTGCTACCCGTAAAGGTTGCTGACTCACCCGCATCAACGTTAAAGGCTAAAAAGGTATGCAACAAGTTTGTACCTTGGGTCAGCCCCATCTCTTGGCTGATGGTCATATCCCCGGTTAGGGTTTCGCCCGTTTCTTGAAGCGTGATATCGGCGATAGCCGTGGAACTGGCGAGCAACCAAGCAGAACATATTGCCGAATAGGCGATCGATCGGAAAGTCATTTTAGAGTTCATACGTCACTCCCACATGGATACCACTGTCTTGTAAGGCATTGCCGAGTTTGTTTTTCTTGTTCAGGCGCAGCGCGCGTTCTATTCGAAATTTCAATTTTTGGTATTCAGCGGTTAACCCAAAGCCTGCGCTACTGAGCGCCACCTTAGTATCAACATTGAGGGCTGCCACCGAGTTCTCACCTCGGCCGTAGTCGTAAAACAGCATCGCACGCACGGCGATACCATTTTGGCTACCGGCTTCCAGCATCGGCGCGCTCAGCATTAGCGACGCGGTCAACCCTGAATCTTTTAGCCAACGATTTTCTCGAAACCCCCGAACCGTGCCGTGGCCGCCTAGGCCCATGCGTTCAAATGCCGGTAAGGTGTCGCTCGTTTCCTGATAATTGAGATTAACGTTGAGCAGCCACGCGGGTTGCAGCGGATCTCGGTTCAAACGCTTAATCCATTGGGTTTGCACCTGATACAGACTGAAGTCACCATCATCGGCTGCACTGCCCTGGCCATTGTCATCGCTGCCTGAACGCAGGCCCGCGCGAAGCATGAAGCCCATACCATCGCCCCGCTGGCTATATTCAACATTGAAACCGAGCACATTGGCTTTGGTCACACCCAGGCGAGATCCGGGCGAAAAGTCGAAGGGCAAACCGAGCAACGTCGTGAGGCTCTCTTTGGTTTCCCAAGACAGATTTGTGCGCCAAGACCGCCCGTTGTCTTCTCGCCAAGTTGAAGAAAGTTGAATCCCTGACGTATCGGTCTCGCTTTCGAGAAAAATTTCATCAAAGGGCTCCTCAACCACCAAGGTGTCGCCTTGGCTATGATAGACCGCCAAGCGAGATCGTAAGATCGAAATTGGCACATCGTAGCGAACGGATACGGCATCAACGCCATCACTCCGCTGAGCACTGACATTCAGCTGATCGTTAAAGCCCAGTAGGTTTAAATGCGCAAGCGAGACGACGGCTTGGCCCTCACCCACACTGGGACTTTTGTAATTGTCGGCGCCAACCAAAATTTTAAACGCATCGGCTTCAACGACTTCAAGATCCAAAACCGACGTGCCCCGCGTGTCGCCTGGCTTTAAGTCGCCCCGCACATGCGAAATCGTCGGTTCCGCCTCAAGTCGAGAGATCGCCTTCTGCAAATCAGCAAGATTGAGGGGGCCGCTGGCAGTTGCGTTAATCTTAGACTCAATAAAAGCCGTTCTTAGACGCCCAGCGGTATTGACGTTCACGCCGTTTAACTGACCTTCAATCACCGCGATTGTAATGCGGCCATCGGCAACATCTTGATCAGGCAGAATAGCGCCAGAGGTAATATAGCCAGCCTCAACATACAGCGCGGTAACGGCGTCTACCATCCCTAGGATATCTTCAATATAAACTGTTTGCCCGATCGCAGGTGCCATCGCACTGTTTAGATCAGTCTCGCTAAAGACCGTGGCACCGGTTACCGTCACGGCTTTCAGCACAATCCCACTAGCAAGATCTTGATTATCGGCTACGACCTGACTACTGGTGATTAAAGACAGCGCCAGGAGACAGGTGGTTAATATCGTTTGTATGAGTTTCATGCGTGTCCCCTCCTAGAGCCAGTTGCCGATGAGTAGGTAGGGGCTCCAATAATTTGGATGTGCCCATTCGGGGTCGGACAACA
>Ga0209630_10004231_pt1 | contig 12688 bp, 12 predicted proteins | sample COG_01_FD_184745 | JGI IMG/M metagenome (GOLD analysis project Ga0209630, IMG submission 184745) | Pelagic Microbial community sample from North Sea - COGITO 998_met_01 (SPAdes) (version 2) | ecosystem: Environmental > Aquatic > Marine > Neritic zone/Coastal water | place: Helgoland, sampling... | reverse complement strand
ATAAGGCTCTCTAACACTCGCCCAAAGTATCTCTACATTTTTAAATTTTTTTGCCATTGCTATGCTTTTTTTAAATTCTGGAACTGGATCTTTACCAGTGTCGCCTGCCCTGCCAGCAAATATTGAAATTATAACTTTAGTCTTCTTATTAATTAATTTTAGAATTTTTTCTGTTTGTTTTGCACTATAAACTGCTGTGATATTAAGTTTAATGTTTAAATTGTTAAGCTCTTTAATAATTTTACCCATAAAAACACCTTTAGAATTAGCAACTGGTACTTTTACATAAACATTCTTTCCCCAAGTATTAATCTGAAGAGCTTGTTTTTTCATTTCTTTATATTCATCAGCAAATACCTCTAGTGAAACAGGTTTATTTTTACAAATTTTTAATATTTTCTTTGAATAAGATTTGTAATCTTTTGCTCCAGCTTTTCTCATTAAACTAGGATTCGTCGTAAAACCTTTAACAATTTTTTTCTTATTAAATTTCTTTATTAGATCTATTTCTGCAATATCACAAAATATTTTTGTCGTCATTAATTTTTAAAGATTTTTAGTTATGTCGTCATTAATTTTTAAAGATTTTTAGTTATGTCTTCAGTCATTTTTTTAGCATCTGCAAATAACATTAGAGTGTTTTCTTTATAAAATAAGTCGTTATCAATTCCAGCATAACCAGGTGATAAGCTTCTTTTTACAAACAATACTGACTTACATTTTTCTACATCTAAAACAGGCATTCCATAAATTGGGCTTTGTGGATCAGTTTTTGCTGCTGGGTTCGTTACATCATTTGCTCCTATTACGAAAGCAACATCTGCATTAGCAAAATCATTATTAATTTCCTCTAATTCAAAGACTTCATCATAAGGCACATTAGCTTCTGCTAGTAATACATTCATATGTCCTGGCATTCTTCCTGCAACTGGATGAATAGCATAAGAAACTTTGATATCATTTTTCTTAAGGGTGTCTACCATCTCTCTAAGTGCATGTTGTGCTTGGGCTACTGCCATACCATAACCAGGAACAATTATAACTGATGACGCATTCTTCATTAAAAATGCTGCATCTTCAGCATTACCACTTTTAACTGGTTTTTGCTCTTTACTCCCTGTGGATGAAGTTTGATCTGTTGCACCAAATCCTCCTAAGATTACATTAAAGAAAGAGCGGTTCATGCCTTTGCACATTATGTATGATAAAATCGCCCCTGAGGATCCTACTAGAGCACCTGTTATAATTAGTGCAGTATTTTCTAAAGTAAAACCAATTCCTGCTGCTGCCCAACCAGAATAAGAATTTAACATTGATATTACAACCGGCATATCTGCACCACCAATTGGAATTATCAATAAAAAACCAATTAAAAAAGATATAGCTAATAATATCCAAAAAAGGTTTGTAGATTGAGTTGAACACAAAAGATAAGTTACAACTATTATAGAAATTAGTATTAAAGCATTGAGTGGATGCTGCCCTTTAAATGTTATTGGTGAACCTGACATTATTCCTTGAAGTTTTAAAAAAGCAATTATAGAGCCTGAAAATGTTATTGCTCCAACTGCTGCACCAATTGACATTTCAATTAAACTTCCAAGCTTAATATTTCCAGGAGAGCCAAGATTAAAGGCTTCAGGATTTAAAAAAGCAGAAATTGCAACAAATACTGCTGCAAGTCCTACAAGACTATGGAAGCCAGCAACAAGCTCTGGCATGGCAGTCATAGGTATTTTGTAGGCTATAAATGCACCAATTAAACCACCTATCAAAAGAAACATTAAAACATAAACAAAACCACTAGAAAAATTTCCAATGGACAAGAATGTAACAGTTATGGCAATAACCATTCCTAAAATACCGAAGAAATTACCTTGTCTAGATGTTTCTGGAGAAGATAATCCTCTTAATGCTAAAATAAACAACACACCCGAAATCAAATAAAAAATTGCTGATAAATTTGCAGATATCATTATTTATCCTTCTTCTTTTTTTTATACATTGCGAGCATTCTTTGAGTAACTAAAAATCCTCCAAAAATATTTATTGCTGCTAGGGATATAGCTAAAAATCCAAAAATACTCGAGTTGTTAAAAATATTATCAGAGTTCCCAGCTAAACCTGCTATGATAGCTCCTACAATAATTACTGACGAAATAGCGTTTGTTACTGACATTAAAGGGGTATGCAAAGAAGGTGTAACGCTCCACACAACATAATATCCAATAAATATTGAAAGGATAAAAATACTCAATCTGAAGATGAAGGGATCTATTTCCATAATTTTATTTAATTAATGTCTTTTCAATTATCTCATCTTCTAAATTAATATCAATTTTCTTATTTTCTTTATTATATAAATTTGTAACAAAGTTGAATACATTCTTGGCATACAAGGTAGATGCTGAGACTGGTAGTTTATTTAAGATATTTGTTTCACCCATAATTCTCACTCCACCTTTATTAACTATTTTATCTACCTCAGAAAAGGCTGTATTCCCTCCTTGAATTGCAGCTAAATCATAAATAACAGATCCAGCTTTCATATTATTAATCATATTCTCTTTAATTATTACTGGTGCTTTTTTTCCAGGTATTAAAGCGGTACATATTACAATATCAATTTTTTTTAAAGTTTCACTTAACAACTCTTCCTGTTTTTTTTTGAAATCTTCAGAAGCTTCTTTTGCATAGCCTCCTTCAGTTTCAAGGTTTTCCACACCTTCTACTGTTAAAAATTTACCACCTAAACTTTCAACTTGTTCTTTTGATGCCACTCTCACATCTGTTGCAAAAACAATAGCGCCCATTCTTTTTGCAGTTGCAATTGCTTGCAAGCCTGCAACACCTGCACCAACAACTAACACTTTTGCTGCAGGAACAGTTCCTGCTGCAGTCATCATCATTGGTATAGCTTTCTCAAAGTTAGCAAATGACTCTATAACCGCTTTGTATCCAGCTAGATTTGCCTGTGAAGATAGTATATCCATGGACTGTGCTCTAGTAATTCTTGGTAATAATTCTAAAGAAAAAATATTAATTTTACCTTTTGTCAAACTATCTATTTTTTCTTTATTATCATATGGATTCAAAATACCAATTAATGTTTGATTTTCTGTTATCAACGAGATTATATCATCTGATGGCAATCCTAATTGAACAATAAGATCAGCACCCCTTATAATTTCTTTTGTATCCTTGGAAATTTTTACACCTAACTCTTTATATTGATTATCTTCAAATCCTAAATGCTCACCATAATTTTCAACTAAAGAGACTTCAAAACCAAGAGCTATATACTTTTTTGCAATATCAGGAGTGATCGCTATTCTTTTTTCTATTTTTTGATTTTCTAAAATTGAAACGATTCTCATAGAGTAAACTCTATAGTAAGAATATTGCCATTAAAACTAAAACACCAATAACAGCGACAGTTCCCCACAACACAAATTTTGTGAAATTATTCCAGATATTTTTATGATCTTGATTTTCCATAAAATCTACTTTTGTCTTGCTTTAAATTTTGGGTTTGTTTTGTTAATTATGTAAACCCTTCCTCTTCTTCTAACAAGTTTAGAATTAAGATCTCTTTTTTTTAGTGATTTTAGTGAGCTTTTAATTTTCATAATATTATTTTTTATAGCCGGCAATGTCCTACTCTTCCGTGTCTTAAGACAAAGTACCATTGGCGCTGAAGGGCTTGACTTCCGAGTTCGGAATGGGATCGGGTATTACCCCTTCGCAATAATCACCGGCGAGGGAGTTATACCTAAAATAAATATATTGTAAACAAAGAATTCTAGTCTTTTTTAGGATTTTTTAACAATATTTGCCACGTAATCTTTAAGATTGATTTTTCCAAACATTTTATGAACTTTATTTGACAAGTTCATAGTCGTTAAAGCTGAAGCGTATCTTTCACCCTTTCTAGATGGAAGAAACCTAATTTTAGTATCAAACAATTTTGCTACTTCAATAATCGTATAGCTTTTTCTATTAGATATACTGTAATGTTTACATTCATTTTTTTTCCAAGCATAATAACATGCTTCAATTGTATCATTAATATGTGTGAATCTTCTAGATTGTGAACCAGGTCGTACCACTGTTAATGGCATTTTTTTTCTAAACTGATCTTCAAATATTCCTATTACGGTTGACATTGAGCCTATTTTTATTTGTCCTGGTCCATAAACATTGTAAAAATAAAGTATTTCAAACTTAAAATTAAACCATTTTTTCAAATTTTCTAATAATTCTAAATTTTTAGCCTTAGTAAATGCGTATGGAGATAAATTTTTATCATTTCCTTTATTTCCGATACTGGCTGATGTTGCAGAATATATAAGTTTTATTTTGTTCGATAGACAAAAGTTAAATACCTCATGTGAACCAATAGTATTAGAGTCGATACATTCTTTCATCTTTAAGAAGCTTTGATATATTCTTGAGAATTCACCAAAATGAAAAATAGAAACAATATCCCTTTTGTAAAGTTTTAAAATTTTGGAAATATCTTTAGTATCAGCATTAATGTATTTCACTCTTAGGTTCTTAATATGATTTTTTTTACTTCCTGAAGAATAGTTATCTATGCTTATTAATTTAAATTTTGTTCTTCTTAAGAGGATATTTATGAGATTTGAACCCACAAAACCTGCTCCACCTGTAATAATAATAATTTTTTGCATTTATATGAATTAATTTAACATTATCTATAAATTAATCTATACAAAAAGATTATGAAAGAACTTACATTAATTATTCCAGCTAAAGAAGAGAGTAATTCACTTCCAAAAGTTTTGGAAGAAGTAAAAAATTTAGAATTAAAAAAATTGATAGTTTTGGCTGAAAATGATTATGAGACTATTAATTCAATAAAAGATAAGGATTGCGAAATTTTGTTTCAGACAGGAAAAGGTTATGGGAATGCAATTAGGGAGGGGATCTTGAAATCTAAAACTAAATATATTGCAATTTTTTATGCTGATGGCTCTACTGATCCTAAAGATCTAGTACCCATGTTAAATAAAATAAAATATTCAGACAATCAAATTATATTTGGAAGTCGTTACGAAAAAAATGCAGGAAGCTATGATGACAATTTCATAACTAGAGTTGGGAATTTTTTTTTTACTTTTTTTGGGAATATTTTTTTTTCTCTAAATATCAGTGATATTTTATTTACTTATATAGTTGCAAAAAAAAAGGCAATTGACGTTCTAAAGCTAAAGTCTGACGATTATTGTCTTTGTGTAGAAATACCATTAAAAGCTAAGAAAATGAATATAAAATATGACACTCATCCATGTGTGGAAAGAGCAAGAATTGCCGATAAAAAAAAAGTGAAAGCATTCAGAGATGGTTTAAAAATTTTAAATTACCTAATTAAAAATTTATTATTTAGATAGTATCAATAGAAAATAACAAATCGATAATAAATTTTACCTCAGACATTTTGATATTTTTTGTATGAAGTCCAATTACAAAGCCAAGGTCTTGAATTTCTTGTGCACCTCTAAAATGATGGTTACCAGGGTTTAAATTGTATAGTTTAGAACTTGGCTGATTGACAAAAGAGCCACTTATCACCGGTCTAGTTTCAAGACCTTTTTTTTCAAGAAAATTGATAAACTTTTTTTTCTTATAGTGAAACTTTCTATCTATCAGTATTGGTAACACCATATAACTTGCTTTTATTTTTTTTGAATATTCAACAAATCTAAACTGGTTATTCCATCTTTTGTCTTTTTTTAATGAATTTATAATTTTACTTTTGTTTGTTGACCTAATTTTACGAAATATTTCCAGTCTCTTAAATTGGTTGTTTGCAATAGCAGCCTGAATATCTGTAGGTCTTAAATTAAATCCTGAGTTAATAAAAATATATCTAGGGTCTAAATTTGGATATTTTTTAGCATTTTTTTCGTAAACTCCTTTACCTCTTGACCATCCATGGGATCTCAATGCTAATAAAATTTCATAATCTTTTTTATTATTACAAACTATCATTCCTCCTTCACCTGAGGTAATTTGGTGGGAATAAAAAAAAGAAAAGGTACCAAAGTCACCAAATGTTCCTAAAAAATTTTTGCCATATTTTGCGCCTAATGCTTCACAATTATCTTCTAGTACAATAATTTTTTTTTTTTTTGCATAATTGATAATTTTTCTATTATTAGCTGAAATTCCCAATACATTTATAAGCATAATAACTTTTGTTTTTTTGGTTATTTTAGAAATGATATGGTCTGCATCTAAATTTAAAGTTTTTGGGTCAACGTCAATAAACTTTGGATTTAAACCGGACTGAACTAAGGGCCAAAGTGACGTTGACCAGCATAGAGCAGGAATTAATGCGTGATCTCCTCTTTTAAACCTATTTTCCCTCAATGGATTACATGCAGCAAAAGCTGCCAAAAGATTTGCTGAAGAACCCGAGTTTACCATCAGAGCATACTTAATATTTAATTTTTTAGCAAAAATTTTTTCAAATTTTTCAGTTTCCTTATTCATGGTAATGAAACCTGTTTTTAAGACTTCAATTCCTTTTTTTAAGTCTTGATTATTAAAACCCATTTCGAGTAAAGAATATTTTTGAATATTTTTTTTAATAGTTATAATTTTATTCATTTTTTTTATTTTAAAAAATGTCTTCTTAAAGTGATTATTTCACGTAAACCTACTGCCAACTTTATTTTTGCTTTCCATTTTAATTTTTTTATTATTGTACTGTCTAAATTTTTATTCATTGTACCATCAGGATAATTTTTATTAAAAAAAATTTTTCCTTTGTAGTTTGTAATTTTTTTTATAAGTAATGATAATTTTTTAATTGTTATAAACTCTCCACTTCCAATATTAATGATTGGTAATTTACCTTTGAAGATTTTATTAATATTTTTTTTATCAACTTTGAGAGTAGTAAATATCGCATTAGCTAAATCATCTACATGAAGAAATTCTCTAATAGGCTTTCCAGATCCCCACACTTCTACATCTAATTTTTTTTTTTTTGCATTTAAAAACTTACTTATTAACCCTGGAATTACATGACTGGTGGCAACTTCAAAATTATCATTTTTTCCATATAAGTTGGTTGGCATAAGACATATTATGTCTTTATTATATTTCTCGTATAATATTTCAGAAAGTCTTATTCCCATTATTTTAGATAGTGCATATGATTCATTCGTTTTTTCAAGTTTTCCAGACATTAAATATCTCTCTTTTATGGGTGTTTTTGATTTCTTGGGGTAAATACAAGAAGAACCTAAAAAAATTGTTCTCTCAATATTATATTTTTTGGCAGCAATTAACAGGTTTTTTTCTATTAAAAAGTTTTCTAATAAAAACTCTAATGGGTAATTTTTGTTTTTTAAAATCCCACCAACTTTTGCAGCACAAATGATTAAATATTTTGGTTTATTTTTTTTAAAAAAAATATCGACTTTTTTTTCATCTGTTAGATCAAGCTCTTTCTTTCTTTTACATAATATATTTTTGTACCCATGCCTTAAAAGTAAATTATGAACCGATGATCCAACTAATCCGTTATGACCAGCAAGATATATTTTTGAATTTTTTTTGAGCATTATGTTTAAACTTTATTCAAGTTATTTAATTCAATGCTTATCATTTCTTTTACAAGTTTAGTAATATTATACTTGGGCTTCCAATTTAATTCTTTTCTTGCCTTACTCGAGTCTCCAAGCAATGTATCAACTTCAAGAGGTCTAAAATATTCTTTATCACACTCAATTATAGAATTACCTTTATCGTCATAACATTTTTCATTAATACCCTTGCCTCTCCAAAAGTATTTTATATTAAGTTCTTTTAAAGATAAATTTACAAAATCTCTCACAGAATATTGCTTACCAGTAGAAATTACATAATCTTGGGCAGTCTTATTTTGTAACATTTTCCACATTGCTTCTACATAATCCTTTGCATGTCCCCAATCTCTTTTGGCATCTAAATTGCCTAAAAATAATTTTTTTTGTTTATTTAATTTTATTCTACATAAAGCCATAATTATTTTTTTTGTAACAAAAGTTTCACCTCTAACTGGGCTTTCATGATTAAATAAAATACCATTACATGCAAAAATTTTATAAGCTTCTCTGTAATTTATTGTTATCCAATGTGCATACACTTTTGCAACACCATAGGGGCTTCTTGGATAAAATGGGGTTTTTTCAGTTTGTGGTATTTGAACTACTTTTCCGAACATTTCTGAAGTACCTGCTTGATAAAATTTTGTTTTTTTTTCAAAACCATGAAATTTAATTGCTTCTAAGATTCTTAAAGCACCAAGTCCATCAGCATTGGCTGTATATTCGGGAACTTCAAACGACACTGCGACGTGTGATTGTGCAGCAAGATTATAAATTTCATCAGGTTTAATATTTTTAATTATTGATGATACAGAAATAGCATCAGTGATATCACCATAATGTAAAATAAATTTTCTTTTTCTCTCATGGGGGTCTTGGTAAAGATGATCTATTCTACCGGTGTTGAATGAAGAAGATCTTCTTTTAACACCATGAACTATATAATTTTTTTTAAGTAAAAAATCAGCAAGATAAGAACCATCTTGGCCTGTAATTCCAAATATTAAAGCTATCTTTTTTTTCATTTTTTATTAAAAAAATTCTTACTTATTCTTAAGCATTCCCTTTTAAGTTCCAAAGTATTATTTTTAATTTTAATCTTTTGCATAAGTTTCTTGTTATTTAAAGTAAAACTATCATTATTAAAACTTTTTTTTGGACTAATAATCTTTATTTTCTTTGGATTATAAAAATTTAACCAACTAATAAGTTGATTTAAGTAAATTTTTTTACTCAAAGATACATTAAATACCCCAAAAGAATTTTTTTTTATTAGTTCAAGGGCTATTTGATTAAATTTTTTGACAGAAATGAAGTCTTTATATGTTTTATTATTTTTGTAAATGAAACCTTTTTTTGCCATTTCAAAAAAAATATCAGAGAAAGTTTTATGAAGCTTTCTCTTATTTTTATTTGGATGACTAATAATGTTTGAAATTCTTAAAATTAAAACTCTATCAGTAAGAATTTTTCTTACTAAAATTTCAGATTTCACTTTATTTTTTGAATAATTGCAATTTGGTTTTTTTTTATCTAATTCATTAATATTAAACTTAGCTTTATAAACTTTTCTAGTACTTAACATAACTAATTTTGTTTTTGAACGTAGAATTTTTTTTGCAATTATTAGATCATTATCGTTTCTATCTTGATATTGATTTTTAATAAATTTTTGATTGGATGTACAATTAATGATAATGTCAAACTTGTCATCATTTCTATTTTTTTTTTTTATGAAGTTTTCAAAGCTAATTTTACAAACATCTAATTTTTTAATCTTAAAATAATTAAATAAGTTACTACCCAAAAGTCCTTTTAGACCAATAATTAATATTTTTTTATTCATCTTATAAAATAATTAACAAAATTTGTTAACAAACAATCTAAATTTTTTACATGTCTTATATTATTTTTTAAAAAAAAATATCTTACATAATGATGAGCTTGTTTACGTCTTTTCCACCAAGCAAATGATAAAAATTTAAAGTTTGCTGAAATCATTTCTTGAGATTGTCTATAATAAGTAAGGTTTTGGTCTAAAATATAAAAATCTTTTGTAATATACTTGAGATATATTCCTATTCTAAAGTCCATCCATATATCTGGAAATAAATTGAAATTTATCTTCTTAATTATTTCTCTAAACTTTTCTCTTTTCATAACGATGCAACTTTGAGGAGGAATAAATGGCCAAAAATTAGAAATAATTTTTTTTTTATTTTTGATAGGTTTTAATTTATTTTTATATTTATAAATGGGTAGATCAAATAGTGAGGATATTTTTTTATTTTTTAAAAATACATTAATTATTTTTTTTATCTTATTTTTTTTAAATAGGTCATCACTATCTAATAAAAATATAATTTCCCCCTTGCTTTTTTTAAATGCCCTGTAATATGCATTCATTTGGTTATAAGAGCCGTATTTGCCTCTTTTTCTATTCCTTATAATAGTAATATTTTTATATTTATGAATTCTTCTAATAGAATTATCTGATGATGCATCATCATGAATTATTATTTCTATATTTTGGTAAGTTTGTTTTTTTATAGAGTCAATGCATTCAGTTAAATACCTTTCATTATTATAATTAGCAATTAATACGGATACTGCAATATCTTTCAATCTATAGACTCTTTTCTTTTATAAATATATTCAAATGTTTTTCTAAAAGGCATTCTAGATTTATATATTTTATTAAAATTATTTTTAATTAATAACTTGTTGATATTTTCAAATGTATAATTTTTTTTTATCATGTTATCATAATGATGTTCAAGCATAATAATATCAACTAATTTAATTTTACTCTCTAAACCTAATAATATTTCAAACTCATATCCTTCCGTATCTATTTTCATAAAATCTATTTTTTTTATATTATTTTTTTCAATGTAAGTTTTTAACTTGGATACTTTTATATTTATTTTTTGGTAGGTTTTTTTATAATTTAAAAAATTAATTAATCTAAATTTTCTTTTATAATATTTGGATTTTTTATCTATCTCTTTAATTGTCGATGATGAACTTTCATTAAACTGGTAAAATTCAGTAATCTTATCTTCTGCACCAAGAGCTGTATTTTCTAAAACTATCTCGGTATTATTAAATCCTTGTTTATTTTCCTCTATTTTTTTTTTTAAATATTCAAAATTAATTGGGCTTGCTTCAAAAGAAATAATTTTTTTAACAATAAAATTTTTTGAGAATAGTTTGATTGACTCTCCTTTATGTGCACCAATATCTATAAGTAGCTTAAAACTATTATACTTATTTTTTTTTAAAAATTTAATCCACTTTTTTTGGTAAGAATAATCAAATAAACTGAGTCCCCATAAGATAATTTTTTGAATCATTGATTTATAAATATAATCTTTCCCATTACTTTTTTTATTTTAATATCTTTATTGCAATTAAAACTTTTATTTTTTTTACAGAGATTATATTGTTCTATTAATTGATCCATTTGTTTTTGTATTCTAAAATGATTATCATCAAGAGAATAGTAAGTTTGCGTGATTGGTTTATAACTATACCGCTCCACTTCATTAATTATTCTACTTATATTCCTCGATAAAAAAATAATTATCGTTAAAGAAACTAACATAATACAAATTTTTGAATATTTTTTTAGGTCAATTTGAGATGATCCAAGTTTTACTGAAATTGGAATAAATACCAACAAAGCTATTATATGGTAACCACCATACCTTAAAGCTGGGTGATTATAAAACCATTCAATACCTAGGATTAAAATTAACAAATAAACTAAATACACATGATGATCTACAATGATTATTATTTTTTTAAAAAAACTTTTTCTAAAGAAAAAGAGGAATATACAAATTAGCAAGATTATGCCTAATATAAAATCACTTACTTTATTAAAAAAGTAAATATCAATCCAATTACTTATCCAGTTAAAATTTTTTATATATTCTTCAGGATTGTCTATCCTAAAATTTGGGCCTGCACCCCCCTTTGACCATAATTCATACCAATCGTTCATTTGTTGAACTTGCACCAATGGTATGCTCCAGTTGACCCCATTAAGACATGTTAAGCTTAATGGATAAACTAAACAGCCTGTATTAATAAAATATGTGAATAAAACAAATGAAAATAAAACTAAAAATAATACAAAATATTTATTAAAAAATAAAAAATACCAGGTTTGAATATAATTTTTATTTTTTTTAGAAATATAAAAAAATAATGGAATAACAAAGATTATGTATAAAATATAAAAAGTTTTTAGAGAAACAATCAATGCACCAAGAAAATATATATAAAATAAATTTAAGGGTTTAATAGTCTTTAAATTAACAAAATTTAACAATTCAATTATAAATAAGAATACCAATATCATTGCAGCACGGTCAGTTCCATATTCTGATATCCTGTAAAAAAATATATTTATAAAAATAAATGATAATAAGCTTAAAAAATGAATTAAATTCAATTGATCAACTTTAGTAGGTATAAATTTAAAATAATTATGAATTTTCTTTAGAAGTATAATGTTTGTAAATCCTAGGATAAATAAAGAAGTAAAATTAAATAAATAAAATTTTGCATATGGCAAATAAAATAAAGAATTTATATAAAAAATAGATGATGGTGTTCTAAAGCCATGGTTAAATTGACCAATTCCTATATGTAAGCTTTGTTGTGTAAGATAATACGTATAAGGAAAATGATAATATGGAAAATCATCGTGATTTTTAAACTGAAGTACAGCACAAAATAATAAAACAAAAACTATAAAAGAAAAAATAATTTCACTTTGATATAAAGAATATTTTTGCTTTATTAAGTAAATAAATAAAATTAACCCAATACAAAGTATTATAAGATTGTGAGTTTTGGTATGGGCAATAAAGAGATTACTAAAATACGAATATACAATTAATATATAAATTCCAAATAACCCTGCATATCCAAAGTTTATAACATCAAATTTAATTTTTAATAATTTTAAAAAATATAAACCATAACCAAGTATAGATGTAAGAATTAGTAAGTAATATGTTGTAAATACAAAAAAGTTATCCATTATGCTAATT
>Ga0209630_10004227_pt1 | contig 12694 bp, 6 predicted proteins | sample COG_01_FD_184745 | JGI IMG/M metagenome (GOLD analysis project Ga0209630, IMG submission 184745) | Pelagic Microbial community sample from North Sea - COGITO 998_met_01 (SPAdes) (version 2) | ecosystem: Environmental > Aquatic > Marine > Neritic zone/Coastal water | place: Helgoland, sampling... | reverse complement strand
CCTTCCCCTCGAACGTCCACCGGCCGCGCCTCGCGGAGGCGCGCGCGAGAGCCCGCCGAGACCGAGGCGGCGCGAGGACGCGTCGTCGCCGCCCGCGCACGCCGATCCCCTAGTGGACGCGCTCCTGGACCGCGTCGTCGTCCTCGCGCGCGCGGACGCGCGGCTCCCGGGGCAGCCCGCGACCGAGGGCAAGGCTCGCGCCGACGCCGAGTTCAGGCGCGTCCTGCGCGGGGTGCGCGCGCACCGCGACGTCGTCGCGGCCGCGGAGGCGGCGATCGCGGACGCGCGGCCGGATGAGCTCGAGCGACGCGTCGCCGGGATGATGCGATTCGCGCGAGAGACGCTGCGGTTGGACGCCAAGGGCGTGACGGCGACGCTGGCGAAATACCCGGCGGCGATCCTCCTGAGTGCGGAGGACGACGCGCGACCGGTGTACGACGCGCTGGCGTCGTCGCGCGCGTACGGCGGCGCGGGGTTCTCGAAGAGAGAGGTGGCGAGGTGCGTCGTCGCGCACCCGGCGGTGCTGTCCATGAGCGTTTCGAGGGAGATCCGGCCGATGATCGAGTACTTGATCGGGGAGGTCAGGCTGAGACCGAGCCAGGCCGTGGACGTGTTCAAGTTCTCGCTCGAGGACGACGTCAAGGTGGCCGTGGCGTTCTTCGGCGAGGAGTGCGGGCTCGGGACGGAGGGCGCGCGCAGGCTGATTCGGAATCATCCGCTCGACAGGAACAACATCTTAGGTCGCGCGGCGGTGGAGAGGTTTCGGCCGCGTTTGGAGAACTTGTTGGATCTCACCGGGTGGAGCAGGGCCAACCTCGCGAGGGTGATGATCAGCAAGTACCCCGGCGTCGTCATCTCGTGCTCGGAGGAAAACATCACCGGCAAGTTTAATTTTTTCATCGAGGAGATCGGGATCGATAAAGACATCGTCGTCAACACCATGTTGAGGAGGGCCCCGGAACTTTTAACCCTGTCCGTGGCGAAGAACATGCGCGCGAAGTTCGAGTTTTACACGTCGGAGGACGGCTTCGGGTTGGATCACATCGGCGCGAAGAGGCTCGTGACGGAGTGCCCCACCATTTTTTCCCACAGGACGAAATTCGTGAAGGAAAAGTTTGACTTCCTCATGGACGAGCTCGGGGTGGATAAAGAGTCCGCGATACTCGCGTTGATGAGGAATCCTAACATGTTGAGCTTCAGCGTGGAGGAAAAAATGCGGCCGACGGTGGAGTACGTCCGCGCGCGGTGCTTGTCGTGGTTCCGGAACGAGATCGCGCGAGGCGAGCGCCCCGAGCACGACGGCTCCCCGGAGGCGGACGCGAAGCTCGCGGAGGAAGCGAACGCGATCACGGCGTACATATTCACCCAGGCGTCGTCCGTCATGGGTTTCCACGTCGAGCGAAAGATCAAGCCGACGCTCGACCTCATCGAGGAGCGGTTCCCGGGGACGAAGATTCGCGTCGCGCTGCGGCTGTGCACGTTTTCGTTGCATCAAAACCTCAAGCCGCGGTTGAACATCCTCGAGAGGATCGGGCTGACGCACCGGTGGGCGCCCGGGACGGTCGTGCGCATGAGCGTGAACGCGTTCCTGGAGAACTCCGGCGTCAGCGCGGAGGAGTACACGAAGGAGCTCGAAAGATGTCTCATGGAGCACGCGGCGTTGTACCCCGAGGCGCCGATCAAGAACGCGCCCTCCATCGGAGCCAAGATGAAGAAAGCGATCGCGGGGCAGGGCATCGTAGGGAAGTACAATCGCGGGCTCGGGAGCGCGGAGGGCATCCAGGGCGAGATACAGAGGAAGCTCAAGCGGCGGCCGCGATTTCCGAACGGGCCGGGAGGGGAGCTTCCGGGGGGCGACCCGATCCCGGCGGAGTATCTCTCGCTCGCCGCGAAGAGGGAGGCGAAGGCGGGGAAGGCGGCGGGCGAGGAGAAGAAGAGCGCGCCGAAGAAGACCGTCGCGGAGAGTTAGTCTACGTAGTGTAGCGCGGTGAACTGTTTAAGACTCGCGCGAGCTAGCTAGGGTACTATTCTCGCGTCGGCGTTCTCTCACGCGTCTCGATCGAGCGAGTTCAACGACGCCGCGGACGCGCTCATCGCGCTCAGCTGATGCCGCACGAGGTTCTCGTACGCGCCGCCGCGTTCCAACAGCTCGCGATGCGTCCCACTCTCCACGATTCTTCCCTTGTCTACGACGCATATCCGACTCGCGTTCTGAATCGTGCTCAGGCGGTGCGCCACGACGACGACGGTGTAGTTCGCCATCACGCGTCCGAGAGCTTCCTGAACGATCGCCTCGCTCTCCGCGTCCAACGCGCTCGTGGCTTCGTCCAAGAGAAGCACGGTCGGGTCCCTCACGAGCGCGCGCGCGATCGCGACGCGCTGCTTCTGCCCCCCCGACAGCGTCGACCCGCGCTCGCCGACGACTTCTTCGTATCCCCCCGGCAGCGCGGCGATGAACTCGTGCGCGTTCGCCGCCTTCGCCGCGGCGACGATCTGCTCCGAGCTCGGCTCGTCGTCGGCGTCGGCGTCGTCGTCGTCGCCCGCGAGCGGGACGTACCCGCCGTCGGTTTCGGTTTCGGTTTCGGTTTCGCCGCCGCCGCGCGCGCCGCCTCCGCGCGCGCTCTTCTTCTTCTCCGCGCGCTCGAGGCCGAAGATGATGTTCCTCCGCAACGACCGGTTAAACAACGTCGGCTCTTGAGACACCAACGATATCCGCCGTTTCAACCACCGCGGGTCCAAGTCCGCGAGGTCGCGGCCGTCCAGACGAACGACGCCGCTGTCCGGGACGTAAAACCGCTCGATCAGGTTGATCACGGACGACTTCCCGCCGCCGGACGGTCCGACGAGCGCGACTGTCTCCCCGGGGTTCACCGCGAGGTTGAAGTCCGTCAACACGCGACGATCCGGTCGCGACGGGTACGAGAAGCACACCATCTCCAACGCGAGCCTCCCGACGCACCGCTCCGGGACCAGCCTCGCGCTCGCGATCTCCTCTCCGTCATCTCCGTCATCTCCCGAAGGGAACCCTCCTCCGGGTCCGGGTCCGGGTCCCGGCCACGCGTGAAACTTTGGCCTCTTCGCGATGAGCTCCAACACCTTCTCCGCCGCCCCGAGCGCGACGGCGACGGCGGTGAACACGTCCGCGATGGACGAGAAGCAACTCGTGAGCTGCTGCTGGTACAACATGAACGACACGAGCGCGCCGGGGTTTAACATCCCGCGCAACACGAGCATGCCGCCGTACCACAGCACGAGCACGGTGACCATCATGGGCATCGCCGTCAGGCAAAACGTGTACCCCACGACGTACCTCGCCTCGATCGTGTTTTGACGGCAAAACTCTTGCAGCCGCGACGCGAAGTCAGCGGAGACGTGCGGCTCCGCGGCGAACGCGCGGATCGTCTTGACGCTCCCCAGGCTCTCCTCCGCGACTTCCGTCGCCTCCGCGAGCGCCTTTTGCGTCTTTTTGCTAATCCTTTTGAAGTAGCGTCCGTACACCTTCGACACGACCACCGTCGGAGGCAACGACGCGAGCGTCACCGCCGTCAGCGGCCACGACAGCGCGAGCATGAAACACAACACCCCGATCACGTTCACCGCGTTCCGCAGCATGACGTTGATGTTGAGCGACAGCGCGTTCGAGACCGTGCTGCAGTCGTTGTTCAGACGCGACGACAGGTCGCCAGTTTTGTTCAGATCGAAGAAGCCGACGTCTTGCCGCAGCACCGCGTCGAACAGCCGCCGCCGGACGCGCGCGTTCAATCGCGCCATCTGCACGGTGAACACGCTGCCGCGCAGCCCCGCGAAGATCCCCGCGAGGAGCGCGGCGATCAACAGCGAGACGGAGTACCGACGGAACGCCGCCGCGTCGCGGTCGATGGCGACGGCGTCGACCAAGCACCCGGTGAAGTGCGGCACTGAGGGCCATTCCATACAAGCGAACGTCGGGGTGGAGTTCATAGGCGTCAGTTGGCGTTCAAAGGCGTCGAGGACGGGGATTGAACGCAAGGGATGGGCGGAGAGACACGCCGGGAAAAGTCCTTAAGGAATGACGTTCACCACGCGAACGCGGTCGTATGGGGACCAGTGTATAGAACGCGCCTGACGCGGCGGCGATCGCGTATAGGACGAGAAACGCGAACGCGACGGACAAGATGGGGAGGTCCGGGTAGGACAGTTTCAGCAGCGCGCCCAGCGTGCTCGCCTTGTCCTTCTTCTTCGAGCGGCGTTTGCGTTCGTCGTCTCCTCCCGCGTCGTTCTCCTCGTCCGAATGACAGCCCGCGTCGGCGGCGAGGAGCAGGTCCGTCGCGTCGTCGTCGTCGTCGTCGTCGTCGCCGCGGCGGCGGCGGCGGCGGCGGCGAGAGCCGCGGCCGCGCGACTTCAGGTCCGCGTACGCCATAGCGTGCGACGCGGCGGCCCACTCCACGGGCACGGCGACGAACGCGAGCGACCACGCGGCCCAGAAGACGCACTGATCCCGGGTCGTGGCCGACAGCGCGGGCAACCTCGCGACGCCCTTCGCGGTGAGACACGACGACGAGATCGCCGCGACCGCGATCCTCGCGCGATGCAGCCGCGCCCTCGAGCGGTCCGACGGCGCGACCGTCGAGAACGCGATCGCGGCGTAGAGTAAGCGCGCGATCGCGAGCGCGGCGACGTCCAGCAGCGACGACGTGACGTCGTACGCGTCGAGCAGGAAGGGAAGCGAGGGCGCCCATCGTCGCGAAGAGCCGCGGAGATCCGCGCTCGCCTGCTTCCATCGCGCGCCTCTCGGGACCGTCGCGAGGTAGAGGACGGACGCGGCGAGGACGCACAGGAAGACGACGGACGTCGTCAGGCGCGCGTCGGCGCCGTCGCGCGCGGCGAGCCGCGCCTCGCGGCGCTCGCGCGCCTCCTCCTCGGCGTCGTCCTCGTCCGCGCCCATCTCGGAGTGGCGCGAAGCCGTCGTTCGTTGTGCGTTCCATACAAAACAAGTTTATCGGTCAGTTGAAAGGAGACGCGATCGATTGTTGAAACCGAGCGGTGGGTGAACAAAAAAAGTATGCACCTAAATCTCGTCAGGTCTCCGGACGATGAATGAGGTGAATTCACTCCAGATCTGCGCGCCGGCAGCCTCGGCGATCTCGCGTCGTCGTCGTCGCCGCCGCACACGACCGACACGATGGCGTCGTCCGACGACGCCGTCTTAGACCCCGCGAGGTGCACCGCGGGGGGCAAAGGCATCGGCGGCGGCACCGCGCTCGCGCCGGTGAAGTTCACCGTCTACGCCTCCGATTCCAAAGGGACGAAGATCCGTCGAGGCGGCGCGAGGGTGAACGTCAGCGTCGTCCGAAGCGGCCTCGGCGGCGGCGAGGTCGTCGCCGCGGAGGTCGACGACCACGGCGACGGGACGTACACGTGCACCTACGCGGTCCCCTCGCGCGGGGATTACAGCGTCAGCGTCGGGATCGGCGAGGAGAACGCGCCGATCAGCGGATCGCCCTTCCCCGTGTTCTTCGCCGCCGCGCCCGCGGCGCCGGCGGCGCCGGGGGTCCTCCCGGGCGCGCCGGGGGTCCTCCCCCCCGGGATGCTCCCTCCCGGCGTGATCCCGCCCGGCCCGCCGGAGAGAGACGGCGCGCCCGGCGCGGTGGGGGTCGCGCCCGGAGCCGCGGCGACGGCTCCGGCGATCGCTCCTGAAGTCGCCGCGGAGCTCCAGAAGACGCTGCACGTCGGCAACCTCGCCCCCGGGGTCACCGTCGAGCAACTGCGCACGATCTTCGCCTTCTGCGGTGTCGTCACGGACTGTCGCATCGCGAACGAGAAGGCGTTCGGGTTCGTCGAGTACGCGACGCACGAGCAGGCGCTGGCGGGGCTCGGACTCAACGGCCTCGCGTTGGAGGATCGACCGCTGCGCGTGGAGATGTCCAAGACTGTGCGACAGATCAAGCCCGGGATGCCGCCGGTGATGATGCCGCCCGGGATGGTCCATCCCGGGCTGGACCCCGCGCTCTCCGCGGCGGCCGCGAGCGTCGGGCTCGCGCAGACGCCCGCGGCGGCGGCGGCGGCGGCGATGTTGCTCAATCCGAATCTCACGGCGCAGCAGCAGCATCAGGCGCGGACGCTCGCGGCGCAGCAGCAGCAGGCGATTCTGTTGGCGAACGCGGCGGCGGCGGCGGCGGGGAAGAGCGCGGCGGAGCGCGCGGCGGAGATTTCGAGGCGGCTGAACGGCGGCGGCGACGGCGGCGGGTCGAAGTCGCGGTCGAGGTCGCGGTCGCGGTCGCGGTCGAGGTCGAGGTCGAGGTCGCCGAGACGCGGCGGCGCGCGAGGGTACTCCCGCGACCGCGGTCGCAGCCGCAGCCGCAGCCGCGATCGCCGGCCGTACGACCGACGGAGCAGGAGCCGGAGTCGCGACCGCGGCGGCGGAGGAGGAGGATCGCGCCGAGGACGACGCCGAGGCGGTCGGAACCGAAAAAACCGAGGGAAGGACCGGAGGGGGCGGGACGCGAGCCGGGACAGGGCCGCGAGGGATCGGAGCAGGGAACAGGGCGGGGGCGGGCCGAAGCATCTGCGCGACCTGGTGGAGGGGAGCGCGAGGACGCGGTCGCCGTCGCCCGAGCGCGCGAGGACGAAGTCGCCGCCGTCAGATCGCGGAGAGGCGGCGCCGGCGCCGGCGCCGGCGGCGCAGCCGGGCGGAGAGAAGCCGGCGGCGGACGTCGGCGTCCCGCCAGGGATGGGTCTCGACGCCGCGCCCGCGGAGTGAACGCGCGCGCCTAGCGCGATCTTCTCCTACAGTATCTATCCTAAAGCTACCACTACCCACCGCGGCGGAGCGTCCGTCGCGACGCCGACGGAATCACGTCGCCGCGCCGACGCTCGCCAGCGACCTCAGCGCTTCAAACTCCGCGTACGCGTCGTTGAACGCGTCCGCGCGCTCGACGTCCACGAACGACGCGGCGACGCTGACGCTCACCTCGTCCCCGACCGCGCGCGCGGTGTGCCACCAGTCCGGAGGCACGACGAGACACTCCCCCGCGCGGACGTCGACGGTGATCCGCTTGGCGCGCGCGAACGCGGGATACGTCTCCAAGCACACGCCGCCCGGCTTCGCGAGCGCCCTCGCGGGGATCTCGCTTCGGAGCCCGCTGCCGCCGCGCGGGTACAGACGCGCACCGTCGTCCGGGTGGAACAACGTGAATCGTTTCGCGCCGTGCGCTTGCATCGACGCCGCGGCGACGCCGCACGTGTCGCGGTGCAGGAACGGAAACCCGTCGCACTCGGGGCCGCACACGAAGAGTTCGTGCCAGCGCCGCCAGCTGTCCGGGCAGCGCGGGACGAGCGCGGCGTCCGCGAGCGCGTTCGCGCCGAAGAGCCGCTCGGGGAGGCGCAGCTTCGCGGCCTCGCGCGGGAACCACTCGTGCATCTGAAGGTTCCGAAGGTACCGCGACTTCAACCTAGACCGCTCGGCGTCGTCGTCGTCGTCGGCGGCGGCGGCGTTCGACGACGACGTCGACGACAGCGCGTCGAGGAAGTCGCCCAACTTGGCGTCCGCGCGATTCGCCGCGGTGACGTCCAGCGGCACGATCACGTCCCCGTACGTCGCTCTCAGGTACGCCGGCGTGAGGTGCGTCGGCGCGAACGCGGCGTCGCGGATCACGACCGGGACGCGCGGGACGAGAAACCTCGCGCGGAATTCCTCGCGCGAGATGGAGCCGTCGTCCACGACCGCGACGCCGCCTCGGAAGACCTTCTCGCCCGCCGCCGCGCTCGCGGGGGCTTCGTCCAGCAGCTGCTTGAACTCCTCGGCGTCGATGCCCATCAGCGCGTCGAACGGGTCGTCGTCGTCGTCGTCGTCCGCCATCGCGTCGCGCCGGCGGACGCGCTGGGCGTTCTGATCTGACGGTGCAATGTCGCTGTCGGCACCTTGATGAGCACGCGGCGTCGATGTCAGGTCAACCCTAGATCCGACGCGCGTCACTCTCTCGCGCGCGCGACGCCATGTGGCCGCCGACCGTGGGCGCGCGCGTGCGCCCGGTGATCTCCGCCCCGGAGACGGTCACCCCCGACGGCGACCCGGTCCCGACGCCGGGCGCGGGGCCGATGTGGGCGCGGCTGCGATACCCCGCGCCGTCGACGGGCGACGACAGGCTGCTCGCGACGGTCGCGGACGTCGAGGGCCTCGACGGCGACGGCGGCGACGCCGCGGGCGTCGCCACCGCGAGCGTCGTGTGGGAGGACGGGACCGAGGAGGACGGCGTGTCGCTGCGCGCGCTCGGGCCGCGCCGCGCGGACGACGCCGACGCGAAGGACGAGGAGGAGGAGGAGGAGGAGGAGGAGGAGGAGGCGTCGGGGTATCGTCGATCGCGATCGCGCGCGGAGGCGTCGCGCGCGCGCGGCAACGACCGCTTCCGCCGCGGCGACGAGGCCGCCGCGGCCGCGGAGTACGTCGAGGCGTGCGCGTGGCTCATCGCCGCGATCGGGCCCGCGCGCGCGCGCGCTCTCCCGGGGCGGGAGAACGACTGGAACGTCCACGAGAGCATCGCGGACGCCGCGGCGGTGGAGCGCGCGGCGACGACGACGACGGCGACGAAGAAGAAGGCGCCCGCGCTGACGCCGACGGTCGGCATGCGCGTGCGCGTGATGGGCGCGGACGGTTCGTCCCGCGCGGGGATGGTGTCCTACGTCGAGGAAGACGACCGCGTCTGCGACGTGATGTTCGACGACGACGACGACGGCGGCGGCGGCGGCGGCGGCGGCGACGACGACGACGACGACGACGAGGAAGTCGGCGTCCCGTTCGACCGACTCTTCGGCCTCGGCGGAGATGCGACCGCCGACGCCGCCGACGCCGCCGCCGACGACGACGCGAGGCGATCGCGAAGGGAGGCGGCCGCGACCGCGACCGCGCGCGTCGAGGACGTCGTCGCGACGCTCTCGGACGTCCTCTTGAACGTCGCGCGGTGTCACCTGAAGCTCTCGGCTTCGAGAGCCGGCGGGTCGTCCGCCGCGCACGCGTGCGTCGCCGCGTGCACCGCGTCGCTGTCGCTGCGAAGGAACGTCGCGGCGCTGTATCTGCGCGGCCGCGCGCGGACGATCTTGTGCCAGTTTAAGCGCGCCGGGGAGGATCTGATGGCGGCGCTGGAGGTGCACAAACGCAGGCGGATCGCCGCGGATGGCGAGCGGCGTCGCGGCGGCGGCGGCGACGCGGGGGACGCCGAGACGTCGCCCGCCGCCGCGACGACGAACGACGACGACGACGACGACGACGAGCTCGACCCCGACGATCCTGACAACGACAGCGGCGACGACAACGGCATCGAGCGCGGGTACGTCGACAGCGACGACGAAACGGACGAACAGCGAGCGTTACGCGCCGAGGAGGAGCGCGCGTTTCTCTCGGCGCCCGTCGTGAACGCGTTCGCCGGCGGCGACGACGACGACGACGCGTCCGCGACGGATCCGGATCCTGACGCCGACGGCGCCATCGCGCGCGCGGACGTGCTCACCCCCGCGGTCGCGGCGAAGATCGCTCTGAGCGCGATGAGCTCGGGGGAGAGGGAGACGCGCGTCGCGCTGCGCGCGTTGAAAGCGGCGGCGAGGCGGAGGGCGGCGGCGGACCGAAAGTTGGCGAAAGCTGTGCTCGGGCACGTGCGCGCGTCCGGCGTCGACGCGGGATTGGATCCGAAATCGGACCCGCTCGCGCGCGTCGCGCCGGTGAGGGACCCGCACGAGATGAAGGGGGGCGTGCCGCTGAGTAAGATCGGCGAGGTGTTCAGGGATCACGTCGTGGGGAAGGTCGCGCCGGTCGTGCGAGGACGCGGGTGCGTGGTTAGCTGAAATAAGAGGGCGTAGATTTTGTGGCCATTCCAAACAACCATCGGTCAGTTGAAAGGGGACGCGATCAAATGTTGAAACTGCGGGTGGGTGAAAAATTTTCTCGAGAACGCGCATCACTGCACTCTGATGATGAGAAAAAGAAGACGACTTTGAAAATCCCGCGCGTCCCTTCGCACTCCGCGCCCCGCGCGTCTCGCCATGGTCCTCGGCGATGACATCGCGTTCATCGTCGCGCGCCTCAAGGAGCCGCCGTTCGGCGGCGCGCGGTACGCCTCCCTCACCGGCCCGTCCCTGAGCGAGCTCGGACCCGACGCGACCCGGGAGCTGTGCTTCGACGCGTTCGCCGCGATCGTCCCCGCGTGGGGCGACGACGCGCGCGACGCCCGCGGCCACCACGGCGGCGAGGACCCGCTCCTGGACTTCCTTCGACACGCCAAGTACGCGCCGCCGCCGTCGACGGACGCGCTGACGATGCGCGCGGGGTTCGCCGCGGGCGAGCACGACGTCGTCTTCCCCGCGCTTCGGTTCGTCCTGAGCGATCTCGATCGATGCGCGAAGCGCGCGTACGTCGGGCACTTCCTCGCGGACGTCCCGGTCCCGCCCGAGTTTACGCGCGACGACGACGTCCAGGAGCTGATCCACCAGAGGCACGAGCTGCAGCGGCAGTTCGTGGAGATCCACAAGGCGGTGGACGCGGCGAGGGCGACGGGGAAGGATCCGGTCAAGCTGAAACAGCGCGCGACGCAGTTGGAACGCGAGAAGGAAGCCATCGCGTCGCGCGTCGCCGTCGTGAAGGGCAAGATCGCGTCGAGGGTGGACGACCGCTCGCGCGTCGCCGCGCTCACGCGCCACGCGACGTCGCTCCGCGCCGCGCGAGAGGAAGAGATGGAGCTCGCGAGGGCGCTCCAAGAGCAGTACGAAAAGAAGGACGCGTCGGACGCCAAGTACCAACGCGCCGCGGTGCGACTCCGCGAGCATCGCGCGTCCACCGCGTCGGGGAACCCCAACGCGCTGATCGCGGCGCTGTCGGACGAGGTGGAGAACGCGCGCGCGCTCGCGAGGGAGAAGCTCCCGGAGGCGCTCGAGAAGAAGCGCGCGCGATCAGTCGCCGTCAAGGAAGTGTTGGCGTCCGACGCGCGCGCGGACTCGGACCTGCGGCGCGCGACCGAGGACGTCAACGCGCTGCAGGCGGAGACGAGGGAGCTCGAGGAGAGCGTCGCGGTCCTGACGAAGGCGCGCGACGCCGACGCGGCGCTTCGGCAGCAAGCGCAGGTGGCGAAGAGCGTCGCCGCGAAGAGAGACGCGACGCGCGCGAAACGCGACAAGCTGCGGGCGCGGCGAGACCGGCTAACGTCGGAGTACGAGACGGGGGCGGTGCGGACGGAGGGCGGGGACAACACGGGGGGGAGGACGCGCGGCGCGGGCGGCGGCGGGCTCGACGAGGAGATGCGGCAAAAGTTCGAGACGGTGAAGGCGAAGCTCGCGAGGTATAAGCAGCTGAAGCGGGAGCTGGACGAGGTCGCCGCGGAGGCGACGACGCTGGCGTCGACTGAGGAGATTTTGCGCGAACGCCTGTCGCTCGTGTCCGGCGACGTCGCGAAGGAGGAGCGACGCGCGGGCGTGACCGGGTTCGCGGCGGCGTCGGAGACGTTAGAGGAGGTCTCCAGGGCCAAGGCGAGCGTTGACGAGCGGAAGGGCGAGGCGCTCGAGGAGATCAGCGCGTTCATCCAGGAGATTAACAAAAAAGTGAACGAGCGGAAGGGGAAGCTCGCGCCGCAGATCAAGCGCCTGCGCGAGGCCAGGGCGTCGCACGCGGAGCTCGAAGCTCGGCACGCGGAGAAGAAGGCGGCGTACGACGCGACCGCCGCGACGCATCGGTCGACGTACGACGCGTTGGAGCGCGAGGTGAATCGAATGAAATCGCGAATGAAGTCGGACGAGGGACGCTTCCGCCTCGCCGACGTCGAAGCCGCGCTCGTGGACGCGCACGTGCGGCGCATCACGAACGGGCGAGACGCCGCGAGCGTCAAGGCGACGTACGTCGCGCGCGTCGAGGCGGCGGAGGCGGAGGCGAAGCGGCTGAAGCAGAGACAGAAAGAGGTGAAGGACGCGGCGGACGGCGGCGTCGACGCGATGGAGATGATGAAGGATCTGCACCGGCTGATGACGATCAAGCTGAGCGCGGCGAGGCGGCTCATGGGGGAGACGCGCGGGAGCGAGAGCGTCACGAACACCGGCGCGAACGTGCTGAGCATGTGACGATCGACGAGCGACGACGACGCGCGCTGTGCTGTTAGCTGTTAGCCACCGTCGCGCGCGATCGAAATCGAAATCGAAATCGAAATCGAAATCTAAATCGAACGAGCTCTCTCTATCGCGCGTTGACGCGCTCGCTCACGGCGTCGACGAGGCCGCGCGCGAACCGACCGGGCTCCGTCGCGGACAGCGCCTTCGCGTGTTTCGTCGCCCCGCGGCGGATCGTCGCGCCGAGTTTCGCCGCGAACAGCGACGCCGCGCCCGTCGCGTGCGCCGCGCGCTCGCGCAGCGACGGCGGCGCGGCGACGTCGAGGCTCGCCGCCGCCGACGGCGACGCCGTCGACGCGCCGCCGCCGCCGACGCCGCCGACGCCGTCGACGCGCACGCACTCCTCCCACGGCCATGGAGGCGCGCGATTGTCCTCCTCCCCCGCGCCGACGACGCTCCGCAGTCGATTCACCGCGTCCCCCGCGTTCCACGCCGCTCGCGCCGCCTCCGTCACCGCCCCGCGCGTCGCGGCGTTCATCTCGAAGACGTATATCCCGTCCGCGCCGCGCGTCGCCGGCGTCGGCGTCTCCATCGCGCCCGCTCGCCACGTCCCGCACGCGACGACGCCGCTCGCGTC
>Ga0209630_10004224_pt1 | contig 12707 bp, 12 predicted proteins | sample COG_01_FD_184745 | JGI IMG/M metagenome (GOLD analysis project Ga0209630, IMG submission 184745) | Pelagic Microbial community sample from North Sea - COGITO 998_met_01 (SPAdes) (version 2) | ecosystem: Environmental > Aquatic > Marine > Neritic zone/Coastal water | place: Helgoland, sampling... | reverse complement strand
ACAGATACTGTAAGACTGAATGCCTCTACAATTACACAGTTGTTTGAAGATACAGATTATAAATTAGATGATGTGAGAGAAACAAAGCTAGTTAAACCAGTTGCATTAACTCTTCTTCCTGCTGAAATAAAAATGATTGAAAATACAAAAAAAAGGAAAGAATTTTTTATTCAAATTGTTTTACCTTTGGTACTCAAGGAGAATAATAATATTAGATTAGATAGAAAAATGCTATTTAATATTATTAATAAAAGTAACAACACTCAGTTAGAAAAAAAATGGCTTGAAAAAAAATATAAACAGTATGGAGTAAACTCAAAAGATCTATCAGTTTTAAAAGTCAGAATGGATGAAGTTCCTGTTTCATTAGCAATTGCGCAAGCAGCAAAAGAAACGGGTTGGGGAACTTCAAGATTTGCACAAGAAGGAAATGCTCTTTTTGGACAATGGACATGGTCTGGTGAAGGTTTGAAACCTAAAGAGGCTGATGAAAACAAAGGTCATAAAGTAATGAAGTTTAATGTTCTTCAAGCATCAGTACGAGCTTATCAAAGAAATTTAAATACACATCCATCTTATGAAAACTTTAGGCTAGCACGAGCTCAGTTAAGAGATGCTGGCAAAATACTTGACAGTATCGTGCTCTCACAATTTCTTGATAACTACGCAGAAACAGGAAACCAATACGTTGAAGTCTTACAAAAAATTATAAAGCAAAATAACTTAAAAGATTTTGATGATGCAAAGTTACTTCCATCGAGTATTGAACTTGAAAGTTTAATTTAGTCTTTCATTACTACAAACTGAGTACCAAACCAACGCCATTTTCCATTATCATTTAATGAGCAATTAATTCTGCCTCTTCTTGGGATAAATTTTTCATCAAAATAAATTGTGAGAATATTATTTTCAAAACTTAAATTTGATTTCTTCCAATTTCCACCATCATTTGAATAACAGTTAATATTTTTTATATTTTTTTGGTTATCAAAAAATTCAATAATTAGTTTTGGAGGATTATTTTTATCACTAATCTTTTTTTCCTCTGGTTTAAGTGATTTATATTCTAGAGGATGATAATTTATTAGAGATTTGAATCTTTCAATCTCACCATATTTTTCATTTATAGGAAATCTGGGTAATTCATATTTATCTTTATTTACATCAATAATTCCTGAATGTTGCCCAAAAGCTACATCAAAATTTTTTGAAATATAATTTTTTATAAAAAGAGAATATTCACCAAATGGATATGAAAAAATTTGAGGGGAATACCCAAGTTTTTCTTTGAAAACTTTTGTTGCTGTTTCAATATCATTTACAAATTCTTCTTCACTCATATCAATTAAATATTCATGTGTATGGGAATGATGACCAATATAACCAAATTTAGATTGTTGTATTTCTTTAATTTCATTCCAGTTCATATATCCAAATTTTCCCACAGGCTCAGTAGAAACAAAAAGAATAAATGGTATTTTGTTTTCTTTTAAATAAGGCCACGCTTCTTCATAAAAAGACTTAAATCCATCGTCAATTGTAAGTAAAATTTTTTTTTCATTTTTTGGCAAATTGAACTCACTAATAAAAGATTTCGGATCATAAAATTTATAACCGGTGTTTTTAATAGTTTCTATGTGCTTTTTAAAAACATCCATTTGAATATTTGTTGATGGATATTTATTCTCATTAAATCGATGATACATTAAAGACAAAATCCCACTATCACTTGAATAATATTTGCTATTATTTTCTTCTGAATTAGAATTAATCGTAAATAATAATTGTAAAATGAGTAAACTAATAATTGATGCTACTAAAGATGAAATTTTTTTAATGATCATTAATAATGATATTAAATATCATATGTTTCTTGAAAATAGTAAAAATAATTATGAAAAACTTACTATATTAATCAATGAATTTTTAATGAAGCAAAATTTAGATATAACTAAGATTAATAAAATTTATGTTAATAGAGGTCCAGGAAGTTTTGCGGGAATTAGAAACTCCTTATCAATAGTAAAAGCTTTTCATGTGGTTAATAAAATTGATTATTATTGTTTTAGTTTTAAAGACTTTGGGGATAAAAATGATGTAAAATATGAGAATATACCTGAACTATGTAAAAAAATTAAAGTCAAAAAAAATTTGATTAATCCTATTTATTTGAGTTAAAATTGATTATGTCAGAAACAATAGAACAAAAATGTTTATCTAAAGGTGTCAAACTTACTGATCAAAGACGTATAATCGCTAAAGTAATGTCAGAATCTACAGACCATCCAGATGTTGATGAGCTTTATAAAAGAGTTTCTAAGATTGATACAAAAATTAGTATTGCAACTGTTTATAGAACTGTAAAGTTATTTGAGGAGTCTGGAATATTAACTAAACACGAATTTAAAGGTGGTAAGGCAAGGTATGAAGAATTGAATGAGGGCCATCATGACCATTTAATTGATGTAAAAACTGGAGAAATAATTGAATTCGTTGATAATGATATTGAAAAATTGCAAAAAAAGGTTGCTGAAAAATATGGTTATAAATTAGTTGATCACAAACTTGAGTTATATGGAGTTAAAATAAACTCAAAAGATGAGTAAAAAAATATTTATTAAAACTTTTGGATGTCAGATGAATGAGTACGATTCGAATCGTATTTTTGATACTGTTAAAAAAATTGGGTTTACCCAAACTAGCAATATTGATGAAGCTAATTGTTATTTATTAAATACTTGCCACATTAGAGATAAGGCAAAAGAAAAAGTTTACCATGAGATAGGGCGTTTAAAAAAAAATTTTAGATCAAAAAATAAACCTCTAGTTATAGTTGCTGGCTGTGTTGCGCAAGCAGAAAATGAAGAAATGCTTAGAAGAGAACCATATATTGACTTAGTTATTGGACCACAAGCTTATCACAAGATAAATAATAAGATTGAGGAATATTTAGATAAACAAAAACGTTTAGAGGAAACTGAATTTGATGCTATTTCTAAATTTAACTATTTAGAGAAAATAAAAAATTCATCAAAAAAAATTTCATCTTTTTTAACTATTCAAGAAGGGTGTGATAAATTTTGCCACTTTTGCGTTGTTCCTTATACGAGAGGTCCGGAATACTCTAGACCTTTTGATAAAATTATTGAAGAGGCAAAAATTCTTGCTGATAATGGTGTGAAAGAAATTATTCTTCTTGGACAAAATGTAAATGCTTATAATAATAAAAATTATAGATTATCAGATTTAATAACTGAAATTGAAAAAATTCCAGAAATTTTAAGGATAAGGTATACTACTTCGCATCCAAAAGACATGTCAGATGATTTAATTGAGACATATGGTGTTTCGAAAAAATTAATGCCCTTGGTTCATTTGCCAGTTCAAAGTGGATCTGACAAGGTTTTAGAATTAATGAATAGAAAACATACTATTGAAGAATATTTTAATATTTATCAAAAATTAAAGGAAAAAAATCCATTAATTAAATTTTCAAGTGATTTTATTATTGGTTATCCAGGAGAGAGTGAAAAAGATTTTCATGCTTCACTTGATTTAATCAAAGAAATTAAATTTATAAACTCTTATTCATTTATATTCAGCCCTCGACCTGGTACAGCTGCCTCAAAATTAAAATTAATAGATAGAAAAATAACTCAAAATAGACTTGAGATAATTCAAGAACAGTTGTTTAACCAACAAATTGAAATGAATAAATCATTAGAGAATAGCACTATTGATGTTTTAGTGGAAAATAAAACCACCGAAGGCAATAAATTTTTTGGTAGATCAGACTACATGACTCCAGTAATATTTAATGGTAATGATGAAGATGTGGGCAAAGTTATAAAAGTAAAAATAAACAAAAGTAATCAGAATACACTTTTTGGTGAGATTATTAGAAATACAAAACTGAAAGTAGCCTAAATTTGAGTGATAGTATAAAAAAAAATATTCAAACAAGCTTAAAATTTGTTTACTCAGAAAATAACACCCTCAGTGTGATATTTCACGACAATAATTTATTAATGGGTGTCGTTGGTGAATTTAATAAAAATCTAAAGGAATTAGAAAAAATCACAGGTGCTAGTTTATATTCAAGAGGAAATTCAATTTTGATAAAATCAACTAGTGAAAAAAATGAAATTGTAAAAAATGCAATCCAATTTTTAGTCAATCAATTTTTAAATAATGGAAGTATAGAAAATAAAGATATTTTATCTTCTATAGATCAATTTATGATTAACGAAAAAGTAAAAAATACAAACGTTACAGATATAATTAAAACACCTAAAAAATCTATAATCCCTAGATCAGAAAAACAGAAAGAGTATGTAAGGGCATTAAGAGAAAAAGAGATTGTTATTTCGGCTGGTCCAGCCGGAACAGGTAAGACATTTTTAGCAGTAGCCGTTGGCTTAACAATGTTGCTGGAAAAAAAAATAGAAAGAATAATTTTATCTAGACCAGCAGTAGAAGCAGGTGAGAGATTGGGTTTTTTACCAGGTGACATGAAGGAAAAAGTTGATCCATATCTTAGACCTCTGTACGATTCACTTTATGATCTGTTCCATTTTGAAAAGATTCAGAGAATGATTGAAATTGGTGATATTGAAATAGCTCCTTTAGCTTTTATGAGAGGAAGAACTTTGAAAAATTCTTTTGCAATTCTAGACGAGGCTCAAAATGCTACAGATACGCAAATAAAAATGTTTTTAACTAGAATAGGTGAAAATTCTAAAATAGTAGTTAATGGTGATCCTTCCCAAATAGATTTGCCTAATAAAAAAGCTTCTGGTTTGGATAGGTCAAAGAAACTATTATCTAATTTAAATGAAATTTCTGTAGTAGATTTTGATCATTCAGATGTAGTTAGACATCCTCTGGTATCAAAAATTGTAAAAGCTTATTCTAACAATAATGATCAAAATTAATGTATTATCCGAGGAAAAATCTTGGACAAAAAAATTAAAAAAAAAAGAAATTTTTTTTAATAATTTATGTAAATTTTTTCCCAAAAAGTTTCAATTTATAAATAAAAAAATTTACCTAACTTTATTACTTTCAAATAATAAAAACATAAAAAAATTAAATAAAAAATTTAGAAATAAAAATAAGCATACAGATATTTTGTCATTTCCATTCAAACAAAAAAAAAAATTAAAAGAAGATTATTTAGGGGATATTATAATTAGCTACAATTATATGAATAAACCCAAAAATTTAAATAATCATGACTTTAAAGAAAAAGTTACTAAAATTTTTATACATGGTTTTTTGCATTTATTAGGTTTTGATCATATAAGGAAAAAAGATTATTTGAAAATGTTTAGCGAAGAAAAAAAAATTTTTAAATCTGTAAAAAAAAAATTAAATTAAATTGAAAAAAAAACTTAAACAAGACTCTCTAATATTTTTTTTTTTAGGGGCATTTAGTTCATTAAGTCTTCCACCTTTTAATTTTTTTTTAATTAATTTTTTTACGTTTAGTTGTTTTTTTTTCCTTTTATTTAAAAAATCTAATATTCAATCAAATAAAAAGATATTTTTTTATTATGGTTGGTTGTTTGGTTTTGGTTATTTTTTAACAAATTTATACTGGATAACTATATCTCTTACTTTTGATCATAATTTTAATTTATTAATACCAATAGCTCTGATAACAATTCCTGCCTTTTTAGCTTTGTTTTACGGCTTTGTTACTCTCTTGTTTCACATTTTTAATTTTAAAAATTTAATAAGTGCTTTTTTTCTATTTTCCCTATTATTTGGATTAATAGAATATGTAAGAGGTAATATCTTAACTGGTTTTCCGTGGAATTTAATTATCTATAGTTTTTCTGAAAATATTAGTTTTTTAAGTTTTATGTCTGTAATAGGCACTTATTCATTTAATCTTTTAATAATAAGCTTTTTTACTGCTCCAGCAATTTATATTATGAGGAGATCAAAAAAAGAAGTTACCTTAACTATTTTGCTGTTATTATTTCCTATTATATTATTTGCCTTTAGTTCATCTCAAAAAAAAATTTTTTACAGCAAAGAATTAAAAGAAAATTCCTACACAATTAGAGCTATAGGATCAAATATTAGTTTAGACAGATTCTATAAAAATACTGATGCTGAAAGTGTAATTCATGAATTAATAACGTTAAGCTCTCCAAACCCAGAAAAAAAAATATTTTATTTGTGGCCAGAGGGAATTATACCCAATACTTATCAGGATGAATTAGACTTATATAGTGATCAATTTAAAAAAAAATTTAATAAAAATCATTTAATTGGTCTTGGAATAACAAGAAGATCATTGAATAAAGATAAATACGATTATTTTAATTCATTTTCTATCTTTGATAATAGTTTAAATTTAATTGAAAATTATAATAAAGTTAATTTGGTTCCTTTTGGGGAATTTTTACCATTTGAAAAATTTTTAAATAAAATTGGTTTAAATGTAATTACTAATAATTTAGGATCTTTTACTAAAGGAGATGATAGAAAGATTATACAAATTGAGAGTAATTCTCAAAGCTTGAGATTCTTACCTCTTATTTGTTATGAGATAATTTATAGTGGAAATTTATCAAAAAATTCTAATTTTGATTTTATACTTAATATTTCTGAAGATGGGTGGTTTGGTAAATCAATCGGACCGAAACAGCATTTTGTACATAGTAAATTTAGAGCAATAGAGTCTGGAAAATATGTAGTTAGATCAGCTAATAATGGTATGGCTGCTATTATAAATCCTTTAGGAGAAATAGAAAAAAAAATAGATTATGGCAAAGAGGGTTTTATTGATTTTGAAAAAAGAAGAGATCTAGAGCCAACAATATTTTCTATTTATGGAAATAAAATATTTATCATATCAATTTTATTGTATATTTTTTTAATTTTTTCATTTAATAAATTCAAAAATGAATAATTTAAAAAACTTTCTTTTTACAAGTGAGTCTGTATCTGAGGGCCACCCAGATAAAGTATCAGACAGAATTTCTGATATGGTAGTTGATACTTTTCTTTCAGGAGATCCTTTTTCTAGAGTAGCTTGTGAAACACTTACAACTACAAATAAAGTTGTATTAGCTGGTGAAGTAAGAGGTCCTGAAATTAAAAAAGATGAATTAATAAATAAAGTCAGAGAATGCATTAAAGACATTGGATATGATCAAGAAGGTTTTACTTGGAAAGAAGCAACTAAAATAGAAAGCCATCTTCACTCCCAATCCGCAGATATTGCAATGGGTGTAGACTCGGAAGGAAACAAAGACGAAGGTGCTGGTGATCAAGGAATAATGTTTGGTTATGCTTGTAATGAAACTGAGGTTTTAATGCCTGCTCCAATTCATTATTCTCATAAAATTTTAAGATTAATGGCGCAAGATAGAAAGTTAGGTAAACTAAAAAATATTGAGCCAGATTCTAAAAGCCAAGTAACATTTGAATATATAGATGGCAAACCATCAAAAGTGAAATCAGTTGTAATATCATCTCAACATTCAGCTGACGTAAATCAAGATCAGGTAAGAGAATTATTGAGACCATATTTGGTTAATTCGATACCAAAAAAATATTTAGAAAATTTTGATGAAAAAGAGTTTTATGTAAATCCTACTGGCAATTTTGTTATTGGAGGCCCAGATGGAGATTGTGGTCTTACTGGAAGGAAAATTATTGTTGATACGTATGGAGGTGCCGCTCCACATGGTGGTGGTGCATTTTCAGGTAAAGATCCAACTAAAGTTGATAGATCTGCAGCATATGCTGCAAGATATATTGCAAAAAATATTGTCGCTTCTAAAATAACAGATAAATGTTTGATTCAATTAGCTTACGCTATTGGAGTTTCCAAACCACTTTCAATTTATGTAAACCTTTTTGATAATGATTTAGAAAAAAATAAATTTGTAGAAGAAAAAATAAAAGAAAATTTTGACTTATCTCCAAGAGGTATTAGAGAAATGCTTGGCCTTAACAAACCAATTTATGAAAAAACAGCAGCTTATGGTCATTTCGGAAGAGAACCCGAAGATAATGGTGCTTTTTCATGGGAAAAAACCAATAAAACAAACATTTTTTTAAAATAGTTTCTATTGAATAATTAAAAAACTTTTATATATTGCGCCTACATTGTTGATTATCAAAAATGGGCCTTGGCCCATTTTTTTTTGGAACAAACAAAATTATGTTAAATAAAAGAGCAGACAAACTTGAACTATTAAGAATTGCTGAGGCAGTAGCTTTAGAAAAGTCTATTGATAAAGAACTTATTATAAGCTCAATGGAAACGGGAATAGCAAAAGCTGCAAAATCAAAGTTTGGTCAAGATAATGAGATTAAAGTTATTATTAATAGAGATAGTGGTGATATAGAAATTTTTAGAAAGTTGATTGTTTCTGAAAACCCCGAAAACTCAAATACTGAAATTAAATTAGAGGATGCAATTGTTTTAAATGAAAGCAATAAAAATAAAACTATAGGTGATGAAGTTTTACAACCGCTGCCATCATTTGATTTTGGAAGAATAGCAGCCCAAACTGCAAAACAAGTAATAAATTTTAATGTTAGAGAAGCCGAACGTGAGAGACAATACAATGATTTTATTGATAAAAAAGATTCTGTTTTGAGTGGAATAGTAAAAAGGTTGGAATTTGGAAATGTTATTGTTGATTTAGGAAGAACAGAAGCAATTATTCAAAAAAATGAATTAATACCCAGGGAAAATATTAAAGCTGGAGATAGAGTTAAGGCCTATTGTCATGATGTAAGAAGAGAACCAAGAGGACAACAAATTTTTTTATCTAGAGCACATCCTAAATTTATGGAGAAACTTTTTGTTCAGGAAGTTCCAGAAATTTATGATGGATTAATTGAAATTAAATCGTCTTCAAGAGATCCTGGAAGTAGAGCTAAAATTTGTGTTAAAGCTGTTGATACTTCACTTGATCCCGTAGGAGCGTGTGTTGGAATGAGAGGTTCAAGAGTTCAGGCAGTGGTAAATGAACTGCAAGGTGAAAAAATTGATATTGTAAATTGGTCAGAAGACCCAGCGATTTTAGTTTCTAACGCATTATCGCCAGCTGAGGTTCAGAGGGTGAATGTAGACACAGAAAGAAAAAAACTTGATGTGATTCTTTCAGAGGAAAATCTAAGTAAAGCAATTGGAAGAAGAGGACAAAATGTTAGATTGGCTACAAAATTATTAAATTATGAAATAAACATTATGACTGATGAGGAGGACTCTGAAAGAAGGCAGTTAGAATTTAAAGAAAAGACTGATAATTTTGTAAAAAATTTAGAGTTAGATGAGACACTTGGTCAATTACTTGTTGCAGAGGGCTATTCGACTATTGATGATATTAAAGATAGTTCAGTTGAAAATTTATTAAAAATCGAAGGAATTGAAGAAGAAACTGCAAAAGCTCTTATTGAGAGAGCAAAAGAGTTTCATAAAAAAGATCAAGAAGATATTTCTGAAAGAATTAAGGAATTAGGTCTAGAAGAAGAATTAATAAATTTAAAGGGTTTAACACCCGGTATGTTAGTTACATTAGGAGATCAAAAAATACTTACACTCCAAGATTTTGCTGATTTAGCTTCAGATGAATTAACTGGAGGTTATGATGTTGTTAAAGGCGAGAGAGTAAAAGTTCAGGGTTATCTCGAAGATTTTGCATTATCAAAAGAAGAAGCAGATGGATTAATTATGTCTGCGAGAAATATCGTTTATAAAGATTGAGAGATGAGCTATGGAAAAAAAAACAAAATTAACAATATCTGGTGGCATAGTAAAAAAATCTATTAAAAGTATTGATAAAGCCAAAACATTTGGAAAAAATTCTGTAGTAATTGAAAAACAATCAAGAAAATTTTCAGGTAAAGCTAGTGGGTTTAAATCAGGTTTTTCTAAACCAAAAACTACTTCATCATACACTAAAGGAAATATAGGAAAATCAAACTTTAATACAAAACCCCCATCCCCAACAAGTGATTTTGAGAGAAGAAAGTTAGCAGAACAAAGAGCCACTAAAAGACTAAAGGAAGAAAATGAAAATAAAAATAAAAAATCTATAAAATCTGGAGCACAGAAAAGAGAATTGAAATTAACAGTTTCTAGAGCATTGAGTGACCAGATAGAAGCTAGAGAGAGAAGTTTAGCTTCAGTTAAAAGAGCAAGACAAAAAGAAAATAGAAATTTAACAAAAGAAGATCAAGAAAATTTAAAACCTGTAAAAAGAGATGTTAATATTCCTGAGATAATTACAGTTAGAGAGCTTGCTAATAGAATGGCTGAGCAGTCAAGCAGTATAATTAAGCATATGTTAGGTATGGGAGTAACTGTAACTATTAATCAAAATCTAGCAGCTGATACAGCTGAATATTTAGTTAAAGAGTTTGGTCACAACCCAATAAGAGAGGAAAAAGCAGAAGAAATAATTAAAAAAATAAAAGCTTCGAGAACAGAGAATTTAAAAAATAGACCACCAATCATAACTGTAATGGGTCATGTTGACCATGGTAAAACATCTGTTTTAGATGTTTTACGAAGTGCGAATGTAGTATCAGGAGAATTTGGAGGAATAACCCAACACATTGGAGCTTATCAAATTGAAAATAAAAATAGTAAGTTAACTTTTATTGATACACCAGGACACGCAGCATTTACTGAAATGAGAGCTAGAGGATCAAAACTTACTGATATTGTAGTTTTGGTTGTTGCTGCAGATGATGGAGTTAAACCACAAACAATTGAGTCAATTAAACACGCGAAAGCTGCAAATGTTCCAATTGTGGTTGCAATTAATAAATGCGATTTACCAGAAGCAGACCCACAAAAAATCAAAAATCAATTATTAGAATATGAGTTAATTGCTGAGGATTTATCTGGAGATACTTTAATGGTTGAGATTTCTGCTAAAACGAAAATGAATTTAGATAAATTAGTTGAGGCAATCATTCTTCAGGCAGAAATTCTAGATCTTAAAACAGACTTTGAGTCAAAAGCTACTGGTGTTGTTTTAGAGTCTAAAATTGACACTGGTAGAGGTCCAGTAGCAACAATTATAGTAACAACAGGAACTTTAAAAAAAGGTGACTTTTTTGTAAGTGGATTGAAATGGGGGAAAATTAGAGCAATTATCGATGATAAAGGAAAAAATATAGATGAAGCTTCACCATCTACACCAGTTGAAATCCTAGGAATAAATGGAGCTTCAAAATCAGGAGATGATTTTATAGTTCTTGATAATGAGAAAGAAGCAAAAACTTTAAGTGAAAGTAGAGCTCAAGAAAGTAAAGATGGAAAAAATCCTCTAACTTTTGCAACTCAAGAGTCTGCCTTTTCAAGTAAATCTTCAGAGGAATTAAATTTAATTATTAAATCTGATGTTCATGGTTCATCAGAAGCTATTAAGAATGCAATTAGTCAAATAAAACATGACGAAGTAAAACCGAAAATTATTCTAGCAGATATTGGTATGGTGACTGAGACAGATGTAACGTTGGCAAAAGCTTCAAATGCTGTATTAATCGCATTTAATGTTAAACCAAGCAAAGAAGCAAAAAAGCTTGCTGAAATAGAAAAAATAAAAATCTCATCTTACAATATTATCTATGAAGTTTTAGACTTTGTTAAATTGAAAATGTCTGGATTATTGACTCCTGATGTTGAAGAAAAAATCACTGGTGCTGCACAAATTTTAGAAATATTTAAAGTTTCAGGAGCAGGTAAAGTAGCAGGCTCAAAAGTCACTGAGGGCGAAATTAATAGTAATTCTGACGTAAGAATAATAAGGGACGGTGCAATTGTTTTTACAGGAAAAGTTGGAAGTTTATTTAGAGAAAAAAATCAAGTAAAACAGGTAAACAATGGTCAGGAATGTGGAATTACAGTTAGAGATTACATGGATTTTAAAAAAAATGACACAATAGAGGCTTTTAGTGTTACAACTAAAGAAAGGTCAATATAATGGCTGACAGAATAGGAAAACCCATTTCACAAAGACAGCTAAGAGTTGGTGAGATGATAAAACAGTCTTTAAGCATGATTTTTATCAGAAATGAGGCTAAGGTTCCAAATTTAGAAACTAACAATATAACTGTAACAGAAGTTAGAATGAGTCAGGATTTGAAAATTGCTAAAGCTTATGTTCTTCCACTTGGTGGAAAAAATGCAGAGCAAACAATTGATATTTTAAAAGAATACTCATTTTTAATAAGAAAAATTTTATCACAAAAAGTGGTTATGAAATTTTTACCAAAATTACTCTTTAAAAAAGATGAGTCCTTTGAGTATGCAGAAAAAATAGAAAACTTAATAAAACAAACAAATAAATAGGAAAAAGTATGAACAAAAAAGCACAAGAATTAGCAATGCATGAAAAAGATACTGGATCTTCAGAAATCCAGATTGCTTTGCTAACAGAAAAAATTGATACCCTCTCAAAACATATTAAACAATTCAAAAAGGATAAACATTCATCCGTTGGATTGCTGAGAGCGGTCAATAGAAGAAAAAAATTGTTGGATTACCTTAAAAAAAACAAGGTAGATTCCTACAAGAATGTACTGTCGAAATTGAATTTAAGAAAATAAAAATCAAGATAGATAGAATGGAACGGAATGAACGAAACGAAATGGAAATGAAATGTTTAAAGTATATAAGAAGGAAATTGAAGTAGCAGGAAAAAAGATAAGTTTAGAAAAAG
>Ga0209630_10004220_pt1 | contig 12716 bp, 6 predicted proteins | sample COG_01_FD_184745 | JGI IMG/M metagenome (GOLD analysis project Ga0209630, IMG submission 184745) | Pelagic Microbial community sample from North Sea - COGITO 998_met_01 (SPAdes) (version 2) | ecosystem: Environmental > Aquatic > Marine > Neritic zone/Coastal water | place: Helgoland, sampling... | reverse complement strand
GGCGAGCGCGCCGTCCGCGTTTGGCGCTCCATCGGCGCCGAGCGCGTTCGGGCAACCACCGCAGCAGCAGTCCGCGTTCGGCGCCCCATCGGGCGGCGGCGCGTTCGGAGGAGGAGGAGGAGGAGGAGGGGCGTTCGGGGGAGGCGGCGGCGGCGGCGCGTTCGGGGCGGCGCCGGCGGCGGCGCCGGCGGCGGCGGCTTCGCCGTTTGGCGGCGGCGGGTTCGGTCAGCCGTCGTCGCCGACGGCTTTCGGGGGCGGCGGCGGCGGCGCGTTCGGCGCGCCGAGCGCGGCGTCGCCGTTCGGGGGAGGCGCCGGCGCGTTCGGGTCGCCCGCGCCGTTCGGCCAGAACCCGGCGACGCCGCGACGGAAGCCGACCGCGCGAAGGAGGTACTAGCTAGCGAGCGAGAGTTGGTCTGTCAGTCGTTAAAATCGGTCGTTCGTTTCGTCCTCCGCCTCGCTTTGAAACCACCGACCCGCCGTCGTTAAATTAACTCGTCGCGTAGACCGTCAAATTGCGAAATCTGTAACACCTGATGTCCGTTGTCTCCTTTTTTGCCCTAAAAATCGACGCGCGCGCGCCCCCTCGCCCCGCGCGACCGCCGTCGACGCGCGCGATGGACGAAGAAGACCTCCCGCTCCTGAACGAGGAACCCGCGCGCCGCCGCCGCCGCCGCCGTAAGACGCAGACGTGCTGCGGCTGCTTCGCGTGGGACACGTGCAAGTGGATCCTCTGGATCGCCGCGGGCGCCGCGGGCGCGTGGATCGTCTATCATCTCTACCTCCACTACTTCGGCGGAACGTCGGACTCGCACGCGGAGTTCACGCGCGTCAAGGCGATGCGCTACGCCACGTTCGCGTCCGCGACGTACGCCCCGCTAAACGAGGTCAAAGCCTGGGATTGCAAGGAGTGCGTCAAGAGCGACGTCGTCCCGCGCAACATCACGGTCGTGGAGACGACGCCTCTCTTCGACGGGCGCGTCGACGTCTTCACGATCACCCCGCTCGGCGAACCCTCGAAGCTCGTCGTCGCGTTCCGCGGCGAGACCACCGAGAGCGCCGCGGCGTGGATGGGGATCGAGCACGCGTTCGCGGAGGCGACGTTCGGGCCGCAGTACGCGAACGTCAAGGTGCGTTCTATACACTGGTCCCCATACGACCCCGTTCGCGTGGTGAACGCCGTTCCTTAAGGACTTTGCCCGGCGCGTCTCTCCGCCCATCCATCGCGTTCAATCCCCGACCTCGGCGCCTTTCAACTCCACCTGACGCCTTTGAACTCCACCCCGCCATCGCTTTGTATGGAACGAACGTCAAGACGGGGGAACCGTCGCCCGGGACGGGTGTGGTGCGAAACGTGCAGCGATCCATGTGGGCGAAATACGCGCTCGCGCAGTCGAGGCTCCTCCACGGCCTCTCCAACATCGTCCTGCGAAGCCCGGCGGGTCCCGCGATGGAGGTGGTGCTCGTCGGGCACAGCACCGGCGGCGCGCTCGCGACGCTCGCGGCGTACGACTTGCATCTGCACGGGTTCAACGTCGCGGAGGTGTGGACGTTTGGATCGCCGAGGGTCGGCGACGCCACGTTCGCCAACGCGTGGAACGCCGCGCTGAGCGATAAGAGCTTCCGCGTCGTGAACGGGATGGACGGCGTCGTGCATTACCCGCGAGCGCCGATGTTTCATCACGTCGGGACGGAGTATCACGTGTCATCGCCGACGGGGACGTGCGAGTACGAGCAGACGTGCAAGGTGAATCGGTGCGACGGAAGCGGGGAGGACGACGCGTGCTCCGCCAAGCTGGAGAAGGAAGGGTTCGGGAACTCCGGCGTGGGGTTCATGAGGAAGAACGCGCTCGATCACCTCGCGGCGTTTGGCGTGTTTTTCCGCGTCCTGATGAAGATCAAGGCGGCGGCGGCGGCGTGAGCGAGAAGAGCGAGCGGCGCCTCGCGAGCGGAAAAGGATGGCGTCTCGTCCCTCCGTCGACGCCGCGCCGGCGCACGCGCTACTCGCCGTCCGTTAATCTACGTCTACGTACCGTATTGTAAAGAACAGAACACTATACGTACACGACGCGATGCGCGCGCCGTCCGCTCGCGCCGTTCTCCAATCTACTCCGTGAGAAAAGTTCAGAGGTTCAGAGGTCGTCGTCGAAGTCCACGTCCTCCAAGACGACGTGCCCGCGGAACTTCCCCTCGCTTCTCATCTTCTCGCGAACCCACGCGGCGAACGCCACCGCGCCGCCGCCGGCGAAAAAGGCGAAGATAACCGCGAACGCCGCGATGAGCGCCCTGTCGACGTCGTCGTCGTCGGACGGATGAGGCGCGATCGGGACCCTCTCGCATCTCATGACCGCGTCCCAGTCGTATTCGTCGTCGACCGCGTCCAAGCACGCGACTCTCTTCTCCGCGCGGTCGCTCGCGCTCGGCCACGTCTCCGGTCCCGGCACCGCGAGGTCGCGGACGCGCGTTTCCCCTGGGTGGGTGGATTGCGTTCAAAGGCGGGCGGGCGGGGTCAGGGGTGGAGTCGAAAGGCGTCGAGGGCGGGGATTGAAACCAGCGAGGGGCGCGCGCGGCGCGGGAAAAGAATGCAAAGTGTTTTCGATGAAGTCCTCGACGGTTCCTTCTGAACCCACCTGCGCCTCTTCGAACGACGACCCATCCGCGCGACTTCCCGCTCGCCTCGTCCACCGCGAGCATCGCGTCGTGCAGCGCGCGCAGTGGCGTCCACACCGGCGGGTACTTGTACCTCGACACGTCCATGACGAGGATCGCGTCCGCGGCGTCGTCGTACGCGCCGATCGGACTTTGAGTCGAAAGGCGTCGGGCGGAGTCGAAAGGCGTCAGGGGCGGAGTCGAAAGGCGTCGAGGGCGGGGATTGAAACCAGCGAGGGGCGCGCGGAGAGACGCGAAAGTCCTTAAGAAACGGCGTTCACCACGCCAACGCGGTCGTACGGGGACCGGCGTGAATACGAACGCGCCTCATGTGCCCGCCGCCCGCCTCCCCGATCTCGACGCGACGAAAGTTCACCCCAATGAACGCGTTCGGCGCGTCCGCGAGCGTCGCCTTGACGACGACGCGAAACGCGTTCGCGTCGTTCTCGTTCGCGTCCGCGTGATGTCGCGCGACGCCCGCTTGCCCGACGAAGCAGGAGAGATACAGCGCCCACTCCTCGAGCGTCGCGCCGCCGCGCGCGAGGAATTTCGGCGACATGTTGACGCGATAGACGTGCGTCTTCGCGCGCCGCACGCACGCGTTCTCGAACAGCGCGCGCTGCGTGTAGTACGCGTAGGGCGCGTAGAACCCGTCCACGGGCGCGTCCACGCCCGCGCCGGCGAGCGCGTTGAGGATCGTGACCGACGTCGCCGCGCTGCAGAACGCCTGGTTCCGCTGCGTCTCGAGGTGCGTCGCGATGTGATGAAACGCGGCGGGATGCGACGCGTTCGCGAGGCGCGCCAGGCCGGCGGTGGAGTTGAGCGCGACGTCGCCGGAGGGCACGGGGAGGAGGCCGCGGCGGCGCGGGCCGTCGTCCCCCGCCGCCGCGTCGTCAGGGGCGACGACGACGACGAGGAGGAGGAGAAGGACCGCGACGACGCGCATGGCGGAATGCCGACAGTCGACGCGACGTCGTCCGATCCGACCGCGAGCGCGAGCGCGACGAGTCATCAACGAGAGGCGTACGGCGCCGACTTTGTGCGCGTCGCCGCCGACCGCGGCCGCACTCCCTCCCGCGCGCGCGCGCGCGCCCTAGATGCCGCGCGGCGACGTCCTCCCGACGCGAGGCCTGTTCAACGATCGCAAGCGCGCGGGCGCCGCGAGCAGCGCGATGCACCGCGTCCGAATGCGCGGCGCCGGCGCGATCGCGGCCGCGATCGTCCTCTTCTGCCTCCATCGCGTCCTCTTCGCGTCGTCGTCGTCGTCGTCGTCGAGCGACGGCGGCGACTTCGGGACGTCCGGCGGCGTCCGCGGCGGCGGCTCGTTCGGCCACGCCGCGACGTCGTTCGCGTCCTCCTCCTCCTCGTCGTCGTCGTCGAAGATTCTCGCGGTGTCCTCGTTCACGCCCGCGCGCGTCGACGTCGCCGCCGCGCAGCGGTCGTGCGCGCCGAGGAAAGATCCCGCCGCGGATCGATCGACGAAGAAGGACGGCGATGAGGGCGGACCGATGGTCGTCCTCGTCACCGGCAGCGCGGGCTTCGTCGGCTTCCACACCTCGATCGCGCTCCGCGAGCTCGGCGCCGGCGTCCTCGGCCTGGACAACGTCAACGACTACTACCCGACGTCGCTGAAACGCGCGCGCCTGCGCGAGCTCGACTCGAAAGGCGTGCACACCGTCGAGGCGGACGTCAACGATCGAAACGTCCTGAGAGACGTCCTGGACGCGTGCAAGTTCACGCACGTCCTGCACCTCGCCGCGCAGGCGGGGGTGCGGTACGCGGCGAAGAACCCGGGGGCGTACGTGCACTCGAACGTCGCGGGGATGGTGAACGTGATGGAAGAGGTGGTCAGGACGAGTCCGACGCCGAGCGTCGTCTTCGCGTCGTCGTCGTCCGTGTACGGGCTGAACACGAAGGTGCGGTGCTTCTCGCTCGGCCACCACACGTCATGATGCCACGTCATCGGTGCTTATCTCTCGGTCACCACACGTCATGCCACGTCATCGAATCATATCCAATCGTATCGTATCAGAACTCACCGCCGACCGATCGAATCGCGTCTCTCCGCGTCGTCCATCCGACAGGTGCCCTTCTCGGAGGACGACGTCACGGACACGCCGGCTTCGCTGTACGCGGCGACGAAGAAAGCGGACGAGCTCCTCGCGCACACGTACAACCACATCCACGGCGTCGCGATCACGGCGCTGCGATTCTTCACCGTGTACGGCGCGTTCGGCCGGCCGGACATGGCGTACTTTTCGTTCGCGAATCAGATCGCGAAGGGGGAGCCGATCAAAATTTTTCAAGGCGAGGACGACGCCGGCGGGGCCAAGGAGCTCGCGAGAGATTTCACGTTCATCGGCGACGTCGTCTCCGGCATAATCGCGTCGCTGGAGACGTCGGAGGCGTCGGGGAAGAAACCGGACGGCGCGAAGCCGAAGTTTAGGGTGTATAACCTCGGGAATAAGACCCCGGTGACGGTCTCCGAGTTTGTCGGGGTGTTGGAGAAGCACTTGGGGAAAAAAGCGATTCGCGAGTACGTCCCGATGCCGAAAACCGGGGACGTGCCGTTCACGCACGCGGACATCTCGCGCGCGCGCAGGGAGCTCGGGTACGAGCCGAAGACGTCGCTGGACGACGGTCTGAAGATTTTCGTGGAGTGGTACAAGGGGCACTATAAGAACGGCGCGAATAGCGCGGAGCAGCAGTACATTCCGGCGTAGAGAACGCCTTCGCGGTGCCTTCGCGTTGATGCGGACGAATTTATTTTTTAAGATCCGAGTCGTCGTCGACGTCATTCGCTCTCGTGCGTATTGACATCGCTAGGGTAAAAACTGCTACGTAATTCATCGCTTCGACGACGCGTCGCTCCCGTCGGTTCGACCCGCGTTCTAAACGCGAGCGCACACCGGGTTCGCGGGGAGCGGCGCCGTCGAGAGGCGGATTAAATGCTACCTTCTCTTCTTAAGTTACCTCTTCTTCACCGTACCGTAGTTTTTTCGCGTACAGTAGCGTCGTAAACTCCTTCTCTTCCTCCTCATCACTCATCAGTCCACAGACGCGAGCAACGCGACGCCGCGCATGACCCACTTCGACGTCGGCTCCTGCGTCCTCACCGTGAACGTCGTGATGAAGTTGAGCCCCGTGCGCTTCTTCACCTTGTACGTCGGCGCCTCGAAGACATTCTTCGTCGGCTTATCCTTTTGCTGCACCCCCGTGACGTACAGTACGGGCAGCGGCGTGAACAGCTTCTTCGGCTCCGAGTCGACGAGGCAATTCATCTTCCCGTCCCAGCGGCACCCCTCGAGGAACAGCCCGTACACGTACACGCCCTCCTTCGGCTCGTCCTTGAGCTGTTCGATCTCTTTCGGCGGGTTGGTCACCTCCGACGTCATCACCACGTCGTCAAGCGCCCACTTATCCTTGGCGTGCAGCCGGTTCACCTCCTGCTTCATCGCGGTGAGGAACCCTTGCGGGTTGAAGAACCCGGTGAGCCAGTACCCTTTCGGGCGCCCGCGGTGGAGCCACCGGTCGAGTTGATCGTGCCTGCGGAGTAACCCTTGGAACCACGACCCGATCGTGGACGACTCCCATGACTTTTTGAGCCACGCGGAGGGGATGCTCGCGTTGAAAAGTTTGTCCAACGCCTCCACGAGGTCGCCCGCCAACGCGATCGTGCCCGCGATGGCCAGCCGCAAGTCTCTGAGCGTCTTCGTCGTGAGGTTTATTATGATGTTCAGGCGGTCGATCTCCTGGCGCAGGTGCACCGTCAGCGGCTGCGTCGGCCCGCCCGGGAGCTTTCGGAGGAGCTCCTTCGTGACCTCGGGTTGGAACTCGGACGGCACCTTGCCGAGCAAGTCTTCGCAGATGCCGTCGACGGTTTCCTCGGGCGACATCCCGCCGCCGCCGCCGCCAGCCTTGGGCATCGTGGAGACGACCGTGTCGATCATGCCCGCGACCGCGAGGGTGCGGAACGTCAGGTCCGCGTTCGGGTGCAGACCGAAAATCTCGGGGGATTCCTGCGACGGGAGGTCTTCGATCGCGGCGCGAAACTTGGCGATGTCCGTCTCGTCGGGGACGACGTACCCTTTGAACAGCTCGAGGCCCTTCTCCAGCGACCCCTTGTTGAAGTACTGCCCCGCGTACGTGTCCATGAGAAGCTCGTCGAACGGATCCGTGATTCTCCCGCCGTACTGAATCTGCGAGATCATGTACGTCACCGTCGGCCACGTCGGCGAGTTGAGCTTCTTGGCGTCCATCTCCATCGTGTGGTTCTGCAGAAACTGCACGCACGCGCTGAGGTCGGACTGGTTGAACTCGTACAAGATGTTCCACCCGATCGGGCCAAACTTCCTGCGCTCCTGGACGATCGAGTGCATGTAGCACATCACGAAGAGCATCTGCCGCCACTCGTACCGCCCGACGGCGTCGAGCATGTCCTGGTTGACCCACGCGTACGAGTTTCGCAACCCCGCGCGCATGCCAACCGGGGCTTCGTTCGTGAGCTTGATGGACATCTGCAACAGCCCGATGGGGATCTCCGGGTGCGGCTCCGCGGTGATCCAGAGGCGGAAGTCCTCGTGGAGTTCCTCCGCTTTCGTGAGGTACGTCTCGACTTCGGTGAGGTAGTTGAGACCGAGGTGGGTGTTTTGGAGCAACACCCACTGCCCCTCCAGCGTCGCCGTCGTCATCATCTTCCGCGCGACGATCTCCTGGCCTTGGCCCATGGAGACGCCCTCCATCTTGATCTTCTTCCGCTTCGCGAGCTCCTCGATGAGCTTCGTCGGGTCCGCGCCGGGCGACAGGATGCAAATCACGGGCACGAACGGCGTCGTCTCTTCCCACGTCTTCTCCATGGACAGAGGCACGGACTCGACGAACTGTTGGCCGATGGCGTCGGCGATGTACTCTTGCGCTGCGACCATCGTTCGGTCCTCTCGAAGCGCCTTGACGATCATCATCTTCTCAAACTTCGTGATTCGGTCCTGGAAGTCCGGAACGTCCGCTCCCTCCGGGGCTTCGAGATCGTACCACCGCCGCCACAGCCCGTCGCTGCGTTGGAACGACTCGAGAATGTCGGAAAAGCTCGGAAGCTTCGAGAGCGCGACGATGTCGAGCCAGCACCGGTCGGGGATCCAATCCTTCGGCTTTCTCGCGACGGACTTGATGTCGAGCGAGCCCCCACCCTTGAGGAACACGGACACGAGCTCCGCGCCGAGCTCGCCGGAGCTCACGAGAATCTTATTCGTCATCATCAGCGCGAACGTCAGCTTATGCCGCTCGAACAGCCCGCGTTGGATGTACAGGTAGATGCTGTACGTCATGTGCGAGATTATGTTCGCGATGCGCTTCGCCGGCATCTTCGCCTGCTCCGCGTTGTCGATGGCGAGCTCGTAGAGCTGGTTGAACTGCTTCAACGACGTCTGGTACATCACGTTGCACGTCGCGAACTCCGCGATGAGGAAGTAAATCAGCGTCGCGCGGTGCGCCACCGGGCGGTACTCCTCGCACGCCTCGGTGATTTTGATGTTCGTCTCCGACGCGGTGGCGAGCTTCTCGTTGACGTCCTGCGCCGTCTGCTTCGTGTTGTTGAGGACGTCGATGAGCTCGACGTCGTCCAACAGATTCCCCGTGGAGTTGGACAGGCGGAAGAGCAGATCGTCCTCGAGCTGTTTGATCTTCTTCTTGTACGACGTCACCTCCTCCACGAGCGCCTGCCGCTGTTCCTCGAGCTCGTGCTTCTCCTTCAGGATGAGCTTTCCCAGGAGCTGGTCTTCGAGGCCGACGGCGGTGACGGTGAAGTCGATGATCGTCACCTTCGCGCTCATCTCCGGAGAGTAGTGCGGGTTCGGAAGCCGCGTCGTGCAAAACAGGCTGAACGTCTCCGTGAAGTCGATCTCTTTGTCCATCTGGATGATGAGCGACTTGCCCTTTCGGACGACGCGTTTTTCGAGCACCGGATCCAGCATCGGGTCGAGCTCCTCCTCGATGTTCTCGATGAGCATCGGCTTGCCGTAACTCATCGCGTCCTCGAGGTGGTTCCTGAACTGCTTCTCGCCGAGGGACGTGACGCGCAGCATGTTCATCTCTTCTCTGGACTTGATCCACGCCGTGCCTTGGCCTTGCGGGTCCACGAGCACGGGGTACCGCGTCGCGCGCGTCACCATGATGCCGTTTTGAATGGACAGCTCGTCCGTGGGCAAGCCCTGGAGGTTCCACTCGCCGATCTCGGACTCGTCGACGAGGAACCTCGTCACGTCGAGGTTCTCCGTGACCGGGATGCCGCGCTCGACGCAGTCGCCGTAAAAGTCGCGGCTCAAGAGCAAATCGCGGAACTCCTTGTTGAACGGGCCGAGGTAGGACACGAACGACGACGCGAGCGCGCAGTCGCCCGTGAGTCGTTGGATTTGCAAGTCGAATTGCTTCGACTGCTCCGTCCAGCGCACCTCCTCCCCCGCGAGCGCGGAGATGAGCGTCGTCGCGGCTTCCATCTTCCTCTGGCACGCCGCGGCGTCGTCCTCGAGCGCTTGCTTCTGCGCCATCGCCGCGTCGAACTTGGCCTGCATCTCGTCGAGGTTCGCCTGCACTTTCGCGAGCTCGTCCTCCGCGGCTTGCTTCGCCTTCATCGCAACCTTGAGCTCCGCCTCCGCGGCTCTCAGCATGATGATCTTCGGGTCGACAACCTTCGCGACGAAGTGGTACGTCTTCATCGCCTCGCACCAGTTGCACAGACCCGCGACGGAGCCGGACGCCTTCTGCGCCATCTCGAAGTTGAAGTCCGGGGCTTGCAGGTACGGCTCGAGGAGCTCGCACGTCTCGTCGTTGATCTGCTCCTTCGGAAACGCCATCAGCTTGCCCAAAAACTGCGTGTCGCCCATCATCTTCATCGTGACGTCTTTGTAGTTGTCCGAGCCGTTGATGACCATCGCGCCCTTGACGTCGTGCCACGTCACCGGCGACGACATCGGGAACTGTCGCAGCACGAGCACCGCGTCGAAGATGCGCTTGACGACGTCGGGCGGGTTTTTCAGCGCCTTGAGCGCGCCGATGTCCTTCGCCGAGATTGAGTTCAACGCTTCCACCGCGGCGTCGAGCGCGGGCTTCGCCGCGGCCAAGTCGCGCTCGGCGTCCTCCTTCACGATGGAGATCTCGTCCGCTTTCGCGGAGACGCCCTCGACGATGACCGCGACGCGCGCCTTTTCCTTCTCCGCGATGGCGGTGGAGGCGGAGATTTCCTTGAGGAGATCCGCGGCGTCTTTTTGCGCGACGGCGAGGTCTTTGTTCTTCTGCGTGAGCTCAATCTGCATGTTCTTCACGTCCGCTTTCGCTTCGAACAGCTTGTTCAGACCGCTGTTGATCTTGTCCGCGAGCTGTTTGACCTCGTCGAGCTTCCGCTGATACAGCGCGCGGTAGCCGTCGATGAACGACAGGTACGATTTCGGCGTCACGTAGACGTTTCTGCGGAACTTTTCAAAGTACTCCTTGCACGCGCGCGTCACCGCGACGTGGACGAACCCCATGTGCTTCTGGAGCTCGTGCTTCGCCTTGTCGTCGCACGCCATCTGGAAGTCGCCGATGAACTTCGTGGACACCGCGATGAGCGCCTCTTGCGGCCAAGGGAGGAACCAGTCGATCGTGCAGCCGTTGATGAGACCCGGGAAGTTTCTCGCGCGCGTGGAAAACTTATCCCCGACGGGCGAGAAGCACAGGCACGTGTGCAGGTTATCCCGAACGCGTCCCATGAAGAACGCGTAGAGGTTCTCCATCGTGTCAATGATCGACGGCGCCTCGCGCTTCATCACCGCGCGCATATCGTTCAAGATCATGTCCATCTCGTCCTTGGGGAACAGCCCCGCCACCTCGCCAGTCATCAAAATCTGGTTGATAAACTCGAGAAAGCCTTCGTCCTTGATCTCCGCGTCGGTGAAGATGAAGCACACCTTTTGGCCCTTCAGACCGGCAACCTTGTACAGCGCCTTGAGGTCCTCGAACAGCGCTACCTGGTTGTACTGCTTGCTGATCGTGATCTGGAACGTGAACGCGCCGGAGATGTACGCCGCGAGCCGCGTGAGCGACTGCTTCCCGCTCCCTCCGACGCCCACGAGAAGCGCCGAGCCGCGATCCATCGCCAAGAGTCTCGCGATGCGCATCATGTGCAGCAGCGCGTCTTGGAACAGCACCAAATCGAGCTTGTACGTCTTCGAGGTTTCGTTGAAGAGCCGCATCTTCTCGTCCGCGACTATTTTCACCGCGTCCAACGAGATCGTCGACTCGTAGAAGGACGGGTTCGCGTCGATCGTCTCTCCGGTGTCTTCGTCGTAAATCGGCGGGCGTAAAAAGTCCACGAAATACACCCGCTCCTTTACCTGCTTCGTGATATCCGAGCTGAAGGTTTTCTTGATGATGCTCGTGATGAGCTCGTCCGTCCAGTTCTTGTCCTCGTACGTGGTGAGCTTATCGACGAACACGCGCTCGCACTCGTGCCGCCACGCGGCCACCAGGTACCCGTCCGGAGTGGTGACGTCGCCGCCGAACGGCGGGTGCTCCACGCCGAGCTTGAACCGGTCTCTCTCCGCGAGGATCAACCCTTGGAACACCTTCGAGAGCTCGCGCATGTTGAACAGGTAGTGAAACTTCGCGGGAGTGGGCAGCATCTTCGTCTGGACTTTATTCCACAGCTCGATCGTGATCGGGACGAGCTTGAGCGCGGCGTCGTGAAGGTCTTCGCCGCACGCGTCCGCCGCGAATCGCCCGGCGACGAGCTGCCCGAAGATGTTGTTGATCGCCGCGACGGACGGCAACGGCACGTTAAAGATGGCGAAGTGTCGCTTCAGGCGGTTCGGGATGTCGTTCTTGCCGCCGCCCGGGGTGTTCATCGCCGCGAGGTACTGGCAGTCGACGATCATCTTCATGTCTCCGATGGGCTTCTCCAACGAGTACATGCCGCCTTGCTCCAAGAGCTGCCGGACGATCTCGTTCGTGGTCTGGTCGCCCCAATCGTTCATCGCGGGCATGGAGATGTCGTCCACGAATACGAGGAGCTTCTTCCCGCCGGGCGGGCCGAACGTCCTGCCCTGGCGCTTCTCCACGGACGCCTCCACGGTGACTTGGAAAATTTCCGGCGTCGTGAGCGACGAAAACGTGATCGCCTTGGACGCCATCTCCTCCGGGTCGAACGAGTCCATGAACGACTGAATCGTCGTCGTCTTTGCGGTTCCCGGCCCGCCGACGAACAGCGAGCTCTTCCCGACGCTGGAGACCATCTTCAGCACGTACTCCAGACGCACGGAGTCGAGCGTGGGGATCACGAGAGACGCGAACTTCGGCGTCTCTTGCTCCACGGGGTAATGCCAATCCGGTACTCGGTCGGCCCAGTGGTTCCACTCCGCGTTCTCGTCGTCGACGTAGTACTCGAAAAACGTGTCTCTCTCCTCGTCGCGCCACGCCGGCGTGTTCCCGGCGCTCAGCTCCACGAGCTTCTTGTTGAACTTGGGTCGGTCTTCCAGCGGAAGCATCCCTCCGATCGCCCAGCACGTGCAGTAGATGAACAGCCGTTCGTAGTGGCCCTCGCTGAGCGACTCGCCGCCCGGCGCTGCGGCTCCGAGGACGGCTTTCAGCATCGTGAGCAACGTCGTCACGGAGCAAAAGTCTCGAGACACGTGCTCCCACGGGATCCCGCTCATGACGGGCTTGCACGTCATGGCGATCTCGTGCGTGAGCTCGTCGACGTACTTTTCGAAGAGCGGCGCGAGCGCCGCGGATTCCGTCGCCTTGCGCGTCGCTAGCCACGACGCGACGACGGGCTTCCACGTGAGCTCCGTCTCGGAGACGAAAATGATGCCGGCGCGTGAAACGGTCGCGGGGGATGCGTTGTTCAGGTTTTCCGGCTCGAACATCGCCTTCATCGTTCCGGACATCTGCACGCGGTCGCCGTTGGCGAGCGTCAGGACTTTGTTGTCGTCCAGCACCGTGTTCAAATTTTCGATCCAAATCGCGTCGACGGGGCCGTCGAGCACGATCCACGTGTTGTTCTTCTTCTCCTTCGCGGCCCGTCGCCACAGCACCGCGAA
>Ga0209630_10004217_pt1 | contig 12720 bp, 18 predicted proteins | sample COG_01_FD_184745 | JGI IMG/M metagenome (GOLD analysis project Ga0209630, IMG submission 184745) | Pelagic Microbial community sample from North Sea - COGITO 998_met_01 (SPAdes) (version 2) | ecosystem: Environmental > Aquatic > Marine > Neritic zone/Coastal water | place: Helgoland, sampling... | reverse complement strand
TTTGGGGACTGGTGCGCGGGTTTAAGCGTTGTAAAGTACAGTGTCCAATCATGGAACAGTGTTTAAAGGCAAAGGATATGTTATCGTATTTCGACAGGGGAGAAGCGTTGTTTATGGCCAGTGGTCATCAGCGTAAGAAGAGAAAGCGTTAGTATATAAAGATGTTTTGTTTTGTTTACAAATGTGGGTAGAATACGCCCCCGTCGTGGAGGACGGATCACTCAACGGTTCCGTGTGCCACCAAACTATTTCGACAGTACCCGAGTCCCACCAATGGAGTGTTTCGACTTCTTCGGCGGGCCGTGGTCACCATAAGCATGGTGGTGACGTTTGTCCTGGCGCAGCGGGCCAGGATGTGTACGGCCACACGAGTAGTAGTATTTACGTGGCAGACGGACATGGAAAAGACGGCCTTGAAGCCGCGAGAGACGCGGTCGCTGTAGTCCCTGTCCTCGAGCAGTTGGTTCAACCGGTAGACTTGCTTTTGTATCCCGAAAAATTGGCGGACCGACTGCGAATTGCGTTGGTCGACCACCTGCAGCGCTCGACGCACATGACGTCAGGCGCTACATTTGTGCAGATGATTTTGGTGGCGTTCAAAGGCCGTCGTTGGGCCGTCACGATAAATATTGGCGATAGCGAAGCCTTGCTAGTGTATCAAAATAAAGTGCACGTGTGTTCTTCGGCACACATTTGGGACGATCGCGCTATGTATCAGCGCTACGTGACCCATTCTAGAATACGAAAACCGGTTTGCTACAACCGGTGGAATGCGAGTGATTACCATTTGCGGGATCCTGATGGCGGTCATCGCCCAATGATGTTGTACGACGTATGCGACGGACGTGTCACTGTCAATAAAACAAATGTGGAATGGATATCGAACCTTTGGTGCCGTCGTAATCGTCCTCAAATACGATTTGGCACCCAGTCGGTGCGTATGCATGCAGAACCGCATGAAAATTGGGGTTCATGCGTGTTGGTCGGCGGTCGTGCGCGGGGACAGGTGATGGCAACTTATGGCGATGCGATGGAACGAGAGCAAACGGGTGTACCATTTCAATTGGTGCATGTGTACGTGCACGAGGTACCGTCAGACGAAGATGTAATAGCTGTCGTGCAGTCGGACGGTGTGTCAAATAGCCTTACTCTAGAGATGTGTGGCAAGTTGGCGCGGTACCAGCGGGATGTCAACAAATATGTGCAAAGCATCGAAGCTCCGAGGGATGATCTCTCCGCAGGCATGGCGTACTTTTCAATCGTTGAATGACGATTCCATATCTAGCGCACTCAGGCATTTTTGGCAGATTGGACACGCTTTTGCGGCACTCAGCGACGCCGCCATGTTGTGCCCACGCTGTGTGATGATTGCGTTTCGAGACACTTTCGTGTCTTGTATGTTGAAGGAGCACCACGCAACGACTGTGACACAACAGAGGACAGAGGCCCAAATCGGTGTCCATCGAAATGTATATGGAAATCTATGTCGACACCTCAATGACCACAAAATAGCGGATTCTAGGACAATGGTTGCGGCAGTAGTGCCATATGCTTTTTTTATAGGCGTGTCGGCTATCGAAGTTTGTACACTTTTTTCAAAATAATATTCAGACGATCTTTCTGCTAGCCAATATAGAAGCACAAGTATCCCTACTCGATCAACGAAAACTGACACCAGACGATATACAATCACAGGTACCAAAATATAACGCTTATAATCCTTGGCACAGAAACTGAGGGCGCAAAACATCGCGAACGCAAGTGTGTGCGTTTGTACCGCCCAATTGTTCATGGACCATGATGTGACGATGCACTGGATGATGAATGCTCTCTGTGTATTTAATCGTTGCCATGTGTCTGACACGGCTCCAAAAGGGCCGTGTTCTGCGGCCATGAATTGGAGGATGGTCGTAGCGCATAGAATACCAGACCAATACATATCGGTTGGTAGCGTGATGGCTTGCCAAGACATTGTGGACGCCAATGCCATGACAGACGGAATGACGAGGGCGCACTGGCACCACACTCCGTGTTTATTCCACATTTGATTTAAAAAATAAAGAACTTATATATTCTTTTTGGGATATAAAATCCACGCACTCGTGTAAAATAGTATCGCAGCAGCATCTTGCCACTCGAAAATATCTTGCATTTGAACAATATCGGATATGAGCGTGGCTATAGGGTGAACGCATTCGAAAATGGCAATAGCATCTGTGCTCATTTTTGACGAGAAATGCGCGATGACCCAATACTTGCACGCCACACAAGTGCCTCCGGCAACGACAATAGCCATCCATGCATCTAAATGGTATACATAAGCAGCCGCGACGTGCTGTGGGTTCCAAACAATCATGAAAAGAAACATAACAACAACACCAATAGTCGCACCCCTCGTAATATGTGCGAGGGGTTCTTTTTCAAGCCGATGCAACATCACAAACCATTCGGTGAGGCATGCGACTTGTACGATACTGGCTACAAGCGCTACCCAAATCATCCAGAGTTCCTGTTTCCACGAGACGCCTGTCCAAATGAATAGTGTCCCCAACATGGCTAGAAGGAGTGCTCCACATCGCTTGGCGTCCATGGGGGCACGTATCCTCAAAGCGACACAGAGAGGCACGAAGGGTTGAAACGAAACGGACACGCGGTATCCTGTCCATAGTACAGCGAGCGAATACATGAGACTTGGAATGACCCAACCAATAATACTAAACTTGCACCACCAACGCCACGAATGTCGCAGTGTGATTTTCTGTCTCATTGTGCCGAGGCCTAAGAACACGGCGATGACGGTCATTCTCAACCATAGCATATGTAAAAGCGAAGCGTCTGGGTCGTTTCGCACGAGCCAGGTCAAAATGTTGTCCCAACACGCGTGTCCGAGAGCAGATAGGAAGAGTGTCGCGACAATCATGTGTACCCTCAACCGCGCATTATATACTATATAATGCGCGTTTTGCGAGGTGATGTATCGTACCAACGACAAGCCATTTATCACTCGTTTCGACATGATTCGAACGATTGCTTCGGTTGTCAGTGCCATATGTCTGCTGGCGCTGACCATTGGACTGTTAGTAGCCGGAGCCTACACATCGAAGACAATCACGAAATTGCAGTCAACATACCACCCCGAACGCCTGGGTGGTATTCTTTCGGACGCTTCGGATACCATGCACACGATTCATCAAACAACGACCATGTTGAAGTCGTCGAGAGGCGATGTCACGTTCATGGACGACATCCGCACGCTGATGCATTCCGTGGAAGACTTGTCTGTGGCACTGACAACGCTACACATTGATGAAGTATTAAAGGAGTCGTCTTCGTGGCGCCAGGGGGCCATACACATCGTAGAAGGTTTAAAAAAAACGTTAGCAAACCAACCTTAATTTTCAATATACCAAAGGTCTAAAAACAACGACCATACTAAATCTCCCAGTGAATTCTCGTCGGCATGACATTTCCACATAGCCCCAACCCAATTCAAGTTGCTCTGAGTCAGTACCGTTTCGCTGGACAAAGAATCGTACACAATGAAGAAACGCTTTAATACCTGCATCCAAATGAGCACGTTTGACAGACACCTCGTTTGTTTTGCCGTGGCTCTCGCCGACCCATGGGCAATGATTCCGTACATGCGATTTTGCTCTTCTGTGCCCGGTGGGCTAGAGTACCGTTCAACGTATGTGTCAACGGTATACGCACACTGTCTGTATATTTCAAAGACTGCTTTGTTTCGGATATCGGAGAGGCGTACATGTGTTAAAATATCAACGGGGAAGCAAGCTTTAATTACAGCGGCCGCCCGTTCCCTCGTCGAACCTTCTAGTTGGTCCATTCGAAGCACTGCCTCGCAAATAATATTCTTCAGATCAGTCTTTGTTGTTTCCAATGCATGAGAGAATTCAGTTTGTAGTGCTTGTAGGAAAAAGTGTTGCAGTACATTTTTTGGTGCCGTGTTGGTCAATGTGTTCAAGCTGGATTTCAATTTTTCAACTTGACCCTTCCACATCTCGTGCGCTTCGCCGCAATTCATGTACGTATTGCAGGAATCGTGGTATATATTCGAAAAACTATGAAACGTGGATTTAATAAAGATGTCTACACAAAAAGATTTATTGCATAAGCACGAATGTTATATATGTTTTGATCCCTGTGAAACGCCTACGCGATGTAAGTGCAATTCGTTCGTACATCGTAAATGCCTGACTGTGTTTTTAAAAGCCAGCGGGTCTGACTACTGCAGTGTGTGTCTACAGCCAGCTGATAATAGGCCCCGGCCGCGGTCCTGGGTGTGGTGCTGTATACGCATGTAGAATGAATACTATATAAAGACAAACTATTGTACATAAAATGTTACGTTTCCTATTATTAAGCGTTTTGATCTGTGTGACCCAAGCATTTTGTCCAGTTTCTCACTCGGATGTTTGGTCGTGCGTAGTCAAAGATGCATGCGTGAATAAGTATCAATTGCACTCGGCTATCCGCGCGAAAACGAAATCTCTCCGGCGCCAGTTCCTAATGGCCGTAGAGGGGTCCAAGTATCACCGTTTGTTCGAAGACTGTGATTCGGATCGAAATGGTTGCTTGGACATGGCCGACATCCTGGCTTCTGGGGCGTCGTGCCAACGTTCTTGTATGTGGAGACAAACAATGCACGATCTGTTATGTTAGTTCCATTCGACATACGGGACACGTTATATTCTCGCGAAGCCAGCGGGAAATACACTCTCTGTGAAAGACGTGCGCACATGGCAAGCACTGTAAATCGTGACGCATTATATTCTCCATACATATGGAACAGTCTTGGCCTGAACTTTGGTTCGGTTCGCGTCTCCTCAGACTGCGAAACTCCGGTTGGGTAACTGGCATTCGTATTCGATGCGACTGAAACGCGCGTACTGCGGTCTGCAAAACATGATGTCTAATATTGTTATCCACCAAAGAAACATTGCGGGTCGCATGGTGTATAACAACCTTAATATGCCTCCCACGGCTTGTTGTATAGGGTGCAAGAAGAGCTCTCATGTCGTACGGCGGGTTGTAGACGACGACATGCTGTCTTAACGTCGCGTGCAGCGTTGAAACGTTTACGTCATGGCGAAGAATGCAGTTAAGTTCAGTAGACATCTACGCAGACGGTGTTAAACTTAAATATGCATTTTATGTTCCCTTCTTTTCCTGTGTGGTCTCTGTTGCTGCTGCCACAGGAAAAAAATTCGCGTATGTGGCTAAAAGTTTGGGCTTTAATTTGGGAATATTGTCTAGTTCCTGGCCAATGACAATACCACAGACGAAACCTATGATAAAAAGAAACATTTAATTAGTCTTTTGTATTTACTTTAAATAGTACGACTTTGGTTACGGTGTTGCGGGCATTTCCCCAGAGAATAGTGGAACTTCCTCTTCCTCTTTGTCTATCTCAGACACTGTGTCGTTCTGGACGGTTTTGGGTCTGTTCCACCACGTTTCGATATGCATTTGCACGGACGGTAGAGGCAATTGTTGACCCATCCACACGCCTAAGATCCATCCAAATATAAATTCCAACATTATAGACTATACTCCTGCGGTTTGTGGCCCTTATATAATCAAATTTACAACGCGGCTATGCTTTCGGAAATGACTTTCCAACGAGCCCCGTACGGCAAAATGCTTTTCAACCACTTATTTCCACCTATTTTATACTGATCTGCCAACTGAGACACTCTCACGATGTGTACAGCGGCAAGCGCCCCCACCGTTTTGGGCCCAATGCCGCGTAGGCGTAGCAGACATTGGGGGGCCGGTGTGGCTCGCTTTTGAATGCGCGTCGTTGTACGTCTCGAAAAAGTGAGCTTCATAGGGTTACGATTCCCTTTCTTTGGCTCCGGGCGAGATTTGACCGCTTCGACCTTTAGAAGAGTCGTCTTTCTCACGATGTGACGACAAAGAGTGGCGAGTGCTTTTGCGTCATCAATCGCCACGTGTGCGTTATAGTCACGTTTAAAGATATTTTTATATAAAATCGGCTGTGAGTATGATTTATGACCCGGCAGTAGTTTACGGAAAAGATGCAGAGTATCGACTTTCGCGATTTCAGGCATGTGCACGGAATGGCGTTCGGCACACCCCTGCAGAACTTTGAAATCAAAGCTATTTCCGTTGTGTGCCAGCCATAACGGTTTCTCGCGCTCCAAAGTGAATCGAAGAAGACCCGAGAGAGCGTCCTTCTCCGAAAGAAACATCGGGCCCGACTCTGGTGCATTATGCCAACGTACAAAGTCTTTGGCCCGATGATCTACTCGTCTTGCGAGCCATACCCCAGGGGACTCTTCAATGGAAAACATATGGCGATTTACAGAATGGCGTTTGACCAAAACTTTGGACCAAAAGTCGATGGTTCGCGTCGGGTGCTGATACGTGTCTTGGAAATACTGGAAAAATTGTTTTGTTGTTCGAAGAGGCACGTGGGAAGGCACTGGGTTCACCAATGCTTGGTATGTTCGCGTAGGTGTTTGCCAATCGACAGCGCCAATTTCTAAAATTCTCGTCTCGTACCGCTTGCTACCGGGTGGCCGCACACGGTCGGGTATTTTTGAAGAAATTGTCGTTTCCAAATCGACACAAATGCCGTTGGGTATTGTCATTTGGATTCGTCATCTGGTTTAAATACACGAAATATAGAAACAGTATTTATAAGATACCTGTTGTATTGTATGCTCTGTCCAGAATATTTTATGGCGGTGGCCTCTATGTGGTTTTTTTGGGCTGACGTAGTATTGTGTGTTGCGATATATCGTGCCAGTGCCTCTTTCGCGCCAAAGAAAAGAGTATTTGTCTATTTGTCTGTGGGTTGCATGATGATGTCTGGCATTGTTTTGGGATTTCAAATGTATAGCACCTGTTCTAGAATATTTTTGACATGGGGTTCTGTCACACTTGCGTTTCATTTTTGCTGGGCTGTTGTCGAAGTATGCTCTGCAGCTTTTCTCGACATTAAGGCCGACTTTTCGGATGTCCATGCGATAGCTTAAACAGCCTTATGAACGTGTCCAACAAGACGCGGTCAAACCGCACTGACACATGAAAATAAATCGTATCTCCCGAAACCCATTCGTCCTCAGCGTTTACATGTCCATCGTCACTCCACGTCGCATCCGTTTCACACGACGTTTCCAAAAACTCGCCAAGATTTTCAGAGTAGGTCAGCGCGCTCTTGTACGAATCGTGCGCCCGTTGAACCAGTCGCTCGAATGATTGTTGGTCAAATGAAATCCAAATTTGACCGTGGTTATCCTCGCAGGAGTTGTCGGTCTCGTATCCCGCCGCCCAAATCATCTTGAGTGTTGAAACTAAGCCCGTGTCCACAAACACGGGTCCACAGAACGGCGTGTTGACACGGGCTTGTGCGTGCTCATAACCGACGATGTCAGATACCGCAGAATCGTCCAGAGAGCTTGTCACGGGTCCTTCTGGTGACACGAATGTGGCCAAAGCGTTCGAAAACGCACTGACAGTGGCGTTGGACATAGTTTGGTATACGCAAAGGTAGGTGTTAAATATATATTTTAAATGTTCATTTATTGTTTAGATTCTTCGTCTTTTCCTCCTTCTACTTGGGGCGTTGGTTTTGGACGGTAAGTGTACAAATAAGTGGCTACTGCAACGGCGCACGTGACAGTGACAGCAGTGGCAATTTTGCTCGCTTGTGTGAACGTCATGTGTCGTATATCACGAGTCTATTTATAGGTTATTTACAGATGCCGCCATAGAAGATAAAGACAAAGCAAATGCCCGGCATGATCACGAACGTAAACATAAGTATTTTGAAAGGCAGCCACGTAAATCTTCGACAGCACCGAAAATTTGCAGATTCGTGCGTTTTTTGTTGCACCATGAGGAGGTTTTCCCTGTAGGTGACGAATACGTTGTCGTAGATATCCTCGGCGACGCCCGGAAGAAATGAAAAATAGGTACGTTCAAACTCGTTGTCCATATCCATGAGCCATTCCATGACGAGCGTATTGCAAAACATATTTATAAAATCCGGCTCAGTGAAAATAACCCACAGGTTTGTAAGGTAGACGAGCAGGTTAAATCCGTATTCCATCAGAGTATCTGCAATAACATGATAAGACGTACTTGGGATCATTTTCCTCTGTCGAGTACGATCGACAATATTGTCCCAGATGAAAAAAGATTTGATGAAATAAAAGAGGGCCACGGCCGACATCATAATCTTCTCCTGTAGGGGCGCGCGGTTGGGACATATGCCACCGTCGTACACTCGTACTTGGTGCGAAACAATGGAAAAATACATAAGCCACTGAGTCAGAAACACCATGACGGGCAGAGCAAACAAAAAGCTAAAGATGTGTGAGCAATACACTCTGTTGCTTTTTTTCATAGCCTTGTTTTGATGACCCGTCGTCCAGTGGTAGTGGAAAAGACTAAACATGCCAAATTTAGGGTCAGAAAGGACTGTTTCGGCCTTTTCTTCGGTGGAGACGCCGTTCTCCTCGACTTGATCGGCTTTTGGCGTGGCGCATTCTGGCAAAACCTTTTTCTCGGTATTCGGCCCTGTGAACGTGTCACCACCCAAAGAGTTTCGGACGCCGGCTTGTAAGAATTCAACTGTCGACATGAACCCACTGTGTGTAGAAGCGCTTAATTGAAGAAAACATATTCTGTGAGTAAGTTAAAACAAATGATTTATATTCGAAATTATGTATCTAAGCACGGCAGTTCCCCTTTAAAACAAGTTTATCGAGCAAGTTGTATCCAACGATATCCAAGATGCCGGCGATCAAACCGACCAGGGCCACGGTGCGTGGATTGTAGTCGTCGTAGAACACGTTGTTCTCCAAATTGGCGACGTACGCATCGTCGTCCGCGAACTCTGTCGCGTTGAACCAGCCAACCAGACCAGCGAACAGGCCGATTTGCACCAACGAGAAAACGTTTTGAAGCATGAAGTGGATAGACGTTCCACATCCGGTGCGCTGGCCCTCGGGGACGCCAATTTCCTGAAGACCGTGGTTGAGAAGAGACCAGAGGAAAAGAGACCCGCTGATCACCATGATGGCGACGGAAATGTTGAAGAGGTTTTGATTCTGAATCGCCTCGTCCGAATCCGCAATGAGGGCCACGCACTCGGGCTCCACACGGGCCGGATCTGTGGCTGTTGAACCTCCAAGCTGACATGTGAGGTAACGAGGCTCCTCATCGGCCCCCTGTGGCGCGTTGAGGGCGGCGAGAGTGAGAGCACTCAACAAAGTCATTGTCCCGTATAAGACATTAAGATAGACAACGTGTGCAGTAATGCCGTGTTTTTCAAGAAAGCCCATGTGTAATTGATTCACAAGAGTGGCATTTATATAGCGTCTTTTTATAAAACAGTTCATCCCCTGACTCACGGAGAAAAAAATGTTCCGCCGACATTCACATTTTGGGGATTGTGCTCAAACGAAGACCACGAGGAAAAGCGAGTCAACATGACACCCATATTTTTTTGCAATCTGTTGTCGAGTTGACACTTCCCGAAAAATCACTTACTTAGATTGAATGAGATTTGGGGATATAATTTTATTTCTTCACTCGGAGAATAGTCTCCCTTTTTAAGTCAACATAATACTGTATTCGCGTATGGCGATATTGCTCTCGAGCCCACTCTTCGAGAGCTGCTTTTTTGACACGTTGAAACGCTTTTTGGATCTTGTCGTTGTCCTTGTCACCCCGAAGTGTGTTCGCAACCATTGACAAAACGTCTCTCTTTGCTTCAAACATGGCTTCGGCTCGCGCCTGCATCACGCGCGTTCGTTCAACATCGTCGTGATAAAACCAGTCCGAGGCAAACGGATTGAACGTTGTGTCGTAATACAGGTATAGTTCTTTGAATACGCGGTACGGGGTCCATTTTTGTATTGTTTCTTGAAGTCCGCGTTTGTAGTCCAGTGACCGATAAACCCGAGTCTTTTTTCCAGGACGCTTTGCGATCTTAGGTTCTGTTGGAGCGAATGGCATTGCGTGTGTTTGAAACATAACGTCGACAATGAAAACATTTAAATACGTGCATTCTATTCACGGAGAAAATGTTGCACCACACCCACACATTGAATTTGCATTCGGGTTTTCAAAGACAAAACGAGTACCCATAATATCTTCCTTCCAGTCAATCTCGGTGCCCAATAAGAACAGCATAGAAAGATGACACGTCCACAATGTCACTTCTGTAGACAATACCTGTGCATCCGCCTTTTGTGGGTTGGAAACGGGCTCTAAAACATATTCAAACCCGTGACACCCACCAGATCGACAATGGAATAAAATATCGGATCCACGCCGAGCCAATGCTTTCACAGCTCTCGAAGTAACGTGGATTGCCATTTGAATGTATTGAATCTTATACTGTGTTTTTTTATACACGTATTTCACTGGTAGAGACCATTCACCAGATTCGTCTCTGTATCGCGCATGGCACCACGAATCACCACCAACCCTTCGTGCCATCCGCGTAGCTCTTTCAGCGAATCGACCACGTGGCGTGTGCCGTAAAAAGGATGCTCGGCTACGTCGTCGTTCTTGATACCATGAGCAAGAGTAATGCATTTTACTTCTTCGATGTACATGTCCGGGAACCCTTCTTCCAACAAGAAACTGTACACGAATTCACAGGGGTAGCTCTGCACGGGTTGAATCTTGCTGGGAAATTTCCACTCACCACCGAGAGAAATCGGATGCCATTCGGTAACCATGAGGCGTCCAATCTTGCACAGTTTGGCGACTGAGTTTTGGCACGGGGTTTTGACGACACACTCCACCTCTGCGGGTCCCTTCGAAGTCATCACACTGTCACCCTTGCGAATGTCTTGGCACGGTTTGCTATTGCCGTCGGCCGTTTCGACTTGGCAGTGGCCGGCAAAGCATGGGGCCGACGCCGAGTTGTACGACGACATTCTCTCCGGCGTCGCGGTGACTTGACGGCCCGTCGACCGAAAGCGAGTGACGACCCGTTCACGATGTGTCGGCGTCGGCGCTGGCAGCTCGTTGAACGCCTTGTCGAGTTTGTCTCGTAAGTCGAGAAATGTCGCGCCACCGTACTCTTGAATGCCCTTATCGAGGAAGTTGTTGCACTGTTGCGTCCAATGTGCCAGTGCTAGAGACGGTAAATAGTGGCGTCCCCACTTGCGATAATGTTCGGACATGATGGCCTCGCGAACCTGACCGTTCAAATCTTCTTGCAGCTTGGGGTCGGTCACCGCTGCCATAAGACCGTTCAAGAACGTGTTGGCCTGTTCGGGGTTCATGCGTGCGATGCCGTGGCACTGGAAGATACCCATGGACACGATTTGACAGTCGGGTTGATCAGGTGCATCGTCAGAGCGCGTTAGTTCGTCAACTTTTTGCGCCGTTACTGACACGACCTTGTCGCACTCGATGAAGATGTCTCGCGTTTGCCCCTTGGTGATGCGACCCAGAGGCAGCGTGTATCCCCAATTCGTCTTTACGATTTCCGGCATTGCGATCGTGCCCTCCGTCTCAATGTTCAATGTAATGGAGCGGTCCACGGCCGTGCCCAAATTCGCCATGGCGTGCACGAACACGGTGCCGAGCGTGCCAATGTCGGGGATGAACGAATACGAACCCTGTGTGGACCGCGCAAGTTCGACCAACAGTTTCGAATCGAGGTTGTAGCCGAAGCCATACGTATTGACAACGATGTTGTCACAGCCGTCCATGGCGTTTTTGAGCATAGTGACCTCGCCGCGCGGTGGGCGATAATTCGGCTGTCCGTCCGTCAAAAGAAAGATGGTACCGGCGGTCGAGCCCAACTGTTGGAGACCGAGTTCGAGACCGGCCCAGATGTTCGTTCCACCACACGGATTAATGCCAGCAAGGGCGACTTCGAGCTGAGCCTTACCACCGGCGTCCATTTTGCGCAGGGGCATGACCATACGGGCGTCGGTCGAAAACGTTACGACGGCCGCCCGGTCTTGTGGGCGAAGTCCGCACACACAAGTACGAATGCCGTGCTTGGTCACGTCCAGAATGGAAAACCCGTCCTGTTCGCCGGTAGAAGCACCGACTTCGTTATCCATGGACCCGGAAGTGTCTACCACGAATACGACGTTTTGCGGACCGGCTTCGCTGTCGTCCGAGTGTAGCGTGACTTGGGTCAGATGTCCGCTTGTACGAATCGTACCCGAAATCGTATCAGGAACTTTGTCGACCACGGTCGTTTGGACAAGTGAGTCGATGAGACTTTTGAGCGTGTAGTCGGTGACCAGTTGGTCGACCGACATGGGTTGACGTGTCAGTGGGGACACGCCGTTGTGCTGAATGGCTTGAATTATCGCTGCGCGTTCGTAGGAGTGTCCGTCGGGCGCTTTAACGGGGTCCATCATGACACACATGGTGATGGGACACACGAGTGCAGAGTTGTTCGCAAGTGTAGCCATGTTTCAAGGTATTATTTAATTTGTTTCCCTGATGATTTAACTATTCGTGTCATTTAATTTTTTTTTCCCTGTCGTTGAATTACACTGTCGTCATAGACACATTCTTCGGAAATCTCTAATCCATTAGAGATTTTTGCGCCAATTTTTTTCCGGAAATCTCTAATCCATTAGAACAATTCTCTAATCCATTAGAACAATTCTCTAATCCATTAGAACAATTCTCTAATCCATTAGAACAATTCTCTAATCCATTAGAACAATTCTCTAATCCATT
>Ga0209630_10004216_pt1 | contig 12728 bp, 9 predicted proteins | sample COG_01_FD_184745 | JGI IMG/M metagenome (GOLD analysis project Ga0209630, IMG submission 184745) | Pelagic Microbial community sample from North Sea - COGITO 998_met_01 (SPAdes) (version 2) | ecosystem: Environmental > Aquatic > Marine > Neritic zone/Coastal water | place: Helgoland, sampling... | reverse complement strand
CCCGCACCGCCAGGCGCGCAACGAGCGAGCGACCGCGATCGCGAACCGCCGCATCCGCACGGACAAGGCGATCGAGCACATCAAGACGCTGAAGGGCGACCCGGACATCCTGTACAAGCACACGGCGAACTACGCCGCGCGATTAGCGACCGCGCCCGCGAACTCGCTCGTGGTGTACCTCGCGGACCTGGAAGAGCCCGTGAAGGAGGAGGTGGTGAAACTTCCGAAGAAGAAGAAGGCGGAGGGCGAGGAGGGCGAAGAGGAGGAGGAGGAAGAGGAAGAGGAGGAAGAAGGACCCGACTCGGACTTAGAAGAGGAGGAGGAGGGGGAGGCGTCGGGAGACGCGCCCGCGGAGGGCGCCGCGGAGGGCGCCGCGGAGGACTACGGCGGCGCGTCGATGAAGGACGGCGAGTTCGACTACTCGAAGATGTTTTACCGGTACGTCGCCGTCGCGGGCACGGGGAAGCGCGGCGCGCACGACTGGATGCTCGGCAAGACGCTCGAGCGCCCGAAAGGCGAGGTGGACGAGAACGGCGAGCCGGTCCCGCCCGCGGACGGCGAAACGCCCGCGCCCGCGCCGTTATCTTTCTCCCTCGTCGACGCCGACGAAGACGGCCACCGCGCGCCGTGGATCGACGTGAAAAACGTGATGCACCCGTCGCTCGACCCGACCAAGCCGGTGACGTTCCTGAACGGCATCCCGCGCGTGGGCGCGTACTTCGCGACGCCGATCACGCTCGCGACCGGGGAGATCGCCGGGATGCTGTGCGCGGACACGCTGAAGACGCCGAGCGGCGGGAGCGGCCTGCCCGTCTCCGAGGAGGACAAAGATTTGATTCGCGAGATCGCAGACGCCGCGGCGGAGGCGCTGAGAGACGCCGCGGAGGCGCGAGCGGAGAAGGTCGCGGAGGCGGCGGCGGCGCAGGCGGCGCTCAAGGCGAAGCTCGCGGCCGCCGCGGAGGAGGACGATAGCGACGATTCCGAGGACGAGGGCGAGGGCGCGGAGGAGGAGGGCGAGGGCGCAGCTGAGGCGCCCGCGGAGCCCCCCGCGGAGCCCCCCGCGGAGGGCGAAGACGCGGGCGAAGATGCCGGCGCCGACCCGGCGGCGGCGGCGAGGGCGGCGATGAAGGCGGCGATCGCCGCGATCAAGGCGGCGAAGAAGGTCCTGAAGCAGAAGAAGAAGCTCTTCCGCTGCGTCAAGGAGCTCCTCGCGGAGATCGACGACGAGACGCTCGCGGAGATTCGGAGCTACCCGCGCGCGCCGCCGCTAGCGTACATGGTCGTCAAGGCGTGCCTGTACACGTGCGGGCACAAAAAATTCGAGTTTGAGTCGTGGGCGCTGACGCGTAAACTCCTCGGCGAGGACTTCCTCGACGAGCTCCGGCGCTTAGACCCGACCGCGCCGAGGAAGGAGAAGGCTTACGCGGGCGCGACGGCGTGCATGAAAGGCTTGAAGCTAAAGGAGGTGATGCGCGAGAGCAAAGCCGGCAGCTTGCTCTTCACGTGGGTGCGAAATTTCATGCTCGCGCAGGACGCAGCGCATGAGGTCGCCGTCGCGAAGCAGTCGCTGGCGGATCTGGAGGCTGCGGAGGAGGCGAGAGCGATCGCGGCGGCGGAGGCTGCGGAGGCTGCCGCCGCGGAGGCTGCCGCGGCCGCGGCGGCGGAGGCGGAGGCGGCGGCGGCCGCGGAGGGCGGCGAGGAGGGCGGGGAGGCGCCCGCCGCGGAGTAGACTGGCTGGAGAAACTTTTTATCCGTTGACCGTTGGGACGTTTTCTTCTTCTTCGCTTTTCTCGTCGTCGCCCCCCGCGCGGATCTCGTCTCGCGCGTCATTCGCCCGCCCGCCGCGCCCCCCCCAACCCGCGCGCGGTCACTCCTTCGGCGCGCGTCATGTCGAAAGTGGCGATGCCGATGGTGCGCGACGGCGGCGTCGAGTCCAAGGACGCGGACGAGCTCAAGCCGTCGCCCGAGCTCGTGACGTACTACCGCGAAAAAGTCGCGCAGTTCGAGAAGGAGCGCGAGGAGCTCATCGCTCGCATCGACGCCGTCGGCGTCCGACGCGCGGAGCTTCACCAGAGCGAGTGGGAGCTGAAGAAGCGCACGATGGAAGTCAGCGAGCTCCAGAAGGCGCTGTCCGACGCGCACGCGTACCTTTTCGAGGAGCGCGACCGCCTCATGACGATGCAAGCGGAGAACGACGACCTGAAGCTGAAAGAGGTGGAAGACAGGAAGCGCATCGAGAACCTCCTCAAGGCGATGGACCCGACCAAGTCGGACATCACGCTGTCGCGCGACCCGCCGCCGGTGCCGCCGCAGGCGATGTCCGGCCCGCTCAAGGGCGTCAGGGAAGGTAGCAAAGACAGCGAGTTCAGGATGCGCGACCTGAAGAAGAAGTTCGTGCTCCCGTCCAAGAAGAACAAGGGCGGAGGAAAGACGGTGTACATGCCGGGCGACGAGGACGGCGAGTCCTCCAAACTGAAGATTCAGCAGCTCGAGACGATGATCGTGGAGCAGCGCAAGTTCGCGAACGAGCGCATCGCGACGCTGCTCGAGGACAGACGCATCCGAGACGCGGACGAGGCGCTCATTCGCGAGGCGGCGGATAAAAAAGTCGTCGAGCTCGAGGACCGCCTGAAACGCACGGAGGAGCTCCTGCAGCAGAGCACGAAGGATTACATCCTCCTTCGCACGACGCCGTACATCCTCCACGAGCAGCAGCAGCTGTTGAACGCGGAGTTGGAGTCTCTCTCGGGCGAGCGCGAGTCGTTGGACGGGAAGGTGAGGCACGCGAGGAAAGACGCGAAAAAACGCGCCGAGGCGGAGGTGGAGTCCTACATCGCCAACCTGCGCGACCAGCTCCAACGCAGATCCGCGACGGCGACGCAGTACGAGCGGCGCATATCCGAGCTCGAGTCGCAGAACGCCAACTACAAGAAGAAGCACCGGGAGATCGAGACGCGGCGCGCGATGGATCTCGAGGGGTTCACCGCGGACGTCACGACGCTGCGTCGGCTGCTCGCCGCGGTGGATCGAAAATTGCACCAGACGCGTCTGACGCAACGGCTCGACGACGACGAGAGGCTGGACATGCTCATGGAGCAGCTCGAGAAGCGCGCGCCGGACCCCGCGCCCGCGCCCGGCGGCGCGCACGGAGGCGTCGAGTTCCGCGCAAAGGACGGTCCGGGGATGGCGGCGCCGCTGGACGCGAAGGGCGTCGCGTTCGACGTTCAACACATTCGCAAGGCGCTGTCGGCGGTGGAGGAGCGGCTGTCGGACGCGCGCGTGAGCGCCGCCGCGGTCGCGGGGCAGACCGCGCAGGAGATCCACGACGCGGGGAAGCTCGCGGCGCACAACGCGGCCGCGAGCGCGCGCGCGGCCGGGGACGCGTTGGACCAGACGAGGGATTACTACTCCAACGCGGTGAAGGCGATGCCGAGGGGAGGGGCGGAGAACGTCGCCTTCGGCGGCGGCGCCGGGGCCAAGTCCAAGGCGAAGCCGTTAGGGATCCACAACCGCGCGTTTCGATGATGCGACGCGACGCGGGCGACGAAGACGCGCGATAGCATTGTAGTGGTTGTGTATTATACACGCGCGTCTTCTATGATTGATACGTATCTTCTAAAGAGACCGCCGTCCGTTCCGCTTCCGTTCCGAGACGATTAGCTTAACCTTACTTCTTCGAGCGCGCGCGCGTCGCTCGTTTTGGTTGCGTCGCCGGCTCCTCCTCCACCGGCGCCAGCGCCGCTTTCCGTTTCGTCGCCGCGCGCTTCTTCGGCTTCGCGGGCGCCGCCTCCGGCGCCGCCGCGGCCTCCGAGTCCGATTCGCTCTCCGCGCGCCTCTGCCCGCGCGTCTTCCTGGGAGATATCGCGGACAGTCCGAGCGCCGCGGCGGCATCCGCGCTCTTCGCCGGCGGCGGCTTCTCCTTCGCGCCCCCCTTCCCTCGTTTCACCGTCGCGACCTCATCGGGGGCGTCGTCTGAGTCGGATTCGACGTCGCCGTCGCCGTCTTCCTCTGCGGACAGGTCGTCGTCGTCGTCGTCGTCGCCATCGCCGCCGCCCGCGGCGAATCTGTCGGGGACCGCGCCGCCGCCGCCGCCGCCGCCGTCGTCGTCGTCGTCTTCGCTGAAGTGCCCGAGGTCGAAGTCGTCCTCGTCGTCCCCGCCCCTCGTCCTCAACGCCGGAAGCGCCGCCGCCTGCTTCGCGGGCGCGCCCAGCGCGCCGACCATCGGGACGCTGTCGTCCCTTCCGCTGTCCCAGTTCCTCGCCATCTCCGCGAGCAAACGCCTCGGCGGCGCGCTCGGCGCCGGCGCCGACTTCTCCTCGTCGTCGAGCAACACGCCCATGCCCGCGAGCGCGACGTCCAAAAGGTACGTCCCTCGAACGAGCCTCCCCGCGCGCGCGAAGTGTCGCGTCGTGTACGCCTTCAGCGACGCGACGTGGTCCTTGACGCCCTTCACGCCCGACAGCTCGCGCAGCGAGCGATGCCGCAGCAGCGCCGCGAGGCACCGCTGCGCGGGGTCGCAAAACCGCGCGTTGGAATTCCACGCCTTGATCGCGCACACGAACCGAAGCAACGCGACGCCCTTCACCGTCGCCGCGAGCGATTCCAACTGCGCGCACCCGATCGCACCGTTCGCGATCATCGCCTTCACCGCGACGAGAAGCGCGTGCGGGTGGTTCAGCTTGAGCGCTAAGCGCGCAGCCTTGTCGTGCTGCCCGGACGCCGCCGCGTTGGACAGCTCCTGCGTCGCGCCCGCCCTCGACGCGTTCGCCGCCGCCTCCTCCGCCGCCGCCTCCGCGGTGGCGTCGTTCCACAGCGTCAGCTTCGCGTCCGCGCCGCCGGTCGCGAGGACGTCGCCGTCGTCGTCGACCGCGAGCGCCCACGCTTTATCCTCGTGCGCGTCCAACGTCGCGATCGCCGCGCCGGTTCGCACGCCCCAGAGGAGGAGCAACCCGTCGCCGCCGGTGGAGACGATTTGCGTCCCGCCGGAGACGAACTTCAACGCCAACGCCGCCGCGGTGTGCCCTTCGAGCGTGCGCAAACACGCGCCGCTGCCGCTCTTGTACGTGTTCGGGTCGCACGACCATATCTTGATCGTCTTGTCCCCTCCCGCGGTCGCGACGACGCGGTCCGCGGGCGAGAACGCCACCGCCCACACGCCGCGTTTGTGCCCTCGCAGGACGCCGCACGGGATCAGGTCCGGCAGGCGCCACAGCCGCGCGGTCCTGTCGCCCGAACACGTCGCGCCGAGGGTCAAGTTGGGCGCGATCGCGCAGCAGTTCACCGCCTTGTCGTGCGCGATCGCCGCGGACTTCGCGAGGAACGGAACGGGTCGGAGGGGCGACTCCTCGAGATCGTCGTCGTCGTCGTCATCGCCGGCGGCGGCGGCGGCGGCGGCGCGATGCGAGTGCAACGCGCCGCGGACGTCCCACACGCGCGCGACTTTATCCGCGCCGCCGCTCATCGCGATCGGCGTGCCGTTCTTGTGCCCGAACGCGACGGCGGCGACCGCGCCGACGTGGCCTTCTCCGATCGCGATGCATCGCGCGCCGGACGTCGACGCCGCGCCGTGCCCCGTCGCGTCGCCGGACGCCACCGCCGCCGCCGCCGTCGTCACGTCCCAAAGTCTGAGGGCCATTCCATACAAAGCGATGTCGGGGTGGAGTTCATAGGCGTCAGCTAGAGTTGAAAGGCGTCGAGGTCGGGGATTGAAAGCGAGGTGTGGGCGGCGAGAGACGACGGCAGAAGTCCTTAAGGATCGGCGTTCACCACGCCGACGCGGTCGTATGGGGACCAGTGTATAGAACGCACCTGACGGTGTGATCTCTCGAGCCGGTGATCACGAGGCATTCGCCGTTCGGGCCGACGCTCGCGTCGAGGGACAGAATCGCGCCCGCGTGCCCGGGAAGCGCGGCCGTACACGCCATCGTTGACGGGTCGAACACGCGAAGGAGAGCGCTGTTCGTCGCCACCGCGAGCGCTCTCGGTCTCTTCTTCGTCTTCGCGGCGCGTTTTCGTCTCTTCTCGTCGCCGTCTTGGCCGACATCCGCCTCCTCCTCCTCCTCCTCCTCATCCTCATCGCCGCTCCCCGGAAGGAACGCCGCAGCGATGATCTCGTCCGTGTTCCCTATCAGCTCCCTCCTCACGACGATAGACCCCGCGCCGCCGCCCGCGTCGTCCAGCGCGTCGTCCGGCCCGTAGAACAACAGCCTGTGGTCGCCCGTCACGGCGAGCACGCCGTCTCCGTTTGCGTTGAGCTGCAGCGACGTGAACGACCCCGCGGCGGCTTCGTCGCCTTCCGCGTCGCCGTCGTGCGCGCCGCCCGTCATCAGCCCGCTCTCTTCCTTCAAACTGTTTCCGCGCGCGATCGGCTTCGCGCTGCCGACGCGCCATATCCTCACGATGCCTTTATCGCCCGCGGTGACGAAGTACGCGGCGTCGGGTTTCGCGTCGGCGGCGGCGGCGCCGATCATCCCTCTCGCCCTCCGCGGGTCCAGCGCCGCCATGCCCTCGCACGCCTCGTGCGTAGGCGTCGTCGACAGGCGTTTGTACGTCTTCGAGCACCACTCGTGCACGACGCGGTCTCTCGCCGCGGAGAGGAGCTTCTCCGAGCCGTTCTTCGACGCGGTCGGGACGGCGAGGGAGGTGACGGAGGACGTGTGCTCGCGCATGCTTCCGACGCACTCGCGCGTCCGAAGATCCCACGCGCGGACTTCGCCGTCGTGCGCGCCAGTGTAGAGGACGAGACGCTTCGCGTCCGGGTGGAACAGCGCGGTCGTCACCATCGCCGCGTGCCCTCTGAACGCGTGCGTGCAGAAGCCTTTCGCGACGTCCCACACGCGCGCGGTGCGATCCGCGGAGCACGTCGCGAGGAGCGTTCCGGAGGGATCGACGGTCATGTGAAGGATCGGCGTGTTGTGCGCCTTGAACGTCCGAACGCTCTCGCCCGTCGTCGCGTCCCACACCGAGCATCGCATCGAGCGCGACGCGGAGAAGATCTTCTTTCCGTCCCTGCTCCACGCGAGCGCGGTGATCGGCTCCGTGTCCCCGGGGAGGTTGTGCAGCGTCTTCCCCGTCGAGACCTCGACGACGTTAATCGCTTCCTGGCACGCGGCGGCGACGAGCTTCCCATCGCGCGACAGCGCGATCGGGCCGCCGGTGTGGAACACCTCCAGGCTCGACGCCGGCGCGTACGTCTTCCTTTGGTCCGGCGGCGGCATCGTGCGCGTCCGCAGCGCCGTTCGAACTGTGTGTGTACTGCCCGTCGGCGCGCCGCCGCCGTCCGAGAAAAAGTCGGCGGCTCGCTGAAAGCGAACTTTTCTCACCGCACCGCGCTGCTGCGCTGGCGAACTTCAGAACGACGAGCACGCGCGCGCACGCGCGGCGCCGCCGACCCCCCCCGCGCGCGCGATACTCGCGATACTCGCGCTCGCGCGTTCGCGATGACTCCCACGGCGCGCCGCCCGTCCCCTCGTGCGCCTCTCCCGCGCGTGCTCTCCGCGCTCGCGACGCTCCTCCTCTTCGCCTCCGCCGCGCAGGTTTCTTTCGCGACTTCCGCGACGTCTTCGTTCGTCGCGCGCGAGGGCGGGAGGTTCGTCCTCGACGGCGCCACCTTCCACGTCGCGGGCGCGAACTGCTACTACCTCGCGTACTCCTCCGGCGCGGACGCGGGGTCGTACGAGCACGACTGGGTCAAGGAGGTGCTGGACGAAGCGCAGAGCCTCGAGCTCAACGTCCTGCGCGTCTGGAGCTTTCAGGACGAGTGGTGGCAGCGCGACCGCGCGCTGCAGCCCGCGCCGGGGCAGTACAACGAGCGCTTCCTCGTCGCGCTCGACGGCCTCATCGTCGAGTCCGCGCGAAGGGACATCCGGCTTCTGCTGTGCCTCACGAACTACTGGGAAGACTACGGTGCGACGCGGCGCGACGCGGCGGCGGCGCGACGCACAGCTGTGTTTTTTTCTCTTCGTTCGTTCGCGCCCGCGCGGAGACCCGCCGACCCGACCCGCGCTTCCCTCCCTCTCACCGCTCAGGCGGCGCGATCGCGTACGTGAACTGGGCGCACGCCGCGGGTGAGCGTCGCGCGGACGGCCACTCCCTCGACCGCCAAGAAGACTTCTTCACGTCCCAACTCTGCCGCGCGTGGTTCAAGCGGTTCGCGACGCACGTCCTCTCGCGCGTGAACACGATCACCGGGGTGGCGTACAGAGACGACCCTGCGATATTCGCGTGGGAGCTCATCAACGAGCCCCGAGTCCTCGGCGACGCGTCCGGGGATATCCTCCAGAACTGGATCGACGAGATGTCCGCGCACGCGAAGAGCGTTGACGCGAACCACATGCTCACGGTCGGCATCGAGGGCTTCTGGGGGAAGACGTCGCCGCACCGCGTCGGGGAAAACCCCATCGACGGCGCGGAGCGCATGGGGTGCGACTTCGTGAGAAACTTTCTAAACCCGAACCTCGACTTCGCGTCCGTGCACGTGTGGCCGGACCTGTGGCTGTACTGCGACGACGACTGCAAGTTCGAGTTCATGAAGACGTGGATCGCCGGGCACCTCGAGGAGTCTCGCGACACGTTCGACAAGCCCGTTCTCCTCGAGGAGTTCGGGAAGTACCGGCCGTTAGATTCGCGCGATCGGTTCTTCCGCGAGGCGTTCCGCATGTCGCTCCCGCCATCCACGCCCGTGCCGTCGCACGCGGGCGGCGTGTTGTTCTGGCACATGGACCCGAGCGGGTACCCGCACGAGACGGACGGCTTCTCCGTCCAGCTCCCGCGGGATATCGGTGAGACTGCTTCCCATACGACCCCGTTCGCGTGGTGCACGCCGTTCCTTAAGGACTTTTCCCGTCGTCACTCTTCACCCGCGCTTCCCTTTCAACGTTTGACCGGTAAGACGTTCGACTGACCGATCGCTTCACCCACGCAGGCACGGGGGAGATCATCAAAGGCGCGTCCGCGTCCGTCCGCGAGCTTCGTAGGAACGCGAACGTCGCGGGAGGCGGCGGTCGAGAGCGTCACGCGACGTTCCCGGAGCGCCCGAGGGCGGATCCGGAGGCGTACCGCGCCGCGCCCGTCGCGGACTCGACCGACAAGAGCGCGAGCGCGAGCGCGAGCGCGAACGCGAACGCGAACGCGAACGCGCGGCCGACCCCGCCGGAGGCTGCGGGGTACCGGTTTCCGAGCTTCCGTCGCCCGGTGCAGACGTACGCCGCGACGGAGACGGTGGAACGCCGCGGCGACGACGAAGGCGACGCCGTCGGGCCCGCCGGCGCTCCTCCCGGGCCCACGAGGATGAACGACGAGTCCCCGTGCAAGCCGCCGCCTCCGCCGCCGTGAACGATTTCTTTTACGCGTTTAGTTCTTTCGCTTACCGTGTGTGCTCGACGCCGTCGCCGCCTATCATATGATGATGCGTACGTTATGAGTGATGATTGATGATTTTACGAATGATGCGATGGTTTACGACGAACATCGATGAAAGCGTATTAACAACGAGACCACGAGCGCGCGCTCGACGCGCGCGTCGCTCACGCGACTTTCGAACCCGGAGGAAACATCGACCCCGCGCGTCCGCCGCCTCGCCCGCCGCCTCGCCCGCCGCCTCTCCCGCCGCCGCCTCTCCCGCCAGGCCCCTTCGCGCCCGGCTTGACCTTCCTCCCGCCAAACTTATGAAAGTGGTCCGTCTCCATCCCTCGCGCGCCAGCCATGAAGCTCCCGCGGGCGTTTGACTGCCTCGCGACGGCGGCGCCGCGGCGATTCGCCGCGGCGGCTTTCTTCCCGGTCCCGCGTCCGCCCGCGCGCTGCTGCCCGGGCTTCTGCGTTCTTCCCCCGCCGCCGCCGGTGCTGAACGTCATCTGCAACGTCCCGCGAGGCACGAACGGGGACGTCGGGGACAGCGACAGCGAGGGCGCTTTCTTCGTCGGCGTCTTCTTCGTCGGGGTCTTCGCGCCGCCAAACTTTTTTCCCTTGGCGACGACCACCTTGACCTTCTTCCCGACTTTTTGTCCACCCTTGGGTCCCGGGGTTTTCTTCCCGCCGGGGCGAGACAGCTGCGCTTTCTTCGCTTTCGCGTTCGCGAGCGTCTGCGCTTTTTCGCTCATGCCGCGCTTCTTCGCGAGGACGGCGGCGCGTTTATCCGACGACTTCGCCGCGACGGCTTTGATCTTCGCCTTCTTCGGCGCTTTCTTCGCCGGCGTCGTCGCGCCTTTCTTCGGCGCCTTCTTCGGCGCCTTCTTCGGGACCTTCTTCGGGGCCTTCTTAGGCTGCGGGGAGCGGGGCGAGCGGAGCGGCGGGGAGGCGGGAGGAGGGCGGCGTCAGGGAAGCGTTCGATCGAACGCGTAACAACGCGGAATAATTCGTTCTCCGGACGAATTGAATGAATGAACTGAATTCTCCCGAGCGCGAGGACGAACGCGTCGCGCGACGCGATCGAATCGCGCGACGCGGAGGCAGGGGACGCGACGTGAACGCACCAGTGCCTTCTTCTTCGCGGCTCTCTGCTCCTTCTTCCCCTGTAGCGCGGCGAAGGATAGACGAGGAGGGAGGCGGACGTCAGAATTCGGTCGGATCGGAACGCGCGCCGCGAGAGGACGGGACCACGGGACGACGACGACGATTCGGGGAACGGAGACGCGTCGGACGCGGACGCGCCTTCTTGATGAGGTCGTCCAGCGAGACGTCCATCTTCGTGGCGGCGCCCATGGTGAACTCCATGGCACCGAGTCCGGCGAGCGACATCGTTGTTGAGCGAGTGAGGCGTGGGCGTGCGAGGCGCGCGAGAGGAATGCGCACGTCGTCATCAGGTTTCCTCGTCGGGCCCGGTGCCGAAAAATTGGCAGTCCAGACATAGACACTGCCTGAACTGCGCAAATCAACAACATCAACGACGCCTACGCTACGTTCTTTACACGCCGACGACGACGCCTCCCGCTCACTTCCTCACCGGGTTCGCGCGTATCGCCGCCGCGCACGTCTCGATCGTCTCCCGCCGCTTACACACGCAGAACCGAACGTAATTATTCGGCGGCGCGGCCGCGGCGTCTTCTCCGTCACCCGCGCCCTTCCCGCCGCCGCTCGCGTCGCCGTCGTCGTCGTGGTAAAACACGTCCAGCGGCACCGCGGCGATCTTCGCCTCGGTCGCGAGCTTCGTACAGTACTCCACGGACGTCAACCCTAACGGCGAGACGTCGACGACGAGGAAGTACCCGCCGCTGGGCTCGATCGGGACGCACCCGACGTCGGTCAACGCCGCGGCGAGGAGCGTCGCGTTTCGCGCCATCGTCGCGGCGGCGGCGTCCGCCGACACCGCCCCCTTCGCGTCTTCGGAGATGACGTCCAAAGCCGCGGCGACGCCGAGCTGCAGCGGCGTCGGCGCGCAGTACGTCGTGTACGAGTGCATCGTCTTGCACGCGGCGATCAGCGCGGGAGGACCGGCGAGCCATCCGACGCGCCAGCCCGTCAGCGCGAGAAGTTTCGACGACGTGCCGACGGTGATCGTCCGTTCGGCCATCCCTTCCACGTCCATCATCCGGTGAAACGGCTCTACTTCAGCCGTTTCACCCACCGATGTGGCATCGTCGCCACCGCCGCCGCCGCCGACACCGAACGTGCACCGCTCGTAGACCTCGTCCGCGAGCACCGCGACGTCAAACTCCTGGCACAGCCGAGCGACGAGCTCGACGTCTTTCCTCGAGCTCACCGCGCCCGTGGGATTGTGCGGCGAGTTGTGCACGAACAACTTCGTCTTCCCTCTCCCTTCCTCGAACGCCCTCCTGAGCGCGTCCTCGTCCAGCGCGAATCGCAGCCGCTCGGTTCCGGTTCCGGTCTCGTCGTCGTTCGAGTTCGAGTTCGATCGCGTCGGCTTCATTCGGACGGTTCGCGCGACGGCGCCGCAGAGCTTCGCGTGAGAGAGGTACCACGGAAAGAAGGGCTCCAGAAAGATCACCTCGTCCCCCGGGTCCAGCAGCGCGCGCATCGCGACGTAGCACGCCTCCGTGCCCGAGGACGTCACGAGAACGTCGCTCGGCGACGACCCGGTGGCTTCGTAATACCGCTTCAGCGCGGTCACGAGCTCCGGTCGCCCGGAGATGACGGAGTACTGATTCGCGCGCGGGTCGTCGTCGGCCGCGATGACCGCCGCCGCGGCGTCTCGCGCGACGTCCGACGCGCCAAAGTCCGGCCACCCCTGGCCGAGGTCGAGGACCCCGGGCTCCGCCGCGAGCGCGGTGATCTGCGCCCACACCTGCGCCGCGCCCTGGTTCGCCTGCTGCGCCTTCGCGGCGGAGGAGACGAACCGCGTCGGATCGGTCGACGACGCGTCGGACGACGACGAGGTGGACGGCGCCATCGCGGTCGTCGCGACGGCGCGGCGATGACGATCGCTCGCGGCGCGGTCCTCGCGGCGAACCCGCCGCGGGCGCGACGACGCGGGCGCGACGGGCCGGGCGAGAGCCGGCCGCATACAGCTGTGACGACGGCAGCTGTCTGGTGACGACGCGTTTTAACAATCGACGCGGTCCTTCTTCCTTTCTTCGGCGTCGTTGCCAGCACAGCAGCTGGGAGTCTCCGCGAGATCCTATCCAGTCCGCGCCGCGCGGCCCCACGCGTCATGGCGAGCGTCATCGCGCGCGCGTCGCCGCCGGCGTTCACGCGCGGCGCGACTTCCGCCGCGTCGTCGCGACGCGAGGAGGAGGCGACCTCGCGCGCGACGCCGTCCGCGGCGCGTCCGCGTC
>Ga0209630_10004213_pt1 | contig 12731 bp, 10 predicted proteins | sample COG_01_FD_184745 | JGI IMG/M metagenome (GOLD analysis project Ga0209630, IMG submission 184745) | Pelagic Microbial community sample from North Sea - COGITO 998_met_01 (SPAdes) (version 2) | ecosystem: Environmental > Aquatic > Marine > Neritic zone/Coastal water | place: Helgoland, sampling... | reverse complement strand
AAAATAAAAAAAAAATATTTTTTTTATTTTATGTAAATTCATAATATAATGATTGGAAATATTATAATTTTATCTAATAAATATTAAGTAAAATTATAAATAAATTATTTTTATTTTATTTTATTTATTTTATTTTATTTTATTTTATTTTATTTTATTTTATTTTATTTTATTTTATTTTATTTTATTTTATTTTATTTTATTTTATTTTAAGCTACTGCTGCTGCTGCCGCTTCGGCTGCTACAGCTTTAACCGACTTGGGGAAATGAGGACCCATATAACGCTGAAGGTTAAAGTAAGTTAATACAACATCACTATCTTTTGTAATTTTAAGAAGATCACATAGAGCCTTGTCTGGGTTAATTTTACGACCATTATCTTTGTCTTGAAGATTGTTGGCACGAATATATTTATTAATTTCACGAGTTACATCAGTACGAGCCATTTCTACACCTTTGTCTTTTCCAAGAAAAGTAGCAAGTTCCTCACTGATTGGGGAAGGCTTTACAAAACCACTTGGAGCACGAGTTCCTTTACGTTTTTTTTTATTGTTTAATTTTTCAACAACTTTAAGCTGTTTGACAGTTTTACGTTCAAGATTCTTTAGTTCGGTTTTAAGCGAAGAAAATTGAGCTAACATAGATTGGAATTTAGAAATGAATTCAGAAAATCCATCACCAATAGATGTATCAGTATTTACTACTACATTTTGAACTTCAACTACTTGCTGAGGAGTATCTACTACTGGTACAGTTTCTTTTTTTGTTTGTTTAGCTTTTGTTTCTTTTGGTGCAGCAGCTTTTGTTTCTTTTGTGGTTTTTGTAGGCGCAACTACTTTTTGTTCAACTTTTGTTTCGGCAACATTTTTTTTAGGAGCAGATTTGGAGGGCATATTTTATAATTTAATATAATGGCATTTTTTTAAGTTCTTTTATACAATAATATATTTAATTATTTTTTAAAACTATTTTTGTATCATTTATGCTAAAAAATATATATAAATTATTTTTTTAAATTTAAAAATAATTTATAAAATAACGCAAATAATTTTTTAATTTTCTTCATATAAAACTGATTCATATAACCATGGCAATGCTTCTGCTGCTTCACTTGAAACCAATGTTAATGCGCATAATACATAATTACTTCCTAAAACTCTTGATTCATTATCAATGCCTTTGTTAATAAATTCATTTATTATATTTAATGCGTTTTTTTTTATAACATCAAAATCGTATGCAGTTATAAGATGCATATGAACATTCATATATGCAAATGGTTCACCATATGGAGGACATATTTCCCGTTTTACTTCTTGAGTTAATGCTGCTCTATAATTCCATATTTCCATTAATTCTCTTATAAATCTTATTAATTCATATTTAGTTAAATTATTAAACCATGCTATATTTGTATAATTTCCTAAACTATCCATTGTTTGAAATAATGTTAATACTTTCATCTCTAATTTACGAGTTTCATTTAAACCAGTCAGTTCTTCATAATTTATAGAAGTCTTTATATTTAATAATCTGCTTAATTTAATAAATTTTATAAGCTGCTTATATACATTTTTATGTAAAACTTTTTTATTAAATGGATTTTCTACTGATGTTTTATTTTTTAAATACAAATTATATAATGATTTTATATCAAATCCATATATGAAATTTTCTTTATCTCTTATACTAATAAATTGATTATACGGAATTTCACTTAAATCATCTAATGTACAAAAATCGGCATCATTCGCACATAATGTTTTTTTTTTAAATCCTGGACCATGCAATAATACATACTTTTTTATAAAATAACTTCTTACATTTTTTTGTATAATTATTGCAAAATTTGAATAATATAAATAATTATATATTCTTTTTTTAAGCTCATCTTTATTACCTGAAAGCTTTAAATTATAATATTTTGCTATACACCTTAATTGCGTTAAATTATAATTTATATTTATAATATTTTCATATTCGCTATATTTTATTAAAGTAAAATCACAATCTTTTATTTTATATAATGGCTTAATACTGATTAATGGTTTGTTTAATAATATACTAATAATATTCTCATTTATTATTATATTATTACAAGAATTATCTCCATATATTGATGGATATATTTTGCTTTTATTTCTTAACTTTTGGCCATCTCTTTTTCTTATACGCAGCATTATATATAATAATTTATTTTTATATATAATTCAATAATAATTTTTATATTCTTTTATTATAAATGAAAAAATCAAAAATTGATAAATATATTGATTTTTTAAACTTTATGGAGAAACCAGAAAATAAAGCATTTAGTTTTTTATATGGAATTATAATTTTAATTCTGTATTTAAGTTTATTTTTTAAAACATACTATTATTTACTTGCTAATAATAATACTTTTAGTACTTTTCAAAAAAATAATACTTATATAGTTAGCGGACTGATTTTTATTATATTATATATTGGTTTAAAAATAATAGTTGATCCAATACACTTTATATCTAAAATAGGAATATATAAAAAACCTAAAATAACATTTATTATCTTTTTACTTCTTGGTATTTACGTTGTTTATACTACTTATAATACTTGGCCAAAAAATTTATAAATAATTATTTAGTATTATGATTGTGTTTTTCTAGAAATTCATAACCTTCGTCTATTGATTTTACAACCTTAAATGGTTTTGATAATCTATATATTGTAAAAAATCCATTTATAAAACGACGTATTAAAAAATTATTTATTAAAATTGTTGCACCATACACATATTTTTCAGTATTTTCCTTATTTTTTAAATATTTATCTTTCCAGCTTATATAAAATTTTGACTTTAAAAAAACTATTGACGTCATATTTACTAATATTCCCAATTGTAAATTATTTTCTTTTCCATATTGATACCATTGGTCTACCATTTTTTGACATTCTAACCATTCTGTTTCTGTGATTTCTGATTTTAAAGTAGTAAATAATAATACTTCATTTTCTTGCAATTCTATTCTTAAAAAATCATTTTGTGTTAATTCCATTTATAAATAATTTATAATTTGTTTATAACTTATAAATTATTTTTATGTTATTTATATTGAATCTTTTACATAAATTTCTTTGCATAGTTTCTTAATTACTTTTTCATCAATAGAATCACTTGATTTTCCTATTGTTGATATTGTTTTTGTAAAATAATCTGTCTTATCTTCGCTCTTCATAAAATCTGGGTTTAATGTTTTCCAATCCATTAATGCATTATAATTTTTTGAAGATGTTTTTTTTATTACACTCTTTACTTTTTCTTTTGCTACATCTTTTGACCATTCATTGTTTTCTTTTATATATAATGTCTCTCGTTTTACATCTGTACAATGCATTGGTCTCTCATAAATAGAAAGCTTACTCATATTATCTATTATTGTTTTACTTATTCCATCTGCTAATCCATTTTGTTTCGTAAAATCTAATTGTTCTAATGTAACATGTAATGATTTTATAAAATCGCTTAGGTTTATTGCGTCTTTGCATTGTTCATTCAAAAACACATTTATATTGAATTTCTGATTATTATTTATTGTGTTATTAGTATTGCCTACTTTTGGTATTAATTCACTAAATTGTTCTTGTTGTTTTAATAATTGATTTTGTTGTTGGACTATTATATTTTTTAATTCTTGATTGTCATTTAATAATTTCAATACTACATCATTTGATAATGTTAATTGATTGTTTGAATTATCACTATGTTCATCTAAAATAAAATTACATTTCTTCTTATGAACGCTTAAACCTTGTTTATATTTGTATTTTTTCCCACATTCACATGTAAAAAGAGGTTGTGCTACTTTTGCTACTTTTTGGTCATCATTGGTCATTATTTGGTCATCAAGTAGCCGTTTTTTGTGTTTTTCAGTTGATAAATGTTTTTCAAAATTTGATTTTTTAATACATTTATAGTCACATAATACACAAAAAAAATTATGCGCTACTTTTGCTACTTTTTGGTCATCATTAGTCATCATTTTATATATATAGAGAAAATTTCCTAAATAGATTTTTTTATTAATTTTAATGTATGGTTTAAAACTTTTTTATTAATTTTTATATATTTTATAATCATAAAGGTAATAAAATACGAAAATATACGGATTTTGATGATTTTTTTTTAGTTTTTTTATAAAGGCTGGCTCATATCAAAATTGGACATTTTAAGAATGTCCCATTCCAAAAAAATTGCCAAATCTTTTTTTCCCATTTTTTATCACTTTTTTTTAGTATTTTATTTTATTACCATTTATCATAATAAAATAAAAAATAGGGATTTTAGCCTTTTTTTATATTATTATGATTAAATTATATTTATAATGGCTCACATACATAACAAACATTTTTGTCAATATTTGAGTAATTTGCTTTTTTATTGCATTTATCACAGATAATAAAACAAATATTATATCCACTGAATAATCCATTTTCATCACTACCATCTGGAACTATTAAGTATGATTCCATTAATTCGTATACTAATTTTATGGATTTCTCTTTGGATATTTTTGTTATATTAAAACAATTATTGGAATAAAAAATATTAAATACATTCTCTAATTCACATAAAATTTTATGTGTTTGATATTCACAATATATTTTATTATCAAACATATTAAATAAGCAATTATAAAAACAATCATAAAAGAAATCATTCATACCTAGTTTTGACATGGGTTCAAAACCCCACACATTTACAAATGTGTCACATTCAATAAATGTTTCTATAAATTTATTTATATTATTTTCAATACCTTTTTTTAAAATTTTCAAACTTTTTTCTTTTCTTTTATAAAATTCATCTGTATTTTTGAATAAAAGTTCAGGATATTTATTTTCTATTATAATTTTTTCATCAAGTTTTAATTTATTCATAGTATCACATATTTCTTTATCATATAACACAGATGATGCTTTTAATAAATTTTCCATTACTTATATTAATATTTATTTTTTATATAAATATTAATATAAGATTATGTAGTTATTTAAAATTCTATATTTTCAAACCTAATCCTTGACATAAATTTCTTTACATAGTTTTTTAATTACCTTTTCATCTATAGAATCTGTAGATTTTCCTATTGTTGATATTGTTTTTGTAAAATAATCAGTCTTATCCTCGCTCTTCATGTAATCTGGGTTTAATGTTTTCCAATCCATTAATGCATTAAAGTTTTTTGAAGAAGTTTTTTTTATTACACTCTTTACTTTTTCTTTTGCCTTGTCTTTTGACCATGCATTATCTTCTTTTATATATAGTGTTTCTCGTTTTACATCTGTACAATGCATTGGTCTCTCATAAATGGAAAGCTTACTCATATTATCTATTATTGTTTTACTTATTCCATCTGCTAATCCGTTTTGTTTCGTAAAATCTAATTGTTCAAGTGTAACATGTAATGATTTAATAAAATCACTTAGGTTTATTGCATCTTTACATTGTTCATTCAAAAACACATTTATATTGAATTTGTGGTTATTATTTATAGTATTATTATTATTATTACCTACTTTTGGTATTAATTCACTAAATTGTTCTTGTTGTTTAAATAATTGATTTTGTTGTTGGACTATTATATTTTTTAATTCTTGATTATCATTTAATAATTTCATTATTACATCATTTGATATTGGTAATTGATTATTTGAATTATCACTTGATGCTTTTACTAATTCAACTTTACATTTCTTCTTATGAACACTTAAACCTTGTTTATACTTGTATTTTTTCCCACATTCACATGTATAAAGATTTATTTGCCCTTTTTGCCCGTTTTGGTCATCATTGGTCATTATTTGGTCATCATTTTGGAACTTTTTATGTTTTTCGGTTGTTAAATGTCTTTCAAAATGATATTTTTTAAAGCATTTATAGTCACATAATTTACAATAAAAGTAATGTCCCTTTATTGCCCGTTTTGAGTCATCATTAGTCATCATTTTATATATATAGAGAAAAATTCCTAAATAGATTTTTTTATTAATTTTAAAGTATGGTGTCACTCTTTTTTATACATTTGTATACATATTATAATCATAAAGGTAATAAAATATGAAATTATACCGATTTTGATGATTTTTTTTTGGTTTTTTTATAAAGTCTTTGTTATTTCAAAAATGGACATTCTTAAAAATGTCCAATTCCAAAAAAATTGCCAAATCTTTTTTTCCCATTTTTTATCGTTTTTTTTTAGTATTTTATTTTATTACCATTAATCATAATAAAATAAAAAATAGGAATTTTAGCTTTTTTTATACCTTTGCACATTTTAAACGCCTATTTTATTAGGCAAAAAATAATAAAAAATGTAAAATTAATAGTAGGAATTTCCATAACCAATCAATATGTTTTCTCCAAAAGTTTCCTTAATTTTATTCAACAAATCTAAAAATAAATCCACCCGCAGTTTTTTGTTTTTCTAAACAACATTTGCTAATACTAGTATGAGATATATTTAATTCTTTTGATGCTTCCTTCTGTGAATAAAACTCTTTTATTTTATTCAATTGTAAATCATATTGAGATACTTTTTTAGTAGTATTAGACAATCCACTATTAACATTATGTATTTTATTTTCTATATTAGAACACCATTCTAAATTCCATTTGCACGCATTTTCTTTATTTCCGTCAATATGATTGACTTGTTCTTTATTTTCTGGGTTAGGTATAAATACCTTGGCCACCAATCTATGTAGTAAATATTGTTTATTTGCTATTGAAACCCATAAATAACCACTTCCATGGTGATGCCCTTCCGTAATTCTTCCTTTATGATTTTTTACTCTTCCATAATTTGATATTTTATATTCTTTTACACCATTTGCAAAATCACTTGGAATATCTTTCCATTCTTCATCATCATATTTATTTTCAAATTCATTAGAATATTCCCATTTATAACCAAATGCAGTTTTTCTTATATATTCTTTATTTTTACAAAGACCATGCCGACCATATGTTTTTCCTTTACGACAAACAGCAGTTATTTTAGTTTTTATATTATTTCCACCATTAAACTCTTTTACGCTTGTTAAATTATTATCAAAAATCCATTGTGCGGCTAACTTTATGGTTTTATAATATTCTAACTTTTTATTAGTGTCTTTATCAATTCTCCAAACTGGTCTTGAAGAAACTAACTCTTGAATTTCTTTTTTACATTTTCGTTTATGATTATTTTGTTCAGTAGTAGTTGCCCATTCAAGATTACTTAAATTATTGTTTAATTTATTATGGTCTTTATGATTAACAGTTTCTTTGTTTAATGGATTGGGAATAAAAGTTAAAGCAACTAATCTATGCATCTTACAGGATTTTCTATCACCATTATCATTAGTTAAAGTAATGCATAAATATCCCGATTTAATACCTGGCTTTAATATAAGCTTTGTTTTTTTATTTTTAATATTTCCAAAACTACTAATTTCATAATTTTTGAAATTATCTAATGTTTTCCAAACTTCGTCGCTCATATTTATTATAAATTTAATCAAATTTTTATATAATTTAATTAAATCAATTTTATAAATAACTTACAAAAATCGGCATTTTAAATGTTCAAAGGTGTAAAGAGAGAAACTGAAGAAAAATTGAGAGAAACTCAATATTCCAAAACACTCATACGCAAATTTTCTACAATAAATTGCAATTCTTTGCAAGTTTTATTAGTTTTTAAGAATTCATAAAGCTCTTCTACTAGCTGTATATTAGTAATTAATTTTGGATTTTTAAAATTACTTATTATATATTTAAAGAAATAATTCATAGTTTCTAATTTTTCTGAATTATTAAAGATTATTTTAAAATCATTTGAGAGACTAATTTCGCTATTTATAAAGGATTTATAATCATAAGTTATAAACATTTTTAATATATAATAACTAAACAAATGACTCGTTTCATCATAGTTGTTTTTCGCATTAGTTTGAGAGACATTAAGCATTCTCTCAAAATCCATAGCATTTTTTTGTAATATTTTTGTGGTTTGTAATAAACCATGCAATATTTCTGTCTGTATAATAGTTTCAAATGTATTATAATAAATTATAAATTGTTTATTAGCATTTTTTGAGAGAATGCAATGTTTTGAATAATTATAACTATATATTGCATTATTTAAAAATTCACCCCAAAACTCAACTACACATTCTTGCAACCCCAAATCAAAACTATTATTATTTACTTTATTACTTAAATTAAAAGTATTAATAAAATCATTATATATTTTGCTGTCTTCATTGTTAAAACTACTTTTTACTGAACTCATAAATTTCCATATATAACGATCAACTCCAAAATTATGCACACATTCATGAACAAATACTTTAAACCATTCTTCAAACCTATATACTACTATTGTTCCAGCATTTACACAGCCATAACAAAACCCACCATTAACATTCTTTGCTCCTAATATTTTATCACTTTGCTCAATTGTTCTCTCAAAAGGCGTTAAAAATAAATTAATATTTAATCCATCTTTTGAACATATATGATAATCACCTGTTTCATATATTGCACTATTATTTGTTAATAAAGTTATTAAATTTACTAATGCTAACATATGGAATGCTTTTGTATCATAATAAGCAATGTTTTTATGAGAGATACCCGAATTTTTATAAATAAAAAAATTAATAATTAACTTTGTTTTTTTATAAGGCAATTCATAAGTTAATAGACAGTTCTCTCGCTCTAAAGAACCACTTTTTATAAAATTTTTAGTTTCATTAGTAATATATCTATTATTATGAAAGTGAGAATTATATATTTTTTTTACATTATTTTTATATTCTTGAGTAGATGAATAATAAAATTTCCTATATTTTGTTAAATCCATATTGCTATCTAAACATAAATCTACTTTTAATTTTTTATAAAAATCTTCTAATTTATTAAATAAGTATTTTTGGAAATTAATATAATTTTTTTTATTTTTTGCAAAAGTTGTTGAACCAAGTTGAGAGAAAGTGAGTTCTTTATTACTCGTTTTTTTAAGTTCATTATAATAAGTTATTAATAATTTTGATCTTTCGCTCAAATTTATATTATGCAAATCATTCATGATTAAAATAGATTAATATATATAAATATTTTATTAATAAATAAGCAAAATATTTATATTTATGAAATAAGATTATTATATTGAATTATTTTTTATTCAACGTTATTATCATATTTGTCTTCGCTCTCATCGTCAAATTAATTAATACCAACAATATTTGTATCAGGGAGCAGGAGCAGCAGCAGGAGTAGCAGAAGCCAACATACCTTTTATTTCATCTAATTCTTCTTCTAATTTTTTTTTTCTTTTTTCTAGATCAGGTGGTTGTATTGTTAATTTTAAACCATTAAATTCTGTGCTTTCAAATAATAGTCCATTTTCTGTTATAGCGAAACCTGGAATTATTTTTCGTATTTGTTCAATTAATAAACCAAAATTTTCGTCTTCATGATCATTTATTATTTTATCTATTTTATGTATTTTTTCTCTATAAAATTTTAAATGGTTTGTTTCTTTATTATCTTCAGTTGTTCCGTTAAATATTTTTGTTAATTCATCACTTATTAAAGCAAAATTTTCTTTTTTTTCTACACTTGTGTTAAAAACATTACCAAGTTTTAAATTATAATAATATATTAAAGCATTATTAGAACCCGGTTTTAAAATATTATTATCTAAATTATCTAAATTTGTAAAACTGTCCACAAAAAAATCTACTAACTGCGGCAAAGAAAATGATAATTTCACGAGAATCATATCATTTGATAAATCAGGGTCACTACTATTTTCTGAAGCACTCTTATCACTATTTAATATTTTTTCTCTTACGAATTTTTCAAAACAACTAAAAATTATTTTTCTTGTTATTTCATATATAGAATAATTAGAAACAATAATAAGCAATTTAGTTTTAGTATTAGTTATATAATTTGGTTTAAGAACTTTAAAAAGTTTATTAACATATAAGCTAAAAAAATCTGTTAAAATCTGGTCTATATTATGACCTTTAAACAATTTTTCTAATAAAATTTGTAATTCAAATGTAATGTTTAAAAAATATTTTGTAAAGTTCTTTACTGTTACTTGATGTTCAGCATAATTTCTAGAACTATTTTTACCAAGATATCCCATTCTAAATTTAGGATTTATGTCTAATTTTAAACCACCAATCATAATATCTGTTTTTTCAACATCTGTTATTGAATCGTCAATTCTTCCGCCCATCTGTTCATGTAAAGAATTGCTTTTGTTATTTAAAAGTTGATTTATTTTTATAAATAATTCATAATCGTTGTTAAATTTATCAAAGCTAGAATCAGATGATTCTAATTTCACTGTGTTATTATCAATCAATATACTAATATTATTATCAAGAGTAAAAGCAACTCCAGTATCATGAGAATTATTAGCATGAACTGATTTATTAGAGTCATCTCCATCAGGAGCAGGAGCAGCAGGAGCAGGAGCACCAGAAGCACCAGAAGCAGGAGCAGGAGAAGCATCTGTATTCAAATTAGAGTCATCTTCACAACAATCATCTCCATCAGCAGCACCACCCTTCATACTTTTTATTTGTATTTGTCTTCTTCTTTTTCTTGATCTTCCCATATTAATATCTTATTAAAATAATACTATAAATTAAATTAAATATTTAATTTAATTTATAAATATTTATTTTTTCAAATATTTTTTTCTTAAAGTCATTAATTCAGTTGCTTTACTTAATCTTGAAGTATCACCAGCACTTAATCTTCCCAATTTATATATTTCAATACATGCATTTCCAGTTTTTTTCAAAATTTCTTTTAAATCAGGATTTTGTTCAAATTTTGCTTCTAATGCTTTCATCATATTTTCAGGATTTTTTTTTACATATTCATTAACACTAGCATAATCTTTTCCATCAATATTTAATTTTAAATCTTGAGACCATGAATTATCTAATTTTTTTCGCCAATCTTTAATTTTAATTAATTCACCAGAAGCTTGTAACATTCTATGTTTTTCTGGTATTTTAGCAGGATTTTTACTAGATTGTGCTAATAATAAACTTTCACTAATTTTTTCATGATTACCTCTTCCAAATTGTAAATGTGCAGCCTTACTATAAATAACAATTAATATATCTTCATTACATAATGATTTATCACTAACATCCGATTTTTCTGAACTTTTTAATTCTTGAACACTTTTTGAAAATTCTTCTTTTGAAGATAATTGTTTTCCAATAATAGTTCCTTCTTCTAAAGCAAAATCATTGAAATCTTTAATTAAATTATAAATACCAACGCCACGTGTCATACAAGTTTCAGCAATTTTTAATTTAATAATATAAGGTAATTCAACAAAATCAAAAGAAGATTTATAATAATTTTTATCATGAGTAATTAAATCATAATGAATATTTGAACTATAATTAACATTAATATACATCAATGGATAAAAATAACCTTGTTTTTGTATAGATTCTTCTGTTTCATTACATAAAATAACATTAGTTAAATCATCTTTTTCATAATTAGTTTGACTAAATATAATGAATTTAACATTATAATGTGCTTCTATTTTTGAAATAGCCCAAACATCAGCATAAAACTCATTAGTTTTAATATATTCTTTAAATTCTTGTAAATTGGTAATATTAGCCATATAATCAAATTCTTTTTTCATTTCATTTGATGCTTCTAAAATGCTTTTTGCACCACCAATAGCCTCAATATTTTTTCTGGCTCTTAAAACAAGTTCTTGTTTATCCTGTAAACTACTAGTTCCACCTATTTGTATTTTTAATGATTCATGTATTTTTTTCTTTTTTGCAATAGATGCTCCCGCTTCTTGTGATGATTCACTGAAAGAAGAAAACATAAGTTTATAATGATTAAATAAATCTTCATCAGCAATTGATGCTAAATAATTTCTAACTTTTTGTGTAGTTAATTTTTTACCATTTAAATCATCTTTAATAGAATGATGATTATTATATGCTTCTACAAAACAAGTAAAAAAACAATTACCATCACCAGGTACATCTTTAATATCGTATTTTTTACTTTCTAAAAATTCATTAATCCATTTGTCACCTGGTTTTTTTCCTATTTTTTTATATTCTTCAACTTCTTTAATATAATCTTCTTTTGTTGCAAGTGTTTTTTGTATAGGTATTTTTTTGGATGCTGGTTGTAACTCTTCTAAATCTTCGTCTAAATCTTCGTCTAAATCTTTATCTAATTCTTCGTCATCTAAATCTTCGTCATCTAAATCTTCTTCATGTAAATTGTCTTCATCATCACTAGATTCGCTATCTATAGTCTCTTTGATTTCATCTAAATTATAAATTTTTTTTATAAAATCTTTGGAACCAGAAAACATAATAGAATTTGTTTTAAACATTTGATTTCCTAATTCAGAAGATAAATTAATATTGCCCTCATCATCTAAATAATTTAAATATTCTGAATTTAATATTTCAAATATTCCTATTTTTCTAACAATTGTATTATTTTTAACTAAATATACATTAATATACATAATATCAACGTCTTGATTGAGAACTAAATTATTGGATACTAATTCACCTTTTCCAAAAATAAATTGTATGGGTTTTCCGTAAATGTTTCCTTTATAAATATATGATTCATAATCAATATCATTTTCATCAACTAAAATATTTTCAGGATA
>Ga0209630_10004208_pt1 | contig 12733 bp, 11 predicted proteins | sample COG_01_FD_184745 | JGI IMG/M metagenome (GOLD analysis project Ga0209630, IMG submission 184745) | Pelagic Microbial community sample from North Sea - COGITO 998_met_01 (SPAdes) (version 2) | ecosystem: Environmental > Aquatic > Marine > Neritic zone/Coastal water | place: Helgoland, sampling... | reverse complement strand
AATAGCATTACCCATTAAAGCTAATGCTGATAGATCCCCACTTACATTTTCTGTGTTATGAGTTATTCCATTTGAGGTGCCCGAAATTTGTTTTAACGAAGATTGCGAAAATAAAAACTCTCCCTCCGCCCTAAAATTATTCTCTAATTTCATTCCAATAGCACCGTTAAGGATGAACCCCGGTTCAAATTCGGCGTCGAAATCTGATTTGCCGCCTAAAGTTGAAGTTTCATTGAACATACTCAAACCTATTGAGCCTCTGGCATATAAATTTTGGACAACATCCGATTTATCTTCTTGATAAGATTTAGTCATTTTTTCTGACGTGTTAGGTTTTTTTGTTTTTCTGGGAAATGCCCTCTGAATATAGGGGTTGCCTGTATTTATTGCCTGTGCGACCTCAATTTTTGAATTCGATCGAACTCCAAGTTCGATATTGGCGTCACTCTTGACTGCTTTCGATAATTTAGTAACCGATAATGAAGATTTGGCTATGTCGACAACAATGCGGTGACCTTTATTTTTGTTAGGTTGCAAAAAGAATGTATTTTTAACTCTTATTGGATGACGGCTTGTAATTGTTAAATTTGTACTTTTGGGATTTGAATCGCTCTTTAATTCCGCAATATTACCGCCAGCTATACGATTAATTTCTTTTGTGCCGACCCAAACTGCTTTTGGCAGCGATAATTTCAGCGATGTCCCATTATCTGATACTGTGTATGCAAGATTTGTTGGGTGGCTTACATCAAAAACTAGACGCGTTTTATCTGGATGGTTTCCAACTCTCATGTCTGATATGGTCGCTGGTTTGTCAATAAATTCCATAGAGGCCAAAAGTATTGCAGACACTGACTTGTTTGATGAGAATGTCATTAGAATTATAAATACGCTAACTATCTTAGTAATTTTACATAGCTGGAAATTCATTACTTATTCCTTAACCAAGATTCTTAATTTTGACTGTCAATATCAATCAAAAACGTTAAAATAGTGATAAGGAATATTTATTTTTTTGCTAATCTGATTTTTCTACAAGTTTTACTCTAGTAAGAAAGTGTTATTCAGTTTTTAGCTTTTTTCAATAAGTTTAGGGTGAATAAATGAAATTCGGGATATTTGATCACGTTGATAAGGGAGCAAGTGATCTTCACGATTTTTATGAGGATCGCTTAAAAATTGCCGAGAAATATGACGAGGTCGGCTTCTATGCGTATCATGTGGCAGAACATCACGCGACGACGCTCGGAATGGCATCTTCTCCGAATGTTTATTTATCGGCTATTGCACAGCGAACCCAAAAGTTAAGATTTGGTCCCTTGGTGTATTGCTTGCCTCAGTATCACCCAGTTCGATTATATGAAGAAATATGTATGTTGGACAATATGAGTAGAGGCCGACTTGAGATTGGGTTAGGAAAGGGAATATCAAACATCGAATCTGGTTACTTTGGAATTAATTCAAATGACGTAACAGCAATTTATCGTGAAATTTTTGATATTCTTGCGCAAGCGTGGAATGCGAAAGAACTCACATATGAAGGAGAACATTTTTCCATAAAAAAGTTGCCGCTTGAAATGAAGCCAATGCAAGTTCCCCATCCACCGCTTTGGATGGGCGTCGCCAAGCCAAATTTATTATCTTGGCCTGCCAAACACAAAATAAATATTATTTCAAATAATGTTGTAAGCGTTGTACGTGAAATAACCGATGATTATCGCTCGAAATGGATGGAATCTGGCAAAGAACCGGATGCAATACCGTTTATGGGGATGACCCGATTTGTGGTTATTGCGTCAACAAATGAGAGTGCTTTAAGAATTGGCAGGCGCGCTTATTCCGTTTGGTATCAAAGTTTCATGAAGTTATGGAATAGTCATGGAGAAACTCCCCCATTAGCGGCATATACGGATGATTTTGATGATCTCGTGCTCAGCGGATTAGCAATTGTAGGGAAGCCAGAGGTTGTCAAAGAGCTAGTGGATGAGCAGATTGATCAAAGTGGAGTAAATTATTTTTTAAGTAGATTTCTGTTTGGAGACATTTCTTATTCTGAAGCTATTTACGCTATTGACGCATTTTCAGAAATGTTTTTTCCCCGTTGAATCTTACCATCATGAAATAATAAATTTTTATTGTATAGTTAATATTGAGTTATGTACATGTTTCAAATGAGAAATAATATAAGCCGTATAAATATTTCTAACAATGCCTCGTCTTAAGCAAAAAAATAAATTGGCTCTTGGTTCTAGTTTGCCATTTTATTATGGCTGGATTGTCGTGTTGGTAGCATTTTTGACGATGGCTATAGCTGTAAATGCCCGAACTTCCTTTTCTCTTCTTTTTCCTCCTATTCTAAGCGAGTTTAAATGGTCAAGGGGTGTCACTGCGGGGGTGTTTTCAATAGGTTTCATTGTTTCAACATTACTTACACCTTGCATCGGCCTGATGATGGACAAATTAGGTCCTAGGGTTGTGCTTCCATTTGGAGCAGTTCTTACAAGTGTAGGTTTAATTGTTTCAACGATTTCGAGTGAGCCCTGGCATTTTTATTTTACTTTAGGTGTTCTTTTGATAGGTGGTTCGGTATTTATGAGTTATTTTGGGCATACTTTGTTTTTACCAAATTGGTTCGACCGCAAGAGGGGCTTTGCAATGGGGTTGGCTTTTGCTGGCGCTGGACTTGGGGCAATATTGCTTTTACCATTGATTCAAAATATAATTTTAAGTGATGGATGGCGCCAAGCTGCATTCGTGCTTGCTCTAATTATTATCTTAATCGTAATTCCAATAAATTTGATTTTCCAGCGGCATCGGCCTGAGGAACTGGGTTTGGAAGTGGATGGAGATAAAATTTCAAATGCAAATACAAAATTATCTGATTCTGTCAATTTAAATACTCGAATTGTCGATCAATATTGGTATGACAAAGAATGGACTTTATCGACAGCTATGAGAACCGGGAAATTCTGGTGGCTCATAGTATCCTTCTCCACAGCGCTTTATGCTTGGTATGCTGTTCAGGTTCATCAAACCAAATATTTGATTGATGTTGGTGTCTCGGCAGAGTTCGCGGCATTTGCACTGGGTCTCGTTGGTTTGACAGGCGTTATAGGGCAAATAAGTCTTGGGGCTTTCTCCGATAAATTTGGTCGTGAGATTGCTTGGACCATTGCTTTAATGGGCTTTCTACTGACTTATGCATGTTTGTTTCTAATCAAATTTTTTCCATCAATGACGCTAATTTACCTCATGGTTGGCTTGCAAGGTTTTATAGGGTATGGACTAGCCTCAGTTTTTGGAAGTGTGCCAGCTGATCTATTCTCTGGAAAACATTATGGTCGGATCTTCGGAGTAATTGGGGGTTTTAGCAATATTGGTGCAGCGGCTGGACCTTGGATAACAGGAATTTTTTATGATTATAATAATAACTATAATAGTGCCTTCCTTTCCGCAATAATTTTGTGTTTAATATCTATATTGGCGATGTGGTTAGTTGGTCCGCGAAAAGTTGTACTGGTTATGGGTAAAACTCAAAAAATTAATCTATAATAATAAAATTATTAATCTTATTTAACACAAGGTATCGAAAGTGAAAAATTTTAGGGTTGGTATTATCAGCGCGGGTGATATGGGGCATGCTGTGGCACGAGAATTATTCCAGCGGGGTCACACAACGCTTACTATTGTTGAGAATAGATCTGATTTGACTAAAGACCGGGCGTCTAGATCAAATATGAAAGTTGTTTCGGGTATGAAACAACTTCTAGATAATAGTGATTTTGTTTTCTCGATTATGCCGCCAGACCAGGCGTATGAATTTGCGGCAAGTTTTGTAGCTGCTTTAAAATTAAGTCGAGATTTACCAGTCTTTGTGGATTGCAATGCTATTTCGCCAGAGACTACGCTTTCAATGAATGAGTTGATTTCTGGTGTTGGTGGTAAAATGATTAAAGTAGGCATAATAGGTCCCCCGCCTGGAATGAATACTCCAACTAAATTCTATGCGAGTGGGGAGAATGCAATACTTATTGATTTCATTGCTGGCGGTGATATTCAGTTTGTGAACTTAGGTTCTAATCTGATCTATGCCTCTGCGATTAAAATATGTTATGCGGCTTTAACTAAAGGGGTCATGGCCTTGCAATCAAGCTCATTGATTGCAGCTGAGTTGCTTGGCGTTGGGACAGAGTTGCAGGATGAACTTAAAGATAGTCAAAATTTTCACTGGAGATTAATTGAAAGAAGAGTATCTCGGCTCGCATGTGATGCGGGTAGATGGGCTGGTGAGATGGACCAAATCTCAGAAACGTATCAGATGCTGGGATTAACGCCGAACTTGCATAAGGGTGTTGGGGATATTTTTCGCTTATTAGAGACGTCGTCTTTAGGCAATGAAACTAGGGAAACCTATGATCACAATAGGTCGCTTCAGGAATCGCTAAATATTTATAAAAATTCGATAAAATAAAAATAAAATAAATATTTACATGGAAAGCAAAGACATATACGCGTAGTCATATGCATATGCATAATGAGGCTGGAGAGAGATAAAATGGAATTAATTGGTGAATATGAAATACCTGCAAAACGTAAACAGGTTTGGGAAGCTTTGAACGACCCTGAGATACTGAAACAATGCATTGATGGCTGCCAGGAACTCAGTAAGGAATCTGAGACTCAATTTGTAGCTAAAGTTACTGCTAAAGTTGGGCCAGTAAAAGCTAAATTTACAGGTAAAGTATCTTTGTCTGATCTGGACCCGCCCAACGGTTATAAAATTTCAGGTGAGGGTCAAGGTGGTGTGGCAGGCTTTGCAAAAGGCGGTGCTACTGTGACCTTAACTGAGCAAGGAGACCGAACTTTGCTAAAATATGAGGCAAATGCGGAAGTCGGCGGAAAGCTTGCAAGTGTTGGCAGTCGTTTGGTTGAAGGTGTAGCAAAGAAACAAGCAGACGATTTTTTTAGGAAATTCAGTGAAATTGTTGGCGGTGAACAAGTTGGCGAGAAACAGGAAGGGAATCTGCAACCGGTTGAATCCGAGACTGATGACAAACAAAATCAATCAAGTAATAAAGGATTACCACCTATTGTTTGGGGCGTAGGAATAGCTGTTATTGTGGGATTATTATTATATGTTTTTGGTTAGAGTAAATAACAGCAATTAATCACAATTATAGATTTTTCTTATCAAGTAAAGCATATGATCGTTGTAGTGGCGTCGTTTTTTAGACTTGACTTTTACTTCATTGCTCCTATATCTTTATAGGACGTCGTCATTTGCTTTTTAAAAGGAATGGTGGCAGGTAAAAGAAAAGTAGTTTAATTTTTAACATGTTGCTCATTGGAGGATATGGAAAATGAAAAAAAGTGTCGGACTCTTATTCATATTATTCCCATTATTCAATAGATTTTAGATCTAAACACGTTGTATTAACGTAATTTCATATGAAAGTACGTGTGTGTATCTAAATTAATGTCTCAGACTATTATAATTTAATGGGAGTATCATAATGGTTTCAACTACCTTACCATCATTTTATGCTGATAGCGGATTATCTTCGTATTTAAATCAAATAAAACTATTTCCGGTCCTAACTTTAGACCAAGAGTTTATGTTAGCTGAGCGTTATAGTAAGTATAACGATAAAGAGGCAGCGCATGAACTTGTCACGAGTCACCTTCGTTTGGTTGCAAAGATAGCTCTTCGATATCGTGGATATGGTCTACCAGTTTCGGATCTAATATCAGAAGGGAACATCGGGTTGATGAAGGCCGTAAAAAAATTCCAGCCCGAACTTGGGTTCAGGCTCTCAACTTATGCTATGTGGTGGATCAAGGCATCGGTTACGGAGTACGTTTTGAAGTCTTGGTCAATGGTTAAAATGGGCACTATGGCAGCTCAAAAAAAGTTATTTTTTAGTTTGCGTAAAGCGAAAGAGAAACTGAATTTAATTAATTCAAATGATATTGATTTTGAAAGCGCCAAAGTGTTGTCTGAACAATTCAATCTATCCGAGCAGGATATAGTAAACATGAACAGTCGGATGACGATTAGAGACCAATCTTTAAATACGCCAGTTAACAGAGATGGAGTTGGTTCAATAGAGATGCAAGATTTGCTCGTTGATGAAAGTCCTTCTCCAGAATCAGTTATGGCCAATAAAGAAGAGGCAAGCGTCCGTCATGGAATGCTAGCCAAGGCACTAGATAAATTGTCGGAGAGGGAAAGGCATATTTTTACAGAACGCCGCTTAAAAGATGACCCGTTAACTTTGGAAAAATTAGGCGAAGGATATGGTATTTCGCGTGAACGGGTTAGGCAATTAGAAAATAGGGCTTTTGGAAAAGTTGAAAAATGTATCAGAGAAATGGATACATTCACCTCTTAAAAAATATTTTTTAAATCTGAGCACTTGACCTGTGGAGTTTGGCGACCTACATCTCTGCCACTCTGAATTAAGAGTGCTAACTTCTGGAAGAATTCTAGAAGATAAGGATTCGAAAAAAATAAAGTTTTAAAACGAAGTTGGAGTTTGTAAGGAGAAAAAAATGGATTTTAAACCACTTCATGATCGCATTGCTGTTCGTCGTTTGGAGCAGAAGGAAAAAACACCTGGAGGTATCATTATACCTGATACAGCTCAAGAGAAACCATCCGAAGGCGTCGTTGTCTCTGTGGGTTCGGGAGCAATCGGTAAAGACGGTAAGGTTGTTCCGCTTGATGTCCAATCAGGTGATAAAGTATTATTTGGAAAATGGTCAGGCACAGAAATAAACATAGATGGAGATGAACTGCTAATCATGCAAGAATCTGACATCATGGGAATTATCGATTAGTTTTAATAGAGTTTAATGGTTATGGAGAACAATTAAGATGGCGAAAGAAGTATTATTTGATGCACCTGCTAGAGCAAAGATGCTTGCGGGCGTGGATATATTGGCCAATGCGGTCAAAGTAACATTGGGTCCAAAAGGGCGCAATGTGGTATTGGACAAGAGTTTTGGAGCACCTCGGATCACTAAAGACGGTGTAACCGTAGCGAAAGAGATTGAACTTGAGGACAAGTTTGAGAACATGGGCGCCCAGATGGTGCGAGAAGTAGCGTCCAAGACTAATGACATAGCTGGTGATGGAACAACAACAGCTACTGTATTAGCTCAGTCGATTGTGCGTGAGGGTTCGAAGGCTGTTGCAGCAGGTATGAATCCGATGGATCTGAAGCGTGGTGTTGATTTGGCTGTGGAAACAGTTGTTGCTGACTTAGTGAAGCGTTCAAAACGTGTGAATACGAACGAAGAAATTTCTCAAGTTGGAACAATTTCAGCGAATGGCGACGCAGAGATTGGTGCTATGATTGCAGAATCTATGGGTAAAGTTGGCAACGAAGGCGTTATTACAGTTGAAGAGTCTAAGAGTCTAAATTCATCGCTCGATGTTGTTGAGGGCATGCAGTTTGATCGTGGCTATACTTCTCCTTATTTTGTAACAAATGCTGAAAAAATGATCTGCGATATGGAAAACCCATATATTCTAATCAATGAAAGCAAGCTTTCTAGTCTTCAGCCTATTCTTCCTATTTTGGAAGCGGTTGTTCAGTCTGGCCGTCCATTTCTTATCATTGCGGAAGACATTGAGGGCGAAGCCCTTGCAACTCTTGTTGTGAATAAGCTTCGGGGTGGTCTTAAGGTTGCAGCTGTTAAGGCTCCTGGTTTTGGTGACCGTCGCAAAGCGATGCTTGAGGACATTGCCATTTTAACAGGTGGTCAGGTTATCTCTGAAGATTTAGGTATTAAGCTTGAGAGTGTAACGCTTGATATGATGGGATCAGCTAAGCGTGTAACCATTACAAAGGAAGAAACAACGGTTGTTGAAGGCTCTGGTAAAAAGAAAGATATCGAGGGTCGTTGTAACCAAATCCGTAGTCAAGTTGAAGAAACTTCATCTGATTATGATAAAGAGAAGCTTCAAGAACGTCTTGCAAAATTAGCGGGTGGTGTTGCTGTCCTTAATATTGGTGGAGCAACGGAAGTTGAAGTTAAGGAGCGTAAAGATCGTGTAGACGATGCATTGAACGCAACGCGTGCTGCTGTTGAAGAAGGTATTGTACCTGGTGGCGGGGTTGCACTCCTGCGGGCTGCTAAAGCACTTGATAAACTAAGTCCAGAAAATGATGACCAAAAAGTTGGTGTTACCATCGTGAAGCGTGCTCTTGAGGCGCCGGTTCGCCAGATTGCTGAAAACGCTGGTGTTGATGGCGCAGTCGTTGCAGGCAAGTTGCTTGAAAGTAAAGACCAAAGCATTGGTTTTGATGCTCAAAACGGTAAATATACTGATATGGTAAAAGCTGGTATTGTTGACCCCACTAAAGTGGTGCGTGCAGCGTTACAAGATGCTGGCTCCATTGCTGGTTTGCTGATTACCACTGAAGCTATGATTGCTGATAAGCCCGAAGAGAAGGGCGCTGGATCCGCTCCCGCAATGCCTGATATGGGCGGCATGGGCGGCATGGGCGGCATGGGCGGAATGATGTAAGTTAAAAAATAAATAGAGTGAACACGTTAAGAATAGTTTATTAGCGTGCTCATTCTATTGTTTTTCTTCCCTAATAATTATCAATTGTTAAATTTATTTATCATAGTGTATACAAGGTTAGTTTTCTTAGATAGAAATTAATACATGATAGGGACGCGTAACTAATGGCTGTAAAAGAAAATATGATTGCAATTGAAGGTTTAACAAAAGACTTTGACTCGTTTAGAGCCGTAGATAATGTGTCGTTTAACGTTGAAAAAGGTGAGGTGTTGGGCTTCCTCGGTCCAAATGGAGCAGGTAAATCAACAACCATGAAAATGCTCACAGGATATCTCCCCATCTCTGGTGGCACAGCCTTAGTTTGTGGCAAAGATGTTACTCAGTATCCTTTAGAGGTTAAAAGTAAAATAGGTTATTTACCTGAGGGTGCACCATTATACGGTGACATGACTACAATTGGATTCCTTGATTTTATAGCTGAAGTTCGTGGTCTTTCAGGTTCAAACAAGCAAGCGAAGGTCGACTTGTCCATTGAGAAACTGCAATTGGAAAGTGTAATGAATCAGCCTATCGAGACGTTGTCCAAGGGCTTTAAGCGTAGAGTTGGTTTTGCTCAAGCTATTCTTCATGATCCAGATATCTTGATTTTAGACGAACCTACTGATGGTTTAGATCCAAATCAAAAATATCAAGTTAGAGAATTGATAAAGGAAATGGCGAGAGATAAAGCTATTATTATTTCGACACACATCTTAGAAGAAGTGGAAGCCGTTTGTTCCCGCGCAGTTATTATTGCTGCAGGTAGTATTGTCTTTGATGATACTCCAGAAAAATTGAAAGCAAAATCGACAAATGGGTCTTTAGACCAAGTATTTAGAGAGCTTACTCATCATTGATGAAGTCGAATTATACGGAGAATAATTTGTGATGCATAATTGTTTGGCTATAATTAAGAGAGAAGTGGGTGCTTACTTTAGTACACCTTTGGCGTATGTTTTTATTGTTATTTTTCTCGCACTTAGTGGTGCCCTTACATTTTTTATGGGGGCTTTCTTTGAGCGTGGGCAAGCTGATTTGAATTCTTTTTTTAGTTTTCACCCATGGCTGTATCTGTTTCTGATTCCAGCTATTTCAATGCGTCTTTGGGCTGAAGAGCGAAAAACTGGTACTGTTGAATTGCTATTGACTTTGCCAATTAGTACCTGGGTAATTGTGGTCGGTAAATTCTTAGCGGCTTGGATATTCATTGCCATCGCTCTTGGGTTAACATTTCCTTTATGGCTTACTGTTAATTACCTCGGCGATCCCGATAATGGTGTTATTGTAGCAAGCTATTTAGGGAGTTTTATCATGGCTGGTAGTTATTTAGCTATAGGATCTTGCATATCAGCGACCACCCGAAATCAAGTTATCGCCTTTATACTTACTGCAGTTTTGTGTTTTTTATTCCTTATGAGCGGGGTGGAGCTTGTTCAGTCTTTTTTCCAGGGTTGGGCCCCATCGTTTATGACTGAGGCCTTAGCCTCAATGAGTTTTCTTACACATTTTAATACGATTGTGAGAGGCGTAATAGACCTTCGAGATGTTGTTTTCTTTAGTTCAATTATTGGGGTCTTCCTTTACATAAATACAGCTGTCATCCACTTAACGAGGGGTTCATAGGGATATGGCGATGGGCAATTCAAAAACACTAAATCAGAAGAAACTTGCTGTTGTTGGAATTTTTATAGCAGTAGTATTTCTTTTTTCATTGAATATTTTATCTTCTTTAGAAATAAGAACATCTCAAATAGATTTAACAGAAAACAAGTTATATACTTTGTCCGAGGGTACGAAAGAGGTGATTAAGGAAATAGATGAACCTATAACATTTAAATTATATTATTCACCGACTTTTGGCGAGATTAGTCCTTCGCATGGCAATTATTTTAAGCGCGTAAAAGAATTATTAGAAAATTTCTCACTGGCCTCTAATGGCAAGATCATTCTAAATGTGATCAATCCATTATCGTTTTCGATTGAAGAAGACGAAGCTGTAAAATTTGGCATACAAGGCATCCCATTAGACCAATCAGGAGAGCTTGGATATTTTGGAATGGCGGCAGTCAATAGCACGGATGACAAAAAAACCGTACCATTCTTTAATCCCCAGAGGGAACAATTTTTAGAATATGACTTAACTCGTCTAGTTTATGAACTTGCGGAACCCAAAAAAATGAAGGTGGGCTTAATAACTTCGCTTTTAATAGAGTCAGATCCAATGTTGCAGTATAAGCCTTGGCCGATAATGGATCAAATAAAACAATTTTTTGATATAAAATCCATTGATTCGAAAGTTACTCAGATAGATCAGGATATTGATATCTTGTTGCTTGTGCATCCTAAAATAACCGATGAAAATTTGATGTATGCTATTGATCAATTTGTAATGAGGGGCGGACGTCTTCTAGTATTCTTGGATCCACAAAATGAGTCCGCGCGAATGACTCCAAGAGCTCCGCCAGGAGCTGGTTCCTCAGAGTTAACCAAATTATTTAAGAACTGGGGTATCGTATTTGATGAAGAGAAATTTGTGGGGGATCGAACTAGAGCAATTAGGGTGCAAGCTCCGGTTGATGGGCGTGAAATAATTGCAGATTATTTGTCTTGGGGTGTATATGACAAAAGGGCACTGAATTCCGATGATGTCGTCACTGGTGAGCTCTCGACGATTTCTGTGGCTAGTGCTGGTGCTTTAAGCTTAACAGATAAATCTAAACTTAAAATGGTTTCTCTGGTTAAAACAAGCAAGATTGCTCAACGTATTGATGCAAAGTTGGTGCGTGGACAAATTAACCCTGAAGCTATCCTCAAACAATTCAAGTCAGAAAATCGCGAGTTTACTTTAGCCGCCAGGTTTAGTGGAAAAGTGTCAACAGCGTTTCCAGATGGTCCACCTGTTATTGACACATCTGATAAAAAGATCACCAAGCAAGATAATAAAGCAGTTACTAAGTTGCCTCATATGAGCAAGGCAAATAAGGAACTTCAGATGATTGTAATGGCAGACACAGACCTCTTGACATCTAGATTTTGGGTGCAACAGCAAGAATTCTTCGGCAAAACGATTTATACTCCAGTGTCTAATAATGCAGACTTTTTAATTAATTCCCTTGAAAACTTATCCGGCAGTCAGGCATTAATTTCTTTAAGAAGCCGAGGACTTTCTGTTAGGCCTTTTCATAAAATACAAGATTTGAAAAATAATGCAGAGGATAAGTACAGGCAGACAGAACAACAACTATCGAGCAAACTCAAAGAATTACAAGGGAAGTTGCAGGGACTTGGCCTCAAGGATAAAGGGGACTCTAAAGTTATCCTCACTTCAGCTCAACAAAAGGTTTTTAACCAATTTCGTTCAGAAATGTTAGAGGTTCGTAAGCAACTTCGTGACGTACAGCTAGCCCTCAGGCAAGATATAGATCAGTTGGATACAAGGCTTAAAGTTCTTAATATTTGGATCATGCCTATTATGATTTCTTTAGCCGCAATTATATTAGCAATTATTCGTCGCCGTCGTTATAACAATAAGACAGCATAGGTTAAAGTGGAGTTTATTTGATATGGCTTTAAAAACCCTCATTATATTTATAGTCGTGACCATCATAACGATCGTAGCAGCTGGTATATCGGTGATGACTACTTATAAGGTCCATAAGATTGGCTTTTCTGATAAACCAGTGATTGAAAATTTCGCAGAAAATGCACAGGATGTCACTGAAATAACTGTCGAGAGATCCAACGAAAAAATCACAATAAAACGTGATGGTAAAAACTGGAAAATCCTTGAGCGCCAAAATTACCTTGCTTCTAATCAGAGAGTAGCAGATTTATTGTTAAACATATCAGAAATTAGATATCGTGAGGCAAAAACAACAAATCAGGCGAAGTATAAACGTCTTCAGGTTGAGGATATATCCGATAAGAATGCGAAGTCGGCCTTATTGAGCGTTAAAACAAAGAACGGAGAACTGGTTAGGCTGATTGTTGGCAAAGAAAATGCCGATGTGGTGGGGCCCTCAAATGGAGGTCGCTACATTAGAAAACCTAGTGACAAACAATCTTGGTTAGTTTCAGGTAGGTTAGATGTTCCAAATGGAGTTAACTCCTGGGTGGACCCAGAGTTGCTGCATGTTGCGAGTAATCGGATAGAACGCG